>LFIK01004047.1_pt1 | contig 11894 bp, 7 predicted proteins | sample 643401 | NCBI WGS metagenome assembly LFIK01 (sample SAMN03777447, study PRJNA286221) | soda lake metagenome | biome: soda lake; feature: Kulunda steppe; material: water; isolation source: sample T5-Br brine of Lake Tanatar-5 | place: Russia: Kulunda steppe | collected 2010-07 | reverse complement strand
AGGATTCTCCTGTTGCGGTCCTGCTAATAAATGTAAATGCACTCAGGAATCAATTTCCGATTCTGTTTCAAAAACCAAATCTCAATATACTGAATCCAAAAAAGAAAAAACACCATGAAACAAAAATACGGTGTTGAATATAATTCTCAGAGGACAGATATTAAACACATATGGTCCACACCTAAAATACCAAAAGATGTACACGATAAATTAAACAACAAAAAATGGTTATCAGAAGAATATATTACAAAAAATAAAACAGCAGTTGATATTGCAAGCGAACTAGATGTATATTATTCAACAGTAATTGAATATTGTAAAAAGCATGGATTTAAAATAAAACAAAGAAGTCAATATTCTTTAATAGAAAAAGAAGTTTCAGAGTTTATAAAAAGTTTAGGGTTTTTAGTAGAGACAAATAATAGAACTATTTTAAATCCGAAAGAAATTGACATCTATGTACCTGCAAAAAACCTTGCTATAGAAGTTAATGGATTATACTGGCATTCTTATGATTACAAAACAAATGATAAAGAAGATAGATTTAAACATTTAAATAAAACTAAACAAGCTGAAGGCGCAGGAATAGAATTACTACATATCACAGACTGGGAATGGACAAATAAAAAAGAAATTGTAAAGTCTATAATAACATCTAAACTAGGATCTAATAAAAGAATATATGCCAGACAAACTGTGTGTAAAATTGTAGATTCAAAAACTGCTAGGAAATTTCTAGAACAAAACCACATTCAGGGAAAATGCTCATCCAGTGTGTATTTTGGTCTGTACTACAATGATAGTCTTTATATGATTGCAAGTGCTGGACAAAATAGATTTAAAAAAGCAGAAATAGAATTACATCGATTAGCAACACTAAAAAATTATACTGTAGTTGGAGGAGCAAGTAAACTATTAAAACAAATAGAAAAATATTTTAACACAGATAAAATTGTAAGTTATTGTGATAGAGATAAATCTAATGGAAAAATGTACAAACGCACAGGATTTAATTTTGTAAGAGAAACAGGTCCAGGATATTTTTGGACAGACGGAAACACTGTGTATAGTAGATATCGCTGTCAAAAGAAAAATCTTTCAAAATGGTTGCCTTCATATGATCCGTTACTAAGCGAATCAGAAAATTTATTTCGTGCCGGATACAGAAGATACTGGAATAGCGGAAACCTAGTATTCGAAAAAAGGTAACTCTTTCTTTTGTAGAATATTAGATTCTGATAAATACTTTGTCTATAAGTGTGCCGCAAGGCGGACTTATGCTGTCCCCACAGCGTAGCGGCTAGAACCCGCAGCGGACTTCTAACAAAGGAGAAAAAAAATGGGAAGACCACTACCACGAAAGATGCTAGGACCTATTGCTGAAGGTGCCGAAGTTCCAGCAAATATACCAACACCTCCGTCAAAAGACGGTGAAGATCAACGAGGAAATAACCTTACAGGTAGCACAATATTAAACAGACAAGGATTTAATGTTCCTGTTGAATCTGCCAGAGTAGCAGGCGGTCAAGTTGATAACAATCAAGAAGGTAATGAAAGCACACCGTTTATTCTTAGACAGCGGTCAGCTGCTAGATTTTTAGTAAAAACTGATGACGGCGATGGCGTTTGCAAACTTGTAAGCGGAGAATCTGCTCTTGGTGAAGGAGAAATGGTGCTTAAAGGATTTATCGACGATGCCGGTGACGGTGTAACTATAAGAAAGATTTCAGGCAGAAAGGCTTTTGATTTTGATTCTAATGCTTATACATGGTATGTTGCAGGAGACGGTGGTTCACTTGCAAATAGAATTATATTAACTGCAATCTAAATAATAGGGGAGTTAATACTCCCCTATTTCAAGGATACACAATGCCGAAATATTTAAGAGCTTACGATTCAGATTACATAATAACGTCTAAACCTGGCGGAGAAATTCGTCTTGACACAGGCGAACTTGAAGGCACTGTAATTGTCACAGGCGACCTAGAGGTTAAAGGTACTACTACAGAAATCAGCTCCACTGAAGTTACTATTGAAGATAATATAATTGTACTAAGTTCGGGCACTACTGGCCCAGGATTGCCGTCAGGTCCTCCAATTAATGCACAAAGCGGTATTGAAATTGATCGAGGTCCGAGTGCACTAAGAGCTCGCTGGATTTATGATGAAAATGTATCATGGCAACTTGGAGGATTATCAAGTTCGGATCTCGGCGTGGGTACGTTTTATGCTGAAGCTAATGGACAAAAATTACCTTTGAATACTCCTGGTATTGTAGCAGGTGGTACTCTTTTTGTAGATACCGGAGCTAGTGTAATATCTGTTACTGGTACTCCAAACTACGAAGAAAAAGTTTTTAATTACATCTCTGGGCAAGTTGCACCAGATGCTAACGGTAACCTGGTTATAGATGACGATCATATCCCTAATGCTAAAGCAGTTAACGATCTTATCGATTTTAATTTTTTAAATAGAGGCCAAAGTTTTATTGAGCAGGGCGACACTAGAGTTGATGCTCTAGACGAAACCCACGTTTTAGAAAATATTATTTCTATCACAAGCTCCGGCAACGGTACTACAGTAATTCAGACCCTAGGACCTCACGGTTTTATTGATACCGATGTAGTTAATATTTCAGGAGTCCAAGCAAACGGAGATCCTCTTGAAGGATTAAATCAAAATAATATTGAAATTATTGAAATTATTACAGATACTACTATTAGATTAGATATCGAAGTAGTTGGTGCTAATGCAGAGTCGTACATAGCAAATTCAGGAACGATAGAAAAGGTTGGAGCTTTACAAAGTAGAGTTGCTATACAGGTCGAAGGATCTGTTATTGCTAACTTTTTTGAAAACAGTCTTGAAGTAGCTGACTTTCAAATACAAGCAAATAAAATTAGTACAACAGATACTAATCAAGATTTTGTATTAAGTGCACCAGGGACTGGGTCAGTACAAATTGACGATGTCTTAGAATTAAAAACTGCACCTTGGGACAGTGATCCAAATAATCAACCACAAAGCGTGCAGGACGGCATTAAACTGTATGCTGCAGACGAATTTACAGGGAAGACTGGATTATTTTATGTAAATAGTAGCGGAACCAGAGACGAAATTGCAAGTAAAAATCGTGCGCTACTGTTTTCAATGTTATTTTAAGGTATAAAATATGGCAATAGAGAATGCAAGATTAGAAACTACACAAAAAGACGTGCTTGTAGTCCCTGCTGGGAAAACATTTGCAATCACTAATATTTTAGTGTGTAACACAGATACGACAAACGAAGCACAGTTTGATATGCACTTTATTAAAGCTAATCAAGCTCTGAACAATAAAATTACTGCAGTAGTAAGAAATCTTGTATTACCTGCTACTGAAACATTTACGTTTGATTCAGAAAGAATTGTACTAGATGCTGGTGATAAAGTAAGCTTCGTAGCATCGCCAGATGTTGGTGCAGGGTTTACTGACCTAGCAGTTACAGTAAGCTATTTGGAAGTGTAAATGAGATTACTTAAAGCACAAAACACAAACTTGAGAAACATCTACGGAAAAGGTGTTCAGTACGATATCGATGATCAAGTAATTGTTGACAGTGCCAGGGCTATAAAAGTTCCACTAGGCGGCGACAGTGATCGTCCAGGAGAAACAGGAATAGAAACTGCTCCTGCTAATGGGCATATTCGCTATAATACTGACTCAGATGAGTTTGAATTATATCAAAACAATGCCTGGAGAAAGATGCGATTCAAAGAGCCGAATCAAAATCCAGGAATTACTCAGCAGAATCTCGGAAACGGTGATGCAGACGAAACTGTGTTTGGACCTTTAGATTCAGGTGATCCGGATTTTCCTATTCCAGATGCTGCTCAAAATGTTTTAGTATTTGTAGAAAACGTTTTTCAAATATCGGGCACTAACTATACTCTAGAACAAAGTTCTGGAGGAAATTTAACTGGTCCAAATGCACCATACGCTGACGGATGGTATATTAAATTTTCATCTGCTCCAGACCTTGCCAAGCCAATAACCGTACTACATAACTTTGACAAATAATCCATAAATACTGTATAGGGGATTACTATGGCTCAAGTTGGTAGAATATCGGGACCACTTCTTTTTGCAAATCTTGAAAGAAACGGTATTGATCTTTCGTTTAAAAACACACTTTCAGATGAACCTCTGATATTTCTTGATGTAACCAATAACACTATAGGAATAAACAGAGATACAGCGTCTCAACAGGTTGATATATCTGGAGTTGCAAGAACAGATAATTTAATTACCGACAATTTTTCTGTACCAGATTTTATTATTAATAATAATACAATTTCCGTCACTGTTGGAGATTTAATACTAGACAGTGAAGAAGCTGTACGATTTTCAGCTCTTGCAGTTGACGGTCTTAAACTAGACGATAACACAATATTCAGTAGATCCTCAAACGAATCGATAGAAATTACTCCGTCTGGCACCGGAGAACTAAATGTAAATTCTAATCTAAATGTATTTGGTAATATCTTCACTCCAGGTAATATAACACTAGAAGGAAACATAACCTTTGGTAACGAACTTACTGAAGATACTGTGGACTTTGCCAGTGAAATAAACAGTGATATTATACCAAAAGATCCTAATCAACACAGCCTAGGACGCCCAGATAAAAGATGGAAAGACACATATACTCGTCTTGTAAACGGCGAATCAGTAGTTACAAATGACATAATAGCTGGTGCCATAGATTTTAATCTTAGACAGGGCAGAATAATCTATGTAGATCCGAACGGTAACGACGAAAACACAGGAACTCATAAACAAGACCCTGTTAGAACAATAAAGCAAGCATTGTCGTTAGTTACTGAGACAGAATCAGAACCTATTGCAATATTTGTGAATTCGGGAGAATATCTAGAAGAACTACCTTTAGAAATTCCAAATCGTGTTTCTATTATTGGAGCAAATATAAGAAACACTGTGATAAAGCCAGCTGCTGGCTTTGAGAGCAATAATGTTTTTCTTCTCGACGGCGATACTACTATTCAAGATCTAACTGTGAAAGATTTCTTTGACGGTTATGCGTTTTCTTATAGCCCAAGTGCAACGGTTATCGGACGATCCCCTTACATACAAAACGTTAGTGTAATTACCAAAGGGTCAGTAACTACCGCCGAGGACCCTAGAGGATATCAAACAGGTGATGCAGGAAAAGGAGCTCTTGTTGACGGAGCAATAGTCGACAGTTCTGTTACTAACCCGTCTATGCTGTTTAGTCAGTGTACATTTATCACTCCAGGTGTAACTGCTCTAGAAGCAAAAAATGGTGTAAGAATAGAATGGCTGTTCTGTTTTACCTACTTTGCAAGCGTGGGAATAAGTGCACTAGATGACGTAGAGATACGAGCAATGAGCTGTGCTAATGTGTACGGCGAAAAAGGAGTAGTAGCAGACGGTGCTAACACTATACTTTATCTAATAAGTCATAATTTTGCCTATATAGGTTCAGAATTTTCTACTGATAACGATAGAACACAGTCTATAACTGAAAACGAAATTACAGAGTTAAACGGTGCAAGAGTCTTTCATAATTCTATAGACGAAACAGGAACTTATAAAATAGGTTCAGATTTTTTTGTAGATTTCGAAACAGGACAAACTACTCTTAGTTCAGAAGATGTAACTGCAGATTCTTTTACTCAGCTTAATTTTACAAGCGGAGATAGCGAAACACTAGTAAATGCAAATGTAATAGAAACAGGATTATTAAGATTTTCACAAAATAACTTCCTTAGTTTATCTGGAGATATAAATCTTAACACACAGGGAATTCTTGACATAGATTCTTCTGTGAATATTACAAAAACTGTTTCTTTAAACAACTTAACTGTAAACACAAATACTATACTCGGAACAGATTTTTTTGATGAAGTTACTGTTAACTCTTCAATTAACAGCAACATTGTGCCCAGTATTGCAAACACATATGATCTTGGCTCAGCTGCTCAAGAATGGAAATCTTTGTTTACAAATAGGCTGTATACTCAGGACATACTGATACAAAACAATTTTATCGAAACAAGAACTGAGAATAGCGATCTAGTACTAGAAGCAAGCGGTGTAGGAAATATACTATTTGAAAACAACACACTGTTTGATCAAGATTTTGAAGTCCTAGGTAATACTGAAACACAAAATATTAACACACAAAATTTACAACTCCAATCAGATCTTAGCGTAAACAAAGATCAAAATATTTCTGAATTATTAGGTGTATCACAGTCAGTATCTGTAGGTGCAAAGGCTCAGTTCGAAAATATACTTATTAACAACAATTTTATTACAACTACACAGTCAAACTCAGATCTTGAACTTAGAGCTAATCAGACCGGAAAAATAAAAACAACTAATAACAACGTACAAATAAACAATAATTTATCAGTTAACACACTGCAGTCTCAGAGCAATGTTAATATCGTATTTTCAGCAGTAACACCAGACTTTACAGTGTCGGATATAAATTTTTTAGATAATGTTATATCTGTTAACGATGTAAATTTAAACCTAACAGCAAACGGAACTGGTTTAGTTAACTTAGAGGGTATCGGTTTAAATAATAACGTTGTCAGCACCGGACAAAATTTTGTAATTAAACCTAACACAACGTTTTCTATCAATAGTACTGGATCTTTACAAGTACCAGTAGGCCCAGGATCTTATATTGGATCACTGGCAGATTTTAGATTTGACACAGACGATAATTTATTCGAAGCATATAATGTAGGTAGGATAAGTTTTGGCGGAGTATTTTCAGATGATAGAAAAACAACCGTAACTGCTACAGATACATCAAATATTATAAATTTAAAGGTAAATGACCTAATATTAGGAACCGTAGATTCGGATGTATTCGACATACATAAAATACAAGTAGATAACATTTTTATAGATCAGAATATTATTACAACTGATACTAGCCAAGACTTATTGTTAATAAGAGACGGCACTGGAAAATTATTAATTAATAACCAAGAACTATTAATAGATAATAATTTTAATAATACCGGAAATAGTTTATATAATTTTAATCATACTGGATTTGGATATGCAAAATTTAATGCAACAACTGGTCTAGTATTACCTCAGGGCACCACGGCAGAACAAGATCCTTCTCCTCCTATTGGTGATGTCCGCTTTAATACCGATACAGACGGTATGGAAGTGTTCGACGGTGCAAACTATATTCGAGCAGCTGGTATAGAAGAAACAGTTACTGAAGAAGAATACAACGAATTAGTTGAACTTTTTACGCTAGTTCTTGGCTAAAAACCGATAATTACATGTTTACGATAAATACTGTTAATGTTAAAGTAGACCAACTTTAGCAGGACAAACTGCGGTCAACCAGCAAAGAGCTCATAAGCTGAAAATTTGGTTGGAGGGACAGGATCCCCGTGTTAAGGAGTAGAGATGGCAGTCGGTCGTATTTCCGGTCCGCTCTTGAAGTCGAATCTTATACGTAATGGTATTGATTTAGCTTTTGAGACAGACCTATTATATCTAGACGTAAATAACCAGCGAATTGGCGTTAAAAATTCTAATCCTCAGCACGAATTAGACGTTACCGGTACTACTCGCACTTCAGACTTAATTGTAAACAATATTGGACAAATTGCAGATATTACAATTAACGGCAACACTATTAGCACTGATCAACCTTTTCTCAATCTAGGTACATTTGATACTGTAGTATCGTTACCTAAAATTAAAGTAGATTTCATTACGTTAGAAGACAATGTTATTTCAACTAACGAACAAGATAAAGATCTAGATATTTCTCCCCAAGGTACTGGCGAAGTAAATGTAAATTCAAATCTTAATGTAACTGGAAATATATTTGCCACAGGCGATATTACTTTAGAAGGCAATATTATTATAGGTGACGAAATAACTGACGAAGTTGTGTTTAACGCAAAAGTTATTTCAGATATTATTCCAGAACAAACAAATACATTTAGTTTGGGATCTGATCCTGCAACCGGCGGCAAAGAATGGGCCGATGTTTATACAAACAATTTATTTGCAAGTTCTATTAATTCGTCAAGTTTAGACGTTGACGGCATTGATCTTACTCTAAGACAAGGCAACACTTTTTTTGTTGCACAAAACGGAGACGATGCTAACTCAGGTGACCACGTTCAGGATCCATTTGCAACTATCAAGCATGCACTTTCAAATGCCAGTAACGGCGATACTGTTGTTGTATACCCAGGCGAGTACGAAGAACAATTTCCGCTTGAAGTGCCTGTAGGTGTTACTGTAAAAGGTCACGGATTGCGATCAGTTACGATAAAACCTACTGCAGCTACAGAAACTAACGATGCATTTTTACTAAACGGAGAAACTACCGTAACTGATCTAACAGTTAAAGATTTCTTTTTTGATTCAGTTAACAACACAGGATATGCATTTAGATTTGCTCCAGGTTTTACAGTTACTACAAGATCTCCATATGTACAAAACATCAGCGTAATAACCCAAGGATCTGTAACATCATCTTCAGACCCAAGAGGATTTGACGCTGGAGATGCAGGCAAAGGAATATTTTTAGACGGTGCTGTTGCAACTGCGTCAAGCAAGCAAGCCAGCGGATTATTTAATGCTGTAACACTTATTACGCCAGGAGTTGATGCAGTTACTCTTACAAATGGTGTAAGAGTAGAATGGCTAAGTTCGTTTACATATTTTGCAAACAGATCGTTCTTTTGCGTCGACGGTGCAGACGGTCTTAAAGGAACAGGTACGACACAGATTAGAGTAGGCGGGTTAAATGGATCTGTGTCTGTAGGCGAAACTATAGAATACTATGACGAAGACGGTGTAACTGTTTTAGACTCTGCACAGATACTGGAAGTAACACCAGACAACAAATTTATAGTAGATGGCAAGCCAGATAATTTTGAAACACCTGCACAGCGTGGCGGGAAAACAATAGTTGCAAACGGTGATGCACAAATTAGTAATACTATCGTTAAATTTGGCTCAGGCAGTTTACAACTAGACGGGTCGGGCGATTTTGCCTCAATATCATCACAGACAGATTTCGGATTTGGCGAAAATGATTTTACTGTAGAAGCTTGGGTTTATCCTACTACAACCAGCAGTTTTAGATTCATAACAGATTTTAGAACAACTGCAAACGATAATGCAGCTATTGTTTTTATTGAAGGCGGTGTTCCAAAAGTCTTTGTTCAAGGCAGTGAAATTTTAGTTTCAAATCAAACCATAAGCATTAATCAGTGGACCCACATAGCATTTACAAGAAACGGAACTACGTCAAAATTATTTGTTAATGGCACGGAAGTAGATAGCACAACTGATACTACTAATTATGGTGTATCAAAACCTTTAGTAATCGGTGCTCGATTTGACGGTTCTTCGGGTTTTTGGAACGGATTTATCGACGATGTACGAGTAATAAACGGTACAGCATTTTATACAGATTCCTTCACACTGCCAATTCAGAGAGCAATAGTAACCGACGACACAGTGCTAATGGCACGATTTGACGGAGAAGCCGGCAGTACAGAGTTTCGAGATGATGTGGTACTAGCACAGGATATTAGATTCACAGGTGGCGCAACTGCTACTTCTTTCGAACTGTTAGATTTTACTGAGTTCGGTGCAGAAGTAAGAATGATTTCTTCAGCATCGGTTTACGGTAATCAGGGTCTTGTAGGTGACGGTGCAGGTGTTCTTGTATATGCAATTGGTCATAATGTTGCCTACATAGGAGCCGGCAAAGACATCTCAAATGATATCAGTCTTGTTATACAGGAAAACGAAGTAATTGAATTAAACGGTGCTAACATTCGATTTGTTAGTGTGGACCAGCGCGGTGATTTTAGAGTAGGCGATCTATTTCGAGTAAATCAAGAAACTGGTGAGATCAGCTTTACAGCCGCAAATTTCAATCTCGGGTTAGGGCAAGGTATAACTTTTACAGATAACGGTAACACTACTTTTATAAACGGTTCTAAAATAGAAACAGGCGATTTTAGAATATCCGGAAACACTATAGAAACACTAACAAGCGATTTTAATATTACTGCAGACTCAGGTCAAGTAAACATAGATTCGAACACAGAAATTTCTGGAGACTTAACAGTTGACGGAGATGCAGCTCTAAACGCAAACACAGTTATAGGAACTAATAATACTAACACTGTAGAATTTAATGCAAGAGTAAATTCAGACATTATACCTGCTCAGGATTCAAAATTTACACTAGGCGCCGAAACTAGAGAATGGAAAGCAGTTTGGCTAAATGCACTTAATGTAGACAGTATTACTATTTCTAATAATTTTATTACAACAACAGAATCAAATGCTGATCTAGAATTAAGAGCAAACGGTACTGGAAACGTTTTTGTACCCTCTAACGATGTTGTTATAGACAACGACCTCGAAGTTACAGGAAATACTACTCTTAACACAGTTAATGTAACAGGCGATTTAACTGTAACAGGCGATATTAATCAGACTGGTAATTACAACCTAGACGGTAACTTGTCTGTTGGACAGAGTCTATCTGTAGACGCGTTTGCCCAATTTGAAGAAATCAGAATAGAAACTAATTTTATAACAACTACATCGTCTAATGCTGATTTAGAATTGCGTGCAAACGGCACTGGATTAATATTAGTCCCAAATAACGATGTAGAAATAACACAAAACCTAGAAGTAATTGGAGATATTTCTACTAATTCTTTAACATCAGCAGGACAAATTACTGCCGATAGTTTTACTAATAACAATATTCTCGTAAGCGGTAACACGATCGAAACCACAGTTTCTAATTCAGATCTTAATTTTATAGCTAACGGCACTGGTTCTGTAGTTATAGATGATTTTACCGTACAAGATAACGTAATTAGTTCTGCTGCAGATTTTGTAATCGAACCAGGCTCGGGACTAGTTATAATTGATTCAAACACAGCACTAGAGCTTCCTGTAGGTACAACAGCAGAACGACCACTAGCAGAAGCAGGACAAGTAAGATTCAACTCAGACTTGTTAAGATTTGAAGGATATAACGGCACAAACTGGATACAATTACACGGCGTAATTGACCTAGACAGTACTACAAGAGTTACTGCAGAATTAACCGAAGGTGCAAACGACAATACCATAAGATTTATTGCAAACAATAATCCAACTGTTGACATAACAGAAGACCGTTTGAGAGCCGATAAATTAAGTGTTGACGATATAGAAATAGAAAATAACGAAATTAGAACAGTTACTACTAATACAGATCTAGTTTTAAATTCAAACGGCACTGGCTCTGTGGTTATAGACAATTTTGCGTTTAGAGAAAATTCTATGACTAACACTGTGTCAAACAGCGTTACTCTTTTTAATAATACAGATAACGGTTATTTTAAATTTACAGGAACTGCTGGATTAGTTTTTCCAGTTGGCGGAAATACAGATCGACCGCCGACTGCATTTTCAGAAATTGGAATGACCCGTTATAATACAGATCAGGAACGTCTTGAAGTTTATAATGGAACTTCCTGGGTGTCAGTAGCTGGAGCTGAATCAGGCATCACAAGAACAGAAGCAGAAGACATTGCAATAGACATTGTTTTAATGTTAGGATAAGTAATAGTATGGCAACCTTTTTTAGAAATCACGTAGAAACAGAAATCGGAACAGACGAAGTAGTAATATACGAAACAGCGTCTAACGAACGATCAACAATTATTGGGTTAAGTTTAACAAACCTAACACAGGACTTTGTTTATGTTGATGTACAGGTTACAGACAACGAGAATAACAAAGGCTTTTATGTAAAACAAGCACTTATAGCTGCAAATACTAGTCTTAGATT
>LFIK01004046.1_pt1 | contig 11896 bp, 14 predicted proteins | sample 643401 | NCBI WGS metagenome assembly LFIK01 (sample SAMN03777447, study PRJNA286221) | soda lake metagenome | biome: soda lake; feature: Kulunda steppe; material: water; isolation source: sample T5-Br brine of Lake Tanatar-5 | place: Russia: Kulunda steppe | collected 2010-07 | reverse complement strand
CGCGGCAGCTATTCCAGTGTCGATGACCTGGAGGCCGCGATCCATGACTATCTGGCGCAACACAACGAAACACCGAAGCCCTTCAAGTGGACCAAAACCGCCGAAGACATCCTCACCAGGGAACGTCACGCCCTGGACGCCCTCGATGAAACCCGCGGGAATAGGTAGGATGTGTCAGACTCGGAACACTAGGCGATGAGCTGCCAGCCGAGCCCGGCGAGCAACGCGCCCGCAAGGGCGAAGCCGAGATAGGCCGCGAAGACCCGCGCGCGCACGAGCGCCCAGACCGCGATTGCCGCCGGGATCGAGCTCATCCCCCCCGCCACGACAAAGGCCATCGCCGCGCCGGGCGCCATCCCCTGCCCCAGCATCGCATCCATGAGCGGCACCGCCGCGTAACCGTTGAGATAGGCCGGCGCGCCCACCAGCGCGCCGAGCAGGATCGGCTGCATCCCCTCGCCGCCGAGCACGCCCGCGATCAGCCCGGCCGGGACATAGGCGATCATCAGCGCCTCGATCACATAGGCCAGCGCCAGCCACTTGCCGAGAAACAGCACGTTGTCGCGCGCGGTTCGCGCGAACACCGCGCGCCGCGGCGCCTCGCGCCAGAAATCCCAGCGCGGCGCGCCGTCGAACGGCGTCCCGCCCCGGCCGCAGCAGCCCCCCGGCATGCTTTCCGGGCGCAGCGGGTCGGCAAAGACCGGGCCACGCGCGAAGGCATGCACCACGAGACCGCCACCGATGCCGATCAGCACCGCCGCTGCCGTCTTGGCCAGCGCGAAGTCGAGCCCGAGCACCGCGCCGGTCACCACGAACATCGCCGGGTCCATCAGCGGCGACGACAGCCAGAACGCCATCACCGCCGCAAGCGGCGCGCCCACGGCGAGCAATGCGGCAATGAAGGGGATTACCTGACACGAGCAGAAGGGCGACACCCCGCCCACGAGCGCCGCGACCACGATCATCGCGAGCGCCGGCCCCCGGAACGCACGACCCACCAGGGTCTCCGCCCCCGCCGCCTTCACGAAGGCGAGCGCGAGCGTCGCGAACGCGATGATCGGCGCCGTGCGCCCGAGCGCGCCGAGCGCGAAAGCGACCGTCTCGGCAAGGCGGGCCGGGTCGAGCACCGTCACCGCCGCAAGCAGCGCGACGATCGCGAGCACCACCCGGTCGAGCCGTCGCAGGATGCCGCTGCCCGTGGGGATCGTGGTGTCAGCCAGCTTGATGCTCCTGATCCGCGCAACACTCCGCGAGCAGGAAGTCCGACAGCCCCCGGATCGCCGCTGTATCGGCCGCGCAGATGATCCGCCGGCCGGCACGTTCCTGTCTGACGAGGCCAGCTTGCGCCAGTGTCTTCATGTGAAATGTGAGCGTCGAGCCGGTGATGCCGCAGCGCGCCCCGAGCGTGCCGATGCTCAACCCCTCGGGCCCCGCCCGCACCAATGTGCGCAGCACCGCGAGCCGCTGTTCGGAGCCGAGCGCGGCGAAGGTCAGCGCAGCGTGTTCGGTGTCGAGGCGGTCGGAAATAGCTTTCATAATTCTAGTATTATAGAAATCATGTCACGGCGCAAGCCCGTTTTCAGCGCACCTCGTCCTTGGGCGAGTCCATCACGACATAGCTCCTGATCGACGTGACCTGTGGCAACGCACCGAGAATGTCGGCGTGAAACGCCTTGTAATCGGACAGATCCGCAACTTCGACACGCAACAGATACTCGACCGAACCCGCGACGCTGTGGCATTCGCGGACCTGCTCGGCGGCATCGACCGCGCTTTCGAAGGCCTCCAGCGCGGCGCGGGAATGCTGTGACAGCCCCACCGTCACATAGGCGACGAAGCCGCGCCCGAGGGCTTCGCGATTGACGCGGGCACGGTAGCCCTTGATGATGCCGTCGCGTTCCAGTTCCTGAACCCGGCGCAGAAACGCCGAGGGCGACAAGCCGACGCGGCGCGCCAGTTCGAGATTGCTGATCCGGCCATCGCGCGTCAGCTCCTGCAATATCCTGTCGGAAATGTCATCGAGACGCGCCATGGATTGCAGGAGTAACGTGCGCGAGAGCATGGGCGCAACAGCGGCCGCGATTTTACAACGCCCAATTGCGCGCGCGGCTGTGGCGCGATGCGCGCCCGACCGCCGAGGACACGCGGTCAGCCCGATGCGGCCGGCGTCGCGTCCTCCTCGAGGCGTTCGACGGCGAAGCTCGCCGCGTCGTTGAAGGGTGTGAGGATGATTTGCGCGCCTTTCTGGCGCAGCCCCTCGGCCTCGCTTTCCGAGTTGACCACCAGCGCCAGCTTGCCACGGAAATTCGCGCTCTGAAGCCCGTGCAGAAGCGCCATCTGCGGGTCCGCCTCGGTGAGCGAGCCCTTCTCGCGCGGCACCGCGGAGATCACCGCGCGCACATCCGAAAGCGGCAGATGCGCGGCGAATTCCGGATCCGTCGCGTCGCCGAACTGTCCCTCGAAGCCCATGCGCCGCCAGTTCGCAAGCGCCTCGGGATCGAAATCGACCCCCAGCACCCGGTAGCCCCGCTCACCGAGCTGATGGCCGATATTGCAGCCATAACGGCCCAGCCCGAAGATGATGTAGTCATACGGGATCGAGGAGGTCGACCCCGCATCATCGGCATCCTCGCGATACGCCACGCGGCGTTCGAATATCCCGAGAAGCGGCTCGAGCAGGGCATAGAGCTTGTGCGACCAGGTGATCATGTAGACCGAGAGCGCGATCGTCACGAGCCCGACCAGCGTGACGAGCCCCATCGCCTCGGAGGTGACATGGCCGATGGAAATCCCCATCGCCATGAAGATGAGCGAGAACTCGGAAATCTGCGCAACGGTCAGACCCGCAAGAAAACCGGTGCGCTTTCGATACCCCATGAAGCCCATGATCGCGAGCACGATCAGCGGGTTGCCGATCAGCACGAAGAGCGACAGCACGATCGCCGGCACCACCTGATCGCCCAGCGTGGTGAGGTCCAGCCCGGCCCCGAGGCTGATGAAGAAGAACAGGAGCAGAAAGTCGCGCAGGCTGGTGAGCCGCGAGCCGATCGCCTCGCGAAACTGCGTCGAGGCCAGCGACACCCCCGCCAGAAGCCCGCCGAGCTCCTTGCCCAGCCCGACGGCGTCGCCCGCCGCCGCAAGACCGGCCGCCCAGCCCACCGCGAAGATCACCAGAAGCTCGGGCGAGCGCGCCACCTGCGCAAGCAGCCGATCCGCGAGATACCGGATGAACACCCACACGAACCCCACGAGCACCGTGCCGCCCGCGAGCACCAGGAGCACGTCCAGCGCGGCCCCGGCCTCCGACTCCGCGCCCACGCCGATGGCCGACAGCGTGACCATCGCGAGCACCACGAAGATATCCTGCACGATCAGGAAGCCGAGCGCGATCTTGCCGTGCAGCGCGCCGATCTCCTGCTTGTCGGAGAGCAGCTTGACGATGATGATGGTGGACGAAAAGGTCAGCGCGACGGCGACATAGATCGACGTGACCACGTCGATGCCGAGCCCCAGGCAGATGAAGAATCCGAACAGCACCGTGAAGAGGATCTGCCCCAGCCCGGTGGCCACGGCGACCTTGCCGAGATTGCGCACCAGGCTGACATCGAGCTTGAGCCCGACCAGAAACAGAAGCACCGCGATGCTGATCTGGCTGAGGGTCTCGATGAACTCCGTCGAGCTGACCAGCCCGAGCGCATCCGGCCCCGCCAGCACCCCCACCGCGATGAACGCAACCACGAGCGGCTGGCGCATCAAGAGCCCGACAAAGCCGATCCCGGCGGCGAGCAGAACCAGGATCGCGATTTCATAGAAGACGGTGTCGAAGGCGATATCCATGCTCGCGGTCCCGCTGCGGCGTTCCGTGTTTGCTATCGCGCCGCGCGCGGGTGGGCAACCCGTGCGTCAGTCCTCGCGCGCCCAGCCCATGCTCCGCTGCACCGCCTTCTGCCAGCCGCGATAGGCGCGCTCGCGCAACTCGGGCGCCATCTCGGGGCTGAAGCGCCGCTCGATGCGCCCGCGCCCGGCGAGATCGCCCTTGGTCCACATCCCCGCCGCGAGCCCGGCCAGATACGCCGCCCCCAGCGCCGTCGACTCGGTGATCTCGGGGCGCTCGACCTCGACGCCGAGCATGTCGGCCTGAAACTGCATCATCACGTTATTGGCCACCGCCCCGCCATCGACACGCAGCGATTTCAGCGTGATGCCGGAATCGGCCTGCATCGCGTCGATGATGTCGCGGGTCTGGTAGGCGAGCGAGTCGAGCGTGGCGCGGGTGATATGCTCCTTGCGGGTGCCGCGGGTGAGCCCGAAGATCGCGCCGCGCGCATACATGTCCCAATGCGGCGCCCCCAGCCCCGCGAAGGCCGGCACCACATAGACACCGCCCGAGTCCGGCACCTTGGAGGCGAAATACTCCGAGTCCTCGGCCGAATCGATGAGCCTGAGCTCGTCGCGCAGCCATTGCACCGCCGCGCCCGCAACGAATATCGCCCCCTCCAGCGCATACTCCACCCGCCCGTCGAGGCCCCAGGCGATCGTGGTCAGCAGCCCCGCCTTTGAGCGCACCGGCTCCGTGCCCGTGTTCATGAGCAGGAAACACCCGGTGCCGTAGGTGTTCTTGACCATGCCGGGCTCGAAGCAGGTCTGCCCGAACAGCGCCGCCTGCTGATCGCCCGCGATCCCCGCGATCGGGATCTCGGCGCCCGCGAACATCGCCGCATCGGTGTGCGCATAGACCTCGCTGGAGGGGCGGACTTCGGGCAGCATCGACCCGGGCACTTCGAGCGCCGCGAGCAGCTCCGGGTCCCAGCGCAGCGCGCCGATGTCATAAAGCATCGTGCGCGCGGCGTTGGAATAGTCGGTCAGGTGCCGCGCGCCGCGCGTGAGGTTCCAGATCAGCCAGCTGTCCATCGTCCCGAAGGCCAGCTCGCCACGCTCGGCCCGCGCACGCGCTCCATCCACATTGTCGAGCAGCCAGGCGATCTTGGTGCCGGAGAAATAGGCGTCGGGCACGAGGCCGGTGGTGGTTCGGATATGATCGCCGAGCCCGCGCTCCACGAGTGCGTCGCAGTGCGCGGCGGTGCGCCGGTCCTGCCAGACGATGGCGTTGTGGATCGGCTTGCCGGTGGCGCGATCCCAGATCACCGTGGTCTCGCGCTGATTGGTGATGCCGATGGCAGCAATCTCGGCGGGAGCGACGCCGTGCGTCTCGAGCACCTCGCGCGCGACGCCCATCTGGCAGCCCCAGATTTCCATCGCGTCATGCTCGACCCAGCCGGGCTGCGGGAAGTGCTGGGTGAATTCCTTCTGGGCGACGCCCCCGATGCGACCGTCGCGGTCGAACAGGATGGCGCGGCAGCTCGTCGTGCCCTGATCGAGCGCCATGATGTAGCGCGGCTCCATGATCCCTCCTCCCGGCAGCTTCGAGGTCAGTCAATCAGGACCGCGCCCGCAACGCCACCCCGAAGGCTTCAGCGCAACGCGAGAAAGGGCGCGGGCCCGCCCCAGGTCAACCACACCAGCGCCGCCGACAGGGCGAGAAACGCCCCAAAGGGCATCCGTGCGTCGCGCCGCAGCCGTCGGCCGCGCCGCCATGCCCGCCAGCCCGCCACACCGAGCGCCGACAGCCCCGCGACCAGCGTCACCAATGCGAGCGCCCCGGGCCCGGTCAGCGCGCCGATGCCCGCCATCAGCTTGACATCGCCCGCCCCGAGCCCCTCGCGCCCGGCGCGCCAGCGATACCCCGCCCGCAGGAGCGCGAAGACCCCGGCCCCCAGCGCCGCGCCCGCAAGGGCCCCGGCCAGCCGCTCCGGCCAGCCCGGCCAATAGCGCCCGTCCCCGATCACGGCCAGCGCGAGCGCGAGCACCAGCAGCGCCGCCGTGAGCACATCCGGCAGCCGGAAATGCCGCAGATCCGCCAGCGCCAGCGCGAGCAGGCACCAAAGCACCCCGGCGCCGAGCAGCACCTGCCCCGCCCCCGCACCGACGAGCGCGGCCCCGATCCCGAGCGCCAGCCCCGCGATCTCGGCCTGAAGCAGCCATGCCGGGATCGCCGCGCCGCACCCCGCACAGCGCCCGCGCAGCCAAAGCCAGGACAGCACCGGCACCAGCTCGCGCGCCCCGAGCAACCGCCCGCAGGACCGGCAACGCGACCGCGTCAGACCCACCGGCTCGCCGCGCGGCAGCCGATCTGCCAGAAGCGCCGCCGCCGACCCCATCGCCGGGCCGAGCAGAACGACAAGCACCCGCGCGACATCCGCCTCCGCCCCGCTCATGGCCGCCTGCGGGCGACCCTATTGCGCGCCCTGCCCCGAATGCGTAATCCTGTTCGTGTCATGCGCCGCGCCAGTATCCGACCCCAGGCCCGAAAGAAACCCGATCGCGGGTTTTCGCTGATCGAGTTGATGGTCGTCGTGGTGATCCTGTCGATCCTTGCCATGGTGATCGTGCCGCGGGTGATCGACCGACCCGACCAGGCGCGCGTGGCGCGCGCGGAGTCCGACATTGCGGCGCTGTCCTCCGCGCTCGATCTCTACCGGCTCGACAATCACACCTACCCGACCACCGAACAGGGCCTCGACGCCCTCGTCGAGCCGCCCGGCATCGAGCCGGAGCCGCCGAACTGGGCCGAGAACGGGTATATCGACCGTATTCCGCAAGACCCCTGGGGGCGCGACTACCAGTATGTTTCCCCGGGTCAGCACGGTCCGTACGATCTCTACACCTACGGTGCCGACGGCGAGCCCGGCGGCGAGGGCGTCGACGCGATGCTGGGCAACTGGACGATCGAATGACCCGGGCGGCGGCGGGGTTCTCGCTCATCGAGCTCGTCATCGTCATCACCATCGTCTCGGTGCTCGCGCTGACCGTCACGCTCGGCTTTGCCACACAGGGGCGGCTGACCGGCACCCGCGAGGCCAGCCCGGCGCGCGCCGCCGCGGCGCTGGAGGCCGGCGTGACGCGGGCGCGTGACCTCGCCATCCTCGCGCGCGCGCCGGCGGGTTTGCGCCCGGACGGGGATGGTTGGGAGATCCTGCGCCACGAGGAGGATGGCTGGCGCCGCATCGGCGGCGGCGCGCTGCCCGATCGGTCCGAATGGCGCATCGACGGGCAGCTGATACGCGGCGCGCTCACGACGCCCGAGACCGACGAAGAGCCGCCCGTGCGCTTTCTGCCAGACGGCCGCAGCACCCCGTTCGAGCTGCGCCTCGGCCCGCGCGGCGCGGCGCACCGCTGCGCGACATCGGGCCCGGAGCCGCTCGAATGTCGCGCAGAGTGAAGCCTGCGCCGCGCGGCGTGACGCTGATCGAGCTTGTCATCGCCATCACGATCCTGTCGATCGGCACGCTCGCCGCGATGCGCGCGCTCGACGCCGCTCAGCGCGGGATCGGCGATCAGACGGCACGCACCCTCGCCCATCAGGTTGCGCTCAACCGCGCCGCCAAGCTGCGGCTGCACGGGCTCGAGGCGGGACGCGACCTGCCCGCGCAGGTCGAGATGGGGCCGTTCACATGGACCGTCGAGGTCGCCGAGGCCGAGACGGAGGGCGGGTTGATCGCGGCCGACATCCGCGTGACGACCCCGGACCGCCCCGGCGCGCGCCTCGTCGCCACCGTCACCGAGGCACCCACCCCGTGAGCGCGCGCGGCTTCACCCTCGTCGAGCTGATCGCGGTGCTGGCGATCTTCTCGCTGGTGGCTGTCATGTCGATGCAGGCCTTGTCCGGCTCCATCCGCAGCCGCGACGCGCTCACGCGCGCGGATGACGACGCCGCCGAGCTGATGCGCGGGCTGGCACTTTTGCGCAACGATCTGGATGCCATCATCGCGGCCGATTTCCACCCGCCGACCGGCGCGCGCGAACCGCCCGCCGAGATCGCCCCCGGCCGGCTCGCCCTGAGCCTCGGCGGCCAGCCCCGTCTGGAGGGCGAGACGGGTATGCGTCGCGTCGCGTGGGAGCATGACCGCGCCGAAGACACCCTCACGCGGCGCAGCTGGCCGCGCCTCGCCCCCTCGGACGCGGATCGCGGGCCGGCGGCGGTGGTCCTGACCGGGGTGACCGGCTTCGAGGCCGCGCCGCTCGGTGGTCCCGCCGACCCCGACGAACTCCTGCCCCGTCCGCGCACCGAGACGCCGCCGCCGCGCGGTATCGCGGTGCGCATCGACACCGAGCGTCACGGCACGCTGCGCGTCGTGGCGGCGCCATGAGCCCGCCGCGCGGCATGGCGCTGATCAATGCGCTGATCGTGGTGGCGGCGCTCTCGGCGGTGGCGGTCGCGTTGCTGGCACGCGGGGATCAGGCCCGCGAACGCCTCGCCGCGCAGGGTACCGCCGACCAGGCGCGGCTGCACCTCGCCGCCGCGCCGCCGCTGGTCAAGGCATTGCTCGCGGACGTCACCGAGCCGGACGCCCCCGTCCACCTCGAACAGGACTGGGCCACGCCGCGCCGCGACATGGAGATCGACCGCGCCGAACTCGACTGGGACATCGCCGATCTGCAGGGGCGCTTCAACGTCAACTGGCTGACCGAACCCGAGGAGTGGGGCAATGCGCCGCGCAGCGCGCTGATGCGCCTCGCCGCGGCGCAGGACGTGGCCCTCGAGCAGGCCGCGCGCATCGCCGACGCCCTGACCCCCGGCGCCAACCGCGCCGGGCTCTGGAACGCCGCGGCGCCGCCGGACGGCCCGGTCCTCGACATCGCAGAGCTGCGCGATATCGACGGCGTCGGCGACGCCGATCTCGACGCCCTGGCGCCGCTGCTCGCCGCGCTGCCGCCCGGGGCGCAGCTCAATCCCAACACGATGGACCCGGCCCTGCTCGCAGGGTTCCTCGGCATCGATGCCGACCTGGCCGCCGAACTGCTGGCGCCACGCGAGGACCAGCCCTTCACCGACGCCCCGGATTTCCTCGGCCGCGTGGTCGAACCGCTCGGCGAGGAGGCCCTCGAGGCGATACCGGACGGTCTGATCGGCGCCGGTTCGGACTGGTTCGAGCTGCGCGTGGCGGTGCGGCTTGACAATGCGCGGCAAGGGCGAAAACTGGTGCTGCACCGGACGGCGCCCGAGGGCGACATCCGCGTGGTCCTGTCGCTGCCGGAGGCCGAGTGATGGCGCCCGCCCGATCCGCTCTAGCCCGCCGCTGGCCCTTCGCGCGCGCCGCGCCGCCGCCGCGCCTGCATCGGCTGGGCGACACGGCGGCGCTGCCCGACGGGCCGTTCGTGGCGCTAGTGCCGGGGGCGGAGGCGCCGCTGATCCCGGTCGAGTTGCCGGAGGGGCTGCGCGATCCGGCGCGCGAGGCGGTCGCGCGGCGCCAGCTTCGCGACCGGCTCGGCCCCGATGCCGGCGCGCCAGAAATGCACCCCGCGCGGCTCGCGGGCGCCGAGACGGCCTGGAGCGCGCTGCTCGTCGTCGACAGCGAGGCGGCTGCGGCCTGGCGCGCCGAGGTCGCGCCGGCGGGGGCGGCCTGCACGGCGATCCTGCCCGACTACCTCGCCCTTCCCACGGCCGAGGAGCTGTGGACCATCGAGACCTTGGCCGACGGTCCTGTGCGCGCCCGGCTCGGGCCGCGCGACGGGTTCTGCGCCGAGTCGGCGCTCGCCGCCACGATGCTCGAGCGCGCCCGCGCCGACGGCCCCGCTCCGGCCGCGATCCTCTGGACCGGGCCCGAGGATGCGGCGCTGCGCGCGGTGTTGTCGGGGGCCGATGCACCCCCGATCGTGACCTCGGCGCAGGCGCTGCCCGACACGATCGCGCCACCGCGCCGCCTGGCGCATGGCGAGCTCGCCCTCGATCTGAGCGCCGATCTCGGCGCGCGCAGCGCGGCGTTGCAGGCGCGGCTGGCGGCGCTGCGTGTGCCCGCCGCACTCGCGGTCGCGGGCTTTGCCGCATGGGCCGTTGCGGTCGAGCTCGACACGCGGCGCACTTTCGATGCGGCCGCCGATCTGCGCGCGGAAATCCACGCGGATGTGCGCCGCGACTTCATCCCCGAAGGTCCGATCACCGATGTGCGCGCCCAGGTCACGCGCGTGCTCGACGCGCGCCGCGCCGCTGCCGGGTCCGACACCGACGCCACCGGCCCGCTCGACGGGCTCCACGACGCCGCGGCGGTCATCGACGGCACGGAGGCGCGGCTGTCCGCGGCCGTGCTGCAACCCGGTGGCGAGATCCGGCTCGAGCTGACGGTGGCGGATTTCGCCGCGCTGGACGCGCTCGCGGCGGCACTGCGCGCGCAGGGGCTCGACGTGCGGGTCGGGCAGTCGAGCGCGGCGGGCAACGGTGTGACCGGCACCCTCATCCTCGGGCGGGAGGGCTGAGATGACGCCCCGCGAAAGGGGAGGATCGCGTTGACGCATCGTCTCGCTCTCGCGCTCGCCCGGCTGACGCGGCGCGAAAGGCTCCTGCTCGCGGTGCTGGCCTTCGTGGTGCTGCCCGCCGGGCTCGCCTTCGGCGTCGCGCAGCCCCTGCAGGAGCGCCGCGCCACGGCGCAGAGTGCGCTCGACGATGCGCTGGCGCAGCGTGCATGGCTCGATGCGCGCCGCGCCGAGCTCGGCGCCCTGCCCGCCGCCGACGCCCCGGCAGAGCCCGCGCACGGCGACCCCATCGGGCTGAGCGGCCTCGAAGCCAGCCTCACCGAAGCCGGGCTGCGCGATGCCGTTGAACAGATCAGCGGCGCGGGGGGGGACGGGGTCACGCTGCGCTTTGGCGAGGTGGCGTTTACCCGGCTCATGCCATGGCTCGACGACGCCGAGGCCGAAGCGGGCTATCGCCTCGCGACGCTGCGGATAGAGCGCGGCGCCAGCGCCGCGACGGTCGCCGCCGAGGTCGTGCTGGAGCCGCGCACGTGATCCGGATCGCGGCGGCGGTGATCGGGCTCGCGCTGGGGCTCGCGGCGGCGGTGCTGTCGGAGGGGCGGATGGGGCATCTGCGCGCGCTCGCCGGCGCGGCGCTGCCGGGCTGGACCGAGGCGGTCGCCGCCGATGCCCGGCTCTGGCGCGGCCGCGCCGGGGCGGGAAATCCGCGAAGGCAGGGTGCGGTGCTGCGCTGGTCGCTCGCGGGGCTGAGCCGCGACGGCCTGCGCTGGCGCGTCGAGCTGACGGCACCGGGCGCGCGGGTCGAGGCGATGGCCAACCTCTCACCTGCGGCGCCCGAGATCCTGCGGCTTGCGGATCTTTCCGGCCACGCGGCGCTCGCGCCCCTGCTGGCGGCGGCACGCACCACCAGCACGCAAGCGCCGCTCGCAGCCGAGGGGCAAGTCGCGGTATCGGCCGGCGCGGGCGCGTTCGACCTGCGCGACGGGACGCTCACCACGCTCGAGGCACAGGGCACGCTCGAGGCGGTCACGCTTGACGGGCTCGATCTGGGCAGCGGGCCGGTGCGATTGCGGCTGCGGGCGGCCGATGACTGGGACCTCACCGCCGCGCTCGAAGGCGGCGCGTCCGACGCGCAGGCCGAGGCGCGACCCGAAGGCGGGGACGTGGCCCTGATGCTCACCGTGGCAGGAGATGCGGCGGGGTTGCCCGAGGCATGGCGTGCGCGCGTCGGGCTCGAGGGCAGCGTGCTGCGCGCGAGGCTGCCGGGGCCGAGCTAGAGCGCGTCGCGTTCATCCGAATTCACGCGACCTGCTATAGAGCGTGTTGCGTTCCCCTTCTGTGAAGAGGTCACTGACATGGCCGACGGCCTGCCAGAGTTCATCGCAGGTCCGTGCGGCAGCTCTGCGGATCAGGGCCTTGAGCTTGGCGAAGGCCATCGCGATGGGGTTCAGGTCCGGGCTGTAGGCCGGCAGAAACAGGAACCACGCTCCAGCGGTCTTCATGGCTGCAGCGGCCCGCGGACTTCGGTGGACGGCGAGGTTGTCGAGTATGATCACATCGCCCGGTTGCAGGGTCGGGATAAGCTGGG
>LFIK01004045.1_pt1 | contig 11896 bp, 11 predicted proteins | sample 643401 | NCBI WGS metagenome assembly LFIK01 (sample SAMN03777447, study PRJNA286221) | soda lake metagenome | biome: soda lake; feature: Kulunda steppe; material: water; isolation source: sample T5-Br brine of Lake Tanatar-5 | place: Russia: Kulunda steppe | collected 2010-07 | reverse complement strand
TTGGTCATCATGTCGCCGCCGATGCCCGGGACGCGGAAGTTCAGCCCGCGGAAATCCTCCGGGCTGTTGATTTCCGTGTTGAACCAGCCGCCGGGCTGGCAGCCGGTGTTGCCGGCAAGGTGGCCCTTGAGCCCGTATTCGTCGCCGAGCTCGTCCCAAAGCTCCTGCCCGCCCATGTAATGGATGAAGGCTTTCTGCTCGAGCGCGGTCAGCCCGAACGGCACCGAGGTGATATAGGCGAAGGCGGGATGCACCCCCTGAAAGTAATAGTCGGCCGAGTGGTAGGCCTGCGCGTTGCCCGACGAGACCTCATCGAACACGTCGAAGGCGCCCACGCGCTCGCCGGCGGCGTAGTATTCCGTCGCGATGGCGCCGTCGGTTGCGTCGTCGATCGCGGCGGCGAGGCGCTGCGCGCCGGTGCCGATGCCGGGGAAATCGCGCGGCCACGACGAGACGATCACCATCGAAGTGCGCCCCTGCGCCACTGCCGGCGCTGCCAGCCCCGTGGCCGCAGCCGCCGAGCCGCCGATGGTCGAAGTCTTCAGAAACGAGCGACGATCCATTCTTGGTCCTCCCTGTGTTGTGCAGCGCCGAAGCCGCCGCAAATGCCGGGAGTTTACACAGGCGTGCACAACGGGGAAGCTGCAAATATGGTCACGTTCGCCCAAAAGATGGGCATCTGGGGCGAAGGCGGCGCCATCTGCGGCATCACACCACAGCGCCGGCACCGCGGCCACCGCCGAAGATTGCGCTGGCGCGGCGTTACCGGAAACAATCGACAAGTCGATACCGGGCCGCGCTTGCGCATCGTTGCCGCATTTGCGGTTGACGTCTCACGCGCGCAGTTCTACTTCTCGCCCCATGATGAAGGGTTGTGACAAGATCCTTGTGGTAATTGCGGGACCCTGGCGCATGGGACGGTGAAAACCGACCAGCTCGTCCCCCATGCGCCCCCGATGCCCGATCGGGGGTTTTTTGTTGCGCGCGAAGCGGATGGAGAATGACGCGATGACACGCGAGATGACCGGCGCGAAGATGGTCGTTCAGGCGCTCAAGGATCAGGGCGTTGACACGGTATTCGGCTATCCGGGCGGCGCGGTGCTGCCGATCTATGACGAGATCTTCCAGCAGAACGATATCCGCCACATCCTCGTGCGCCACGAGCAGGGCGCGGCCCACGCCGCGGAGGGGTATGCCCGCTCCACCGGCAAGCCCGGCGTCGTGCTCGTGACCTCCGGCCCCGGCGCCACCAACGCGGTGACCGGCATCACGGACGCGCTCATGGATTCGATCCCCATCGTCGTGATCACCGGGCAGGTGCCCACCTTCATGATCGGCACCGACGGCTTTCAGGAGGCCGACACGGTCGGCATCACGCGCCCCTGCACCAAGCACAACTGGCTGGTGAAGGACACGGCGCGGCTCGCGGAGACGCTGCACCAGGCGTTTCACGTCGCGACGGCGGGCCGTCCCGGCCCCGTCCTCGTCGACATTCCCAAGGACGTGCAATTCGCCTCGGCCGAATACACGCCGCCGCAAAAGGCCAAGGTCTCGCATTACCAGCCCCGCGTTAAGGGCGACACCGAGGCCGTCACCCGCCTCGTCGAGATGATCGAGACCGCCGAGCGGCCGATCTTCTACACCGGCGGCGGCGTGATCAACTCGGGCCCGGCGGCGAGCCATCTCCTGCGCGAGTTCGTCGATGCGACGGGGTTTCCGATCACCTCGACGCTGATGGGCCTCGGCGCCTATCCGGCCTCGGGCAGGCACTGGATGGGCATGCTCGGGATGCACGGCACCTACGAGGCCAATCTCGCGATGCATGGCTGCGATCTTATGATCAATATCGGCGCGCGCTTCGACGACCGGATCACCGGCCGCATCGGGGATTTCTCGCCGAATTCGCGCAAGGCGCATATCGATATCGATCCATCCTCGCTCAACAAGGTGATCCCGACGGAGCTGCCGATCCTCGGCGATGTGGCCCATGTGCTCGAGGATGCCTTGCGGATCTGGAAGGCGCGCGGGCGCAAGACCAATGCCGCGGCGCTCGCGAACTGGTGGGGGCAGATCGGCGATTGGCGCAAGGTCGACTGCCTCGGCTTCACGCCCTCCGAGACCACGATCAAGCCCCAGCACGCGCTGCAAAGGCTCGAGGCGCTCACCAAGGACCGTGACCGCTACATCGCCACCGAGGTCGGCCAGCACCAGATGTGGGCGGCACAGTATCTCGGCTTCGAAGCGCCCAATCGCTGGATGACCTCCGGCGGGCTCGGCACCATGGGCTATGGCTTTCCCGCGTCGATCGGCGTGCAGGTCGCCCACCCCGAGGCGCTGGTGATCAATGTCGCGGGAGAGGCGTCCTGGCTGATGAACATGCAGGAGATGGGCACCGCGGTGCAGTATCGTCTGCCGGTCAAGCAGTTCATCATGAACAACGAGCGCCTCGGCATGGTGCGCCAGTGGCAGGAGCTGCTGCATGGCGAGCGCTACTCGCATTCCTGGTCCGAGGCGCTGCCCGATTTCGTCAAGCTCGCCGAGGCCTTCGGAGCGAAGGGCATCAAGTGCGACCACCCCTCCGATCTCGACGACGCGATCCGCGAGATGATCGCGCATCCCGGCCCGGTGATCCTCGACTGCCTCGTGGAAAAGCACGAGAACTGCTTTCCCATGATCCCCTCGGGCGAGCCGCACAACAGGATGCTGCTGAGCGAGGACACGACCTCGGAGCGCATCGGCGCCTCCGGCGCGGTTCTGGTGTAGGAGGGCGCGATGTCGGCACTTCAGATCCACAAGGGCGCCTCGCGCCAATCCGCCTACGACCTGCGCGACCCGCATTCCGAGCGGGTCGAAACCCACACCCTCGCGGTGCTCGTCGACAACGAGTCCGGCGTGCTCGCGCGGGTGATCGGGCTGTTTTCGGGGCGCGGCTACAATATCGAGAGCCTCACGGTTGCCGAGATCGACCATGAGGGACACCGCTCGCGCATCACCATCGTGACGACGGGCACACCGCAGGTCATCGACCAGATCAAGGCGCAGCTCGGGCGGATGATCCCCGTCCATGATGTCCACGACCTCACCGTCGAGGGCCCGTCCGTCGAGCGCGAGCTGGCGCTGTTCAAGGTTTCGGGCAAGGGCGAGGCGCGGGTGGAGGCGCTGCGGCTCGCGGATATCTTCCGCGCCAATGTCGTCGACTCGACGCTGGAGAGCTTCGTCTTCGAGATCACCGGAACGCCCGAGAAGATCGACGCCTTCGGCGAGCTGATGCGCCCGCTCGGCCTCTTCGAGATCGCGCGCACGGGCGTCGCGGCGCTCTCGCGCGGAACCGCTGGCGGTGGCTAGGAGACCGGGCGGCGGCCACTCGATTTCGCCCTTGACGCGCCGACGCCCCTCGCCTAACGACGCGCTGTCTCTCGGGGCGGAGTAGCTCAGTTGGTTAGAGCAGTGGAATCATAATCCATGTGTCGGGGGTTCAAGTCCCTCCTCCGCTACCAAGAATTCGCCGAAACCATCGAAAATACGCAGATTTCCGGGAAAGCGCCACGCCTGCCTTTGTGTGGATGCGCGCGCGCGGCGTTCATCCGAATTCACGCGACGTGGTCCGAACGCGACATGCTCTCGGCTTGAGGGGGTGGATCGCTCAGCGTCGGCCCGGCGTCGTCGGCAAGCTGTCGGGCAGGCGCAGCCGTGAGACCTGTTCGGCGATCGGCTCGACGGAGAGCGGGTGCGTGGTGCTCGAATACGCCTCCGGGTCGCGAAGCTCGCGCCATTCGCCGTTGTGATGGATCTCGAGCGGCGAAAAGCGCGCCTTGTAGGCCATCTTCGGACTGCCCGGCACCCAGTAGCCCAGATAGACATACGGAAGCCCGGCGGCGTGGGCCATCACGATGTGATCGAGGACAATGTGGGTGCCGATGCTGGCGCGCGCGGCCGCCGGCTCGAAGAAGGAATAGACGAGCGAGAGCCCGTCATCGAGCAGATCGGTCAGGCACACCGCCATCAGCCGATCGGTGTCGTCCTCGTGCGCGCGGTATTCGACGACGCGCGAGCTTACCGGCGTCTCCTCGATCATCGCGGCGAATTCGAAGATGTCCATGTCCGCCATGCCGCCATCGGCGTGCCGGCTGTCGAGATAGCGGCGAAACAGGTCGTACTGCTCGTCGGTGGCCCAGGCGCGGGCGGGCTGCCGGCGCAGCGCGGCGTTGCGGTTGCGGGCCTTGCGCTGGTTGCGGCTGGGGCGGAAATCCGCCACCCGGATACGCGCGGACATGCAGGCCGCGCAATCGGCGCAAGCGGGGCGATAGAGCACGTTCTGCGAGCGGCGAAAGCCCTGCTTGGAGAGCGCGTCATTGAGCGTCGACGCCGAGTCGCCATGCAGCCCCGTGAACAGCTTGCGCTCCATCCGGCCCCGCAGATACGGGCAGGGCTGCGGCGCCGTGACATAGAATTGTGGAGCCAGCGGGAGCGTGTGGCGCATCTCGACCTCGGGACGCTTCCACCGGAACCTAGCAACTGCCTCGCGGCGCGCCAAGTCCCGCTTTCGACGGGCTCATGCCGCGCCCGGCCTGTTGATAACCGTCGAGCCGAGCAGAAGATCCACGAGCCCCTGTCGCCGCGCCGTGACCAGCATCAGCGCGATCGAGGCGATCTGCGGAATGATGAACGCGCTCGCGACCACGAACCCCGCGGTATGCAGCAGCGACGTGATCGGGTCGGGCCGGCGCCCGCGCACATCGCGCAGCTCGATCCCCGTCAGCAGCATGCCCGGCGTCGCGCCGTAGCGCGTGAGCGTCACCGTCCGGTAGGCGAGGTTGACCACGATGAACACGACCGGCAGCGCGATCAGCGCGGTAAACAGCGTGAACAGGATCACCAGCGCCGTCAGAAGCAGCAGCAGGATGCTGTCCACAACCCAGGCGAAAAGCCGCTTGGCGAGCACTTCGGCGTAGTACTCGGGCTGCAGCTCGGGGTCGGGCAGGTTCTCGGCGCTGTGCAGCATCGCGGCCTCAGAGGGTGAAGGCCGCGGGCTCGGCCCCGGCGACATCGCGCAGCGCCTGCGGCGCGACGGCGAAGATGTGGCGGGGCGTCCCCGCCGCCGCCCAGACGAGGTCGAACTCCAGCAGCCGCGGATCCATCCAGCTTTCGACCGGGTTCAGATGCCCCAGCGGCGCGACGCCGCCGATGGCGAAGCCCGTCACCGCGCGGACCTCCTGCGCATCGGCCTTGCCGAGCGCCTCGCCGGCGAGCGCCGCGGCGCGATCGGAACAGACCGTGTTGCCCCCCGCCGTCAGGAACAGCCGCAACCGTCCCGACTCCGCGCCGCGAAACAGGATCGACTTGACGATCTGGTCAAGCGCGCAGCCCGCCTGCGCGGCGGCCTCCTCGGCGGTGCGGGTGGAGCCGTCCATCTCCAGCACCTGCGCCTCGAGCCCGGCGGCTGCGAGCGCGTCGTTCACGCGTTTGAGGCTCTTGCTCATGCCCGACTCCGGCTTGCGTAGCGCGCAGCATGACCGCGCCGCCGCGCGAGGGCAACCCGGTGCGGCGGCGTTGACCGCGCCGCGCTGCGGCGTCATGCTGCGCCCATGACCCTCGCCGCCCGCCTGCGCCGCGCGCCGCTGCCCTTCGACGCCGACCGCGGCAGCGAAGCGGCGCGCCGTTTTCCCGACCAGCCGCCGGAGCTGCGCGAGCTGATCGGCGGCGCGGCCGGGTGCAGCCCGCATCTCGCCGCGCTGATGGCGCAGGAAGCCGGCTGGCTCGACCCGGCGCTCGCGGGGGCGCCCGAGGACGCGATCGCGGCCGAGCTGGCCACGCTCGACGATGTCGCGCCCGACGACCTCGGGCGGGTGCTGCGGCGCGCGAAGCGGCGCGTGTCGCTCATGGTGGCGCTGGCCGATCTCGGCGGCGCCTTCACGCTCGAGGATGTGACCGGGGCGCTCACCCGGCTCGCCGACGGGGCGGTGCATTGCGCGCTCACCGGGCTGGTCGGCGCGGAGATCCGGCGCGGCAAGCTGCCCGGCGCCCGTCTTGAGGACGCCGCCACCGGCGCCGGGCTTGTCGCGCTCGCGATGGGCAAGATGGGGGCGGGGGAGCTGAACTATTCCTCCGACATCGACCTGATCTGTGTCTTCGACGAGAGCCGCTTCGACGCCGACGACTATCTCGAGGCGCGCGCGGCCTTCATCCGCGTCACCCGGCGCCTGGCGGCGCTGTTGTCGGACCGCACCGCCGACGGCTACGTCTTTCGCACCGATCTGCGGCTGCGCCCCGATGCCTCGGTGACGCCCGTGTGCATGTCGATGGAAGCGGCGGAGCAGTATTACGAGAGCATGGGCCGCACCTGGGAGCGCGCGGCGCATATCAAGGCGCGGCCCTGCGCGGGCGACATAGTGGCGGGCGAGCGCTACCTCGAGACGCTGCGCCCCTTCGTCTGGCGCCGGCATCTCGATTTCGCGGCGATCGAGGATGCCCATGACATGCGCCTGCGCATCCGCGCGCACAGGCAGCTCGGCGGCAAGCTCGTGCTCGAGGGGCACGACATGAAGCTCGGCCGCGGCGGCATCCGCGAGATCGAGTTCTTCACACAGACACGCCAGCTCATCGCCGGCGGCCGCGACCCGGATCTGCGTGCCCGCGCCACCGTCGCGGCGCTGGAACAACTCGCGACCAAGGGCTGGGTGCCGCGCGACGTCACCGAGGAACTCGCCGCGCACTACCGCGCCCATCGCGAGGTCGAGCACCGACTGCAGATGGTCAACGACGCGCAGACGCAGGAGCTGCCCGGCAATGCCGATGGGTTCGACCGGCTTGCCCGCTTCATGGGGGAGGGCGACACGGAGGCGTTCTGCCGGGAGCTTCGCGCGCGCCTCGTGCGGGTGGCCGAGTTGACCGAGGGGTTCTTCGCCCCCGACACGGCGGAGTCCGAGCCGGAACTGCCCGACGAGGCCCGCGCGATCGTGGAGCGCTGGCAGAGCTATCCGGCGCTGCGTTCGGAGCGTGCGGGGCGGATCTTCGCGCGGCTGCGCCCGGAGCTTCTCACGCGGCTGTTTCGCGCCTCCAACCCGATGGAGGCGCTCGCGCAGTTCGACGCCTTTCTCGCGCGGCTGCCCGCCGGGGTGCAGCTTTTCACGCTGTTCGAGGCCAATCCGCAGCTTATCGACCTGATCGTCGATATCTGCGCGACCTCGCCGCGGCTGGCGCAGTATCTGGCGGGTAACGCGAAAGTGTTCGATGCCGTCATCGGTGGTGATTTCTTCGCCGACTGGCCGGGTACCGCGGCGCTGCGCGACGACTTGGCCGCGCGGCTCGATGCGGCCGACGACTATGAGCGCCGCCTCGATACCGCGCGTGGCTGGGTCAAGGAATGGCATTTCCGCATCGGTGTGCATCACCTGCGCGGGCTGATCGATGCTTTCGAGGCGGCGCAGCAATACGCCGAGCTTGCCGAGGCGGTGCTGGCGGGGCTGTGGCCGCATGTCGTGGCGGAGTTCGCGCGCAAGCATGGCGATCCGCCGGGGCGCGGGGCGGTGGTGTTCGGGATGGGCAGCCTCGGGGCGGGGCGGCTCAACGCGGCCTCCGATCTCGACATCATCGTGATCTATGACTCCGACGGCGCCGAGGAATCGCAGGGTCCGCGGCCGCTGACCACGCCGACCTATTACGCGCGGCTGACGAAGGCGTTCGTCACCGCGCTGTCGGCGCGCATGGCCGAGGGGCAGCTCTACGAGGTCGATATGCGGTTGCGCCCGTCGGGGCGGCAGGGGCCGGTGGCGACCGCGCTCGCGGCGTTTCGCAGCTACCAGTCGTCCGAGGCCTGGACCTGGGAGCATCTCGCGCTGACGCGGGCGCGGCTTGTGGCCGGGGAGCGCCGGATCGGCGACAGCGTCGAGGCGTTCCGCCGCGAGCTTCTGCCCCAGAAGGGCAAGGGCGCGACGGTGCGCGCGGATGTCGCGCAGATGCGCGCCCGGTTGCAGAGTGCCAAGCCGGGGCAGGGGCCGTGGGAGGCCAAGCTCGGCCCGGGGCGCATCCTCGATATCGAGCTTGCCGCGCAGACGGCGGCGCTGTGGGCGGGCTCGCCGGCCCGGCGCATCGAGGCGCAGATCCAGGCCGGGCGGCGCGGCGGCTGGCTGTCGAGCGAGGCGGCGGAGACGCTTCTGTCGGCCTATCGGCTGTGCTGGCGCGTGCATTGCGCTAGCCGGCTGATCACGGATGAGGCGCTCGATCCCGACGCGCTCGGAGAGGGCGCGCGGGCGTTCCTGCTGCGCGAGACTGGCGCCGAGGGTATCGATGCGCTGCGCGCGACACTCGTCGAGCGTACGGCCGCGGCCGCGGCCGCCATCGACGCGCTCCTGGAAGAGTCAGGGGGCTGAGGGCGATGGGGCGGCAGATGCGTGTCGAGGATGTCGATCCCAAGGGGCTGATGCGCGAGAGCTACGCCATCGCCGGCATCACCGCGCCCGAATGCCGTTCGATCTTCATGGACTGGGCGCTGAGCCTGCCCGAGGGAATCGACCAGCGCGCCGCGCTGCGCGTGCTCCTCGCGACCTATGGCGACGCGGCGGCGCACCCGATGACGCAGGTGCTGCGGGAGGGGCTCGGCGAGGCACGGCCGCCGCGCCGGCGCGGGGGGCGATCCGGGCGCGTCGGGTCCTGACGGCTCAGAGTGCCGCGGCCGCCCGCGCGCGCGCCTCGATCCCGGCCCAGTCGCGCGCCGCGACCATGTCCGCCGGCGCGACCCAGCTCGCCCCGACGCAAGGCACGCAGTCGAGCGCGAGATAATCCGGCGCCGTCGCCGCCGTGATCCCGCCCGTAGGGCAGAAACGCACGCCCTTGAGCGGGGCGGCCAGCGCGCGCAGCGCGGCGACGCCGCCGGAGCTTTCGGCGGGGAAGAACTTCGCCGTCTCGAAGCCGTATTCCATCAGCCGCATCACCTCGCTCGCCGTCGCCGCGCCGGGCAGCAGCGGCAGCGCGGTGCGGGTGCAGGCCGTCAGCAGCGCCTCCGTCGCCCCGGGCGAGACACCGAAGCGCGCCCCCGCCGCCTGTGCTGCCACGGGGTCTTCGGCGCGCAGGAGCGTGCCCGCGCCCACGATCGCGCCGGGAACCTCGGCCATCGCGGCGATCGCTTCGAGGGCGGCATCGCTGCGCAGCGTGACCTCCAGCACCGGCAGCCCCCCCGCCACCAGCGCCTCGGCGAGCGGGCGCGCATCGGAGGCGTCCTCGATGGTGAGCACCGGGATCACCGGCGCGCGCGCGCACAGATCGGCGATCGGGCTCATGCCGCGCCCTCCGGTACCGGCGCGATGGCGCTCGCGCCGGTCGTGGCGGGGCCGACATGCTCGCGGAAGGTGGCGAAGAGCTCGCGCCCGATCCCGACCTGGTTGGCCGAAAGATCGGGGCGGGCGGGGGTGCGGGCGTCGAAATCGGGTGCGGTCGTCTCGAGCACTCCGGCGCGCGCATCGAGCCGCACCATGTCGCCGTCGCGCAGCCGCGCGAGCGGGCCCTCGGCGGCGGCCTCGGGGCTGATATGCAGCGCCGCGGGCACCTTGCCGCTGGCGCCGGACATGCGCCCATCCGTCACCAGCGCGACCTTGAGCCCCCGATCGATGAGCACCGACAGCGTCGGGGTCAGCGCGTGCAGCTCGGGCATGCCGTTGGCGCGCGGTCCCTGAAAGCGCACCACCACGACGACGTCCTCGGTGAATTCCCCGGCCCGGTAGGCGGCCTTGACGGCCTCCTGATCCTCGAAGATGCGCGCCGGGGCCTCGACGGTGAGGTTGTCCTCGGCCACGGCCGAAGTCTTGATCACGCCGCGCCCGAGATTGCCGCGCAGCTCTCGCAGCCCGCCCGTGGGCTGGAAGGGATCGCACAGCGGGGCGATGATGCGCGGATTGGCGCTTTCGCGCGCGCCCTCCTGCCAGGTCAGCGCCCCGTCGATCAGCTTGGGCTCGCGGGTGTAATGCGCAAGCCCGTCGCCCGCCACGGTCATGGTGTCGGGATGCAGCAGCCCCGCCTCGAGCAGCTCGCCGATCATGTAGCCGAGCCCGCCTGCGGCGTGGAAATGGTTCACGTCGGCAAGTCCGTTGGGATAGACCCGCGCCATCAGCGGCACCACCTCCGCGATGTCGGCGAAGTCCTGGATGTCGAGCTGCACCCCCGCCGCGCGCGCCATCGCCGGCAGGTGCAGCACGAGGTTCGTCGAACCCCCGGTCGCCATCAGCCCGACCATGCCGTTGACGAAGGCCTTCTCGTCGAGAACGCGCCCGGCGGGGCGATAGTCGTTGCCCAGCGCCGTGATCTCCAGCGCGCGGCGCGTCCCCGCCTCGGTGAGCGCGTCGCGCAGCGGGGTGTTCGGGTTGACGAAGCTCGCCCCGGGCAGGTGCAGCCCCATGAACTCCATCAGCATCTGGTTGGAGTTGGCGGTGCCGTAGAAGGTGCAGGTGCCGGGGCCGTGATAGCTGGCCATCTCGGCGCGCATCAGCGTGTCGCGATCGACCTCGCCGGTCGCGAACTTGTTGCGGATCTTCGACTTCTCGTCATTGGGCAGCCCCGATGGCATCGGCCCGGCCGGCAGGAACACCGCCGGCACATGCCCGTACGCCGCCGCCGCCATCACCAGCCCCGGCACGATCTTGTCACACACCCCGAGATAGAGCGCGCCGTCAAAGCAGTTGTGGCTCATCGCGACGCTCGCGGCGAGCGCGATCACGTCGCGCGAGAACAGCGACAGCTCCATGCCCGGCTGGCCCTGGGTGACACCGTCACACATCGCGGGCACGCCGCCGGCGACCTGCGCGGTGCCGCCCGCGCCGCGCGCGGCGTCGCGGATCAGCTCCGGGAACCGCTCGAAGGGCTGATGCGCGGAAAGCATGTCGTTATAAGCGGTCACGATGCCGAGATTCGGCGCGCGCAGGCTCGCGAGCGCGGCCTTGTCGGGGCCGGTCGCGGCATAGGCATGAGCTTGGTTGCCGCAGCTAAGATGCGCGCGCGCGGGGCCGTTATCGGCGGCGCGGGCGAGCCGGTCGAGATAGGGGCCCCGCGTGGCGCGCGAGCGCGCCGCAATGCGGGCGGTGACGTCGGCGATGACGGGATTGAGCGGCATGGCAACTGGCCTTTCCTTCGGCGGAGTCTCCGCAGCGCATTGGTAACGCTAACTGCGCCCCGACTCAAGCCGCGCCCCGGCCCCGGACGTGCCGCGTTGCAGCGAGCGCATGGCGGGGTTTCCCAACTGTCCGTGGTTGCGGCAAGGGCACTTACCTATCTTGCAGTCAAGCCCGAACAAAGACCGAAAGGAAGAACCGATGAACTATCGCTCCCTGACCGAACAGATCGAAGCCAATGGACTGCGTGAGCTGGACACCGTCGCGATCGAGCGGCAGGCACGCCAGATGCGTGCCCAGGTGATGGCGGACCTCCTGCGCGACCTCGGCGCCCGGATCGCGCGCCTTTGGGACGGCCTGCGCGCCGGGACGCCGGCGCGCGCCCGTTGATCCAACCCGCGACAACAGTATCCCGGCCATCGTGCCGGGATACGTGATTCAGGACTTCGGCCACCGCCGTCGCATCGGAGTGCGTCGCCCGCATCGCGCTCATGAAGCACACGCCGACTTTCTGAGACTTTCTGAGCGCCCAGACGCGGACAGGGCGAAAGCGGGTCCCGCTCTCAAGCGACTTGCACTATGTCCGACGCGTAACCGCGGCGGAGGCTTCATGCGCATTCTGATCGACGCCTGCGTGCTCTACCCGACCGTGCTGCGCGAGATCGTGCTCGCGGTCGCTGCCCGCGGGCGCTTCGCGGCGCTCTGGTCGCCGCGCATCCTCGAGGAATGGGCCCGCGCCGCGGCTCGTGGCGGGGCCGGCGACGAAGCGATCGCGCGCGGCGAGATCGCGCTCCTGCGCG
>LFIK01004044.1_pt1 | contig 11898 bp, 6 predicted proteins | sample 643401 | NCBI WGS metagenome assembly LFIK01 (sample SAMN03777447, study PRJNA286221) | soda lake metagenome | biome: soda lake; feature: Kulunda steppe; material: water; isolation source: sample T5-Br brine of Lake Tanatar-5 | place: Russia: Kulunda steppe | collected 2010-07 | reverse complement strand
GTCGACCCCCCCTCGACCCCCTCCCCCCTCTCCGATTGGACCCAGACATATACCGTTGGATAGCTCTCAACGGCAGGATTCCGAATACATAGTTTTATTTGGTTTGACACGTGGCGTCCAAAAGTTATGAGGACAAACCCCTCCTGGGTCACGGCACAATTATTGCCTATTTCCGAAATTTTTGGGAATTCAAATATCTGATTTTTCCATCAGTCACATCAATTTTTTAATAATCCATTTTCTTGCTAAACTGAGTCCTTGAAGACGCCCATATCTGTGCAACCTGTCAGAAGAACACTGTCTCTGCTGGCCTTATGATCTCTGGTGTTTATGTATGTCATGCCCACATTCTTGCCAGCAAATTTCCACGAAACTGTGTCTCAACAGGTGAAAATTTAGGGGTTTGATTGGTTTGACTTATCAGCGCTGCTTGCAGCCTCACAGTGTGGCATACAGCCTGCCATACAATTTGCTACATGGTGGAGCTCTTTGACGCTGTGGGTATGCAGCAAGTAGGGAAAGGTGCACATGCATGCTCGCAACAACTTACCAACACTCGTGTACAGGATGCAACATGTAAACACTATACCCAGCAACTCATCCGTGCGCACTCACATGCGCAGATTTGCATGCAGACCCACTGCCGTCCATCTGTCTAGCAAGTTGTCTCTCAAATTTCATGCACAGTTTCTTTGGCTTGTCCTTTGTTGCCTTTGTAGCCGGGCATAACACCTAAATCATTCATTTTCTGCATAAATGCAGCGTTTTGCAGCTCTCATTGTACACCTGTGTACTGCTGCTACCCATGCCCACATCTAGCTAATTGCTGCGGGGCAATCATGCACCCCAATCCTCTGTTTATAATTCAGGAATTTCATGGTAACACTTGTTTCCTAAAATAAATGTTCCCCAATAACCAAAATAATATACCTGAATTATGGAAAATTCGTACTTGGCCGCAGCCTAACCCCCCCAGCCTCTACCTCAAAAATAACCCTTAATGCGGACAATTTGACATTGAATACGCGCATTTTTCTTATCATGCGCGAATTGGTCTGGGCAAATGGACGCATCACTCAACCCTGTAATGCACGTACGTGAATTCATGCACACAAACGTGTAGAAGTGCACCAGTTAGCAATTTGAAGTCAACAGGGGTTTATAGATAGCCAGCTTGATATCTGTCACAATTGTTGCTCTCCTTGCGTGTTGTTGCCTGTGCAGGCTGAATGGCTTGCCGTCTGCGCAGCAGGAAGCTGTGCGCCCAAGGCCATCTGTGCTCCAAGGTGTCCCTGCTGCTGAACAACTTTCAGCAGGGCTTGATGGTAAGGGGCATGCAGAGCAAGCTTGGGGGTGCGTTGGCGCATGAGAGGAACACACTAATGGTGCGGGAACAGGCAAGGCAAGTTGCCAGCGTGCTTTCCAGCTGCCATCAATGGAATGTGAGCTGCTGCCCGCTGCCCAGGGAAATCACTTGCTCTGCTTCTTGCTAGATTTGTGGGTGCACAAGCACCTTGATTCTTAGTGGCCCTTCATGTCCCCAAGCAGCCCAATACTTAACAGAAAACCCAATCCTTTAGCCTGCCATTTCTTTTGTATAAATAAGTTATGCAAATATCTGCTTCTAGTGACCACTGCTACTTTTCCTGCTTCTCCATATACTCTTGGTGAGGATAGCCCTTGCACGCTCACGACACCAGACTACTTGTAATATCTAGCATCTAAACTTGCAGCAAAGTTTGCTCAATGGCGCAACAATGTCGGGTTGAGGCCCAACATGCAGAGCTGAGGCATAAGTGAGTGCTATACGTCTTGTTTGCTGAACTGGCATATACATTTTGTGCACAAATCTAGCTCTGATCACAGTCTTTGTCCATTGTGTTTTCTGGAGGACTTTTTGCATTTGTGATCTTATTATTGGGGAGGTTCTCCCTTAATTGACACCAAACCTGCCTGTGGCTGCTGCATCTTTAATGCCTGATCTTTCTCCTTCTTTGTTGTAAATAATTCTGGCAGCGGCGATGCTGAGAGAAGCACGAAGAGTTTATAGGTATTAGTTGGGTCTAGGTCTAAATTTAGGTCTAAGGACAGCCAAACAGAGAGGGTGGCAGGTGAAAGCACTTAGGTTGTAAATTGAGCAGGTGCTCTCTGTTGCAATGCGAGTGGACTTGGCATGCACTGCTGCGGCTTTCCCTTTGACAAGGGTTTACAAGAAAAAGCCTTCACTGAAGGCTCCAGTCAAGAAGTGCAGCTGCTAGCCTGCTCATGAAATGCAGTTAGTGCAGTGACCTTGACTTAGGGTGACAACAGTTGTACCATGGTGCCACCACAGGCTGTAACACAGTGACTGCAAATTGTGTCCTAGTGAGCTGCACACTATTGATTAGGGGCGGGTCGTTCGTTTTACATATCTTATCGCTTTAATTCTTTAACGTAAAATAGACGCTTTTGAACAGAGGCATTTGCGAATTTAATGCCTCACACCCCTGGGCCATTTTGACTGATTTCTCCTCTTTTCTGCATCACCGGCCCACAATTTTCCTAGAAAGTCGACGTCTAATTAAAGGTACATAATTTGCAAAGTTTTCATTCGGCATTTTCAATGTCATTCCCCACGCTTAACCTCGCTTCTCGATAACTGGCCCTCCAATACTCCGGGCTCAGTAAAATATCTCCAACCAACACAGTCTGATCTGAAATACACTGTCACGCCAGATTCATGCAGTGCCAGATTTATGCTGCATTGTGCGCCGAAGGTCGATTGAGTCAGTTGGAGGAGCATTTGAACCTGTTGTCAGTTTAGATATAGCTGTATTTGAGCAAGTCAAAGACAAACTCGCAGTGTTACCTTGTTTGCTCTTAGCGACCTTGTAACATGTACGCCAGGGAGTCGACCCCTCTAGCCCTTGGGGGTCACACAGGCATGGCAGCGCCCAGTCCAGTCCAGTCCAGTCCAGTCCAGTCCAGTCCAGTCCAGTTGTTATGGCCATGCTGCGAGTCTAGTTTGGATGCAGCAGTCTCTCGGCCCAGGCGTGACAACACAGTCTCAGAGACCAATTCGGCAGACACAATACGGCGTGACATCATTTCCAGGCAACCCCAGCTTGCTCCCTATCATTGCAACATATCATATGATATGTGATCAATGGATGTTCCAGCAAAAAAATCCCAACTGCCATTCTCCTTCTTGCTGCAACTTTTTATGCAGTCAGATTGAGTAGACTGTACAAACAAAGGGAGACGGACATGAACTGGGTGAAACTGCCAGGGAGAGGCCCTCCTGGCAGAAACTGAACCAAAAAGTAGCCGAATAATCCACGAATTTCAAATAATTAGCGCTTTCTAGAGGTGAAATTATATCAATTTAATTGTATTAATTACCTAATGACCCAACTCTTCTATTTGTTAAGAGCTATCATGCCTAGGACAGTCCGGGGGGACTGACGGATCCGTCGGTCATGTAATCATTAAAAGATATAAGATGGAAATTTTTTGGGGCTAGTCCGTCAGCCAGATGGGTTGACTGCTAGGCATTGCCAGCCTATGGTTTATAAACCAGTTTGGTTCAGTTTTAGGTGTCAAACTTCCAGAATTAAAGCATCTAAATTTCTAAGTTTACATTTAGTCCAAAAGTCATAGCCAGTCCTTGAACAATCCAGTTCCGATCCTGCATCCTGGCCTAACTCAACCCACTCTGTCCCATCCTTCCTTCTTTCACAAACGGTTGCAGCACATTGCCTTGCATTAGCACGACCCTGCATGTGTGTGATGCAGAAAGGAGCTCTCAGCAGAGTGAATAAGATTTCAGTCAACATGCCATGTGCTGTGCACAAAAATAAAAAGCTCCATTGTCTCCAGTATGAATTATATTAGCCACAGTAAAATTATTAAATTGTTTTGTGAAGTTCCTCATCAAATAGCACATTTCCATGCAAAGGCATTAAAAAGGACATGTCTTTTGCCTCAGGACATCATGCAAGCCACATTTGTTACAGTCCCTTATGTGGATTTGCTAACATCCAGTCGCAACTCTGAGGGTGTGGCATGCAAGCGTTCGCTTTTGAAAACAAGTAATGTTACGAAGCACATGCCTACTCAGTTCCAGCTGTAGGAATCGCATCAAATGGGGCGGGCCCCGCGCAGCTGATGCAAAGGACGGCACAACCCCCCGGCATCAATGTGTTGTGCAATATGCTTCAAGTTTGAGGAAGCTGCCATCAGTGTTGAGATAACTTGAAGCACTCAAGGTGCTCCAGTCTTGTTGCGGATGCTAAAACTTAGTGAAAAAACTTTTGTAATAGCCCATCATAAAGGCCAGGAAATGGGCACTGCTGGTCACCCTCCTGATCCCTTCTGACTTCTTTTGCCTGTACTTCGCTAGCGGTGTGGTCACCTGGTATGACGGTCATATGGTACTTAAACCCCAAATGCCCCCATTTCTGAAGTGATACCTAGTAGGGGTGTTTTCACTGCCTACTCAGTTGTCTTATCTTTTCTCAATATGCTGTATTAGTTTTGCCCGCTAGTTTTGCCTCCTCGTAATCTCTGTGCATCTCGACTTTCAATGGTTCAGTCTGGCTTTATTCTTTCACCAAACAATAACACTCCTTCTGGCGTTTGTAGCTTCAAGTTCTTCTTCTTCTTGTTCTTCTTCTTCATCTTCTCGAGCACAACCTTTTCTTAGATTTATAAATTCAGCCTTGAAAACCTTAACCTTATTGATTCAGGTTTTGTTTGCAGACCTAGGGCTTCAGCTTAGCCGCCCTTGTTCGCCGGATACAGCTATATAATCTTTCCTATCCTATCCTTTTCTCATCATCATATCTATCTTGAGGAAGTCACTTGACAGTCAAGTAGTACATGCAATAGCGATGCAAAGATACCACGTCTAAGATCCAGCTTGAAGCGGCCAACCAACAGCACAGCGTGCTTTGTCACTGAGTCAACACCTTTGATGAGCTGCAGCCAATGTTCTACTTCTGGGAGGGAAAGGAACCATTTACAGCCTGTACTGCGAGCACCGTGTTTTTGAGGAACCTTGTGGCATCTCTCATCACCAAGGTGGGGAGTGGGGCACCGTTACAAGTAGTCAACCTCCTTATTGAGCTAAGATGAAAATTGAGAGCAGGAATGACCAGCAACAATTGTTCCCTGCAAGGGCCGCCACTTATATTGGATATGCAGCACGTTTTGATGATGTTATTACATAGGAGATGGAAAATGCTCGGGGCGATATGAAAAACAGCATGAGGCGAATACAGTCTCGAATTCAGAAGCTTGCCTGTTCCCCAGTATGCATATAGACAAATTTGTGTAAGCAAAAAGCTATCTCTGCTCTTTGATGGGAAGTGCAAGGGAATGCTGTCCAAACTGATCCATTGGTATGCAAGCTGATCAAGACACAGTGTATGCATGGAGATTGTGCAGAACAGCACAGTTCACTAGAGGTAGGCAGAAGCAAAGTCCTCTTGTACATTTCAAACCAACAGGGGGTGTTAATCAGGCAAGCAGCAGCAGCATTGAGCCCGTTGCTAGAGCAGTAAAAGCTCTTCACAGGCCCAAACCAGGAAGACAATCTAGACCATGACAATGGCCTGTACAAATAGCAGAGCCCTCAATTGACTCATTGGCTCCTCAAAGAATCCGTAAAATGCTGAAAGCAACTTGGCGCAAAAGATGGAACTTGAGAAACTTGCAGGTGTGTAACCAGTATCCAACCACTACATTGGCAAGCAGATACCCCACAATTAACAACATAAACCAGCATAAACAAGAATTGTTTATGCTTATTAGGTAGTAGTTTTGCACAGTCAAGATAGACAGCCATGTGACCCGAATCATTCAGCTTTAAAGTCAAGCCTGAACCTTTCTGCTCGGCACATGTAAAGAAGTGCCTTCACATGGCTTAGGCATTCCTGAATTGTCACTTTGTGCAGCTACAACTCAAAACCAAATCAGCCACCAATACAGAAATTTGCACTTGAAAATCACCAGTCCCTGAGTCCTAGACTCCTTCTCTAGACATATTTGCCCTGCCAATCAGACACAGCAAGCTTATATGAGGCATGACCATGGGAGGTTCTTGGATAGCGCATAAGAGCACTTGCCCCATGATGCAAGGGGCTTTATGACGGAAGTTTGGAATGTGTGTGCATGTGTGTGTGCACGCATGTGCAGAATTGTGCTTGCAACTACCTGCATGCAGGGCATGAGAATGCGTGTGTATGCGTGTGTGCGTGAGGATGCTTATGCGTGTGCATGAGCATTTGTGGATGCGGGCCCTTGCGTTTATGTGAGTGTAAGCAAGACAGACAGCACCATCCAAACAACCAGTCCTATTTTCTTTGCAGAATTTCTACTGGAAGTGTTCATCCTTAGGAACGGCTTGGGGGCCTTCTCACAGAGCTAAGTCTACTTGCTGGGCGACTCAGCATACTGAGGCGAGAAGAGAGCGTATTGGCCTTTGCCAAAGAATTCTTCTTCTCCATCTCCGACGCAAACCACTCTTTTAGCTCGAGGAGCTTGAAGTCCACGTCCTATAAACGACCAATAGGGGGCAAGGCACATTCAGCAAACCTGCCTTGATCAGAGGACATGCTCTAGCTTTTTGAAACTAAGTCAAAATCACCTAGATAATGGATACAAGTGGTCAAGTAAGGTTAAAGCGAAGAGGCAGTAATTCCATTAGCCAAACAAATGCCAGAAAAACCTTGTCAAGAAAAATGCACTTTTAATGTGACTCACTTCCATGTCTGCAGACCAATCCTCATCAGATATCTGCTCTGTCGCATAGACAGCCCATACCCATGTGCACAGCTTGAACACCTTTTCCTGTCAAACATGACACCGCCACAGACAAAAGGTGCCTTGTCGGCTGTCGTCAGCAAAGAGCAGATTACAGAGTTCAAGTCATAGAGCCATGAATACTGAAGCACCAAGTCAGTGCTGATTCTAGTTGTAAGGCAGTCAGTCTGTTCACTTATTGGAAGTCAGTGGGCGCAGAGGGTAGACAGGGCTGAAACAAGTCTTGGTAAAGACAGGGCTTGCAGCAATTGAGCTTGGTATCAAAGAGATTTGAGAGTTGCTGCACATGCTGCCTCATGCAATAAGCCCTCACTAATAACCATTGGGATTGTGCGCTCACTTATGTTCAAGTATGGATGATACATTCTGGCTTATAAAAAAGGTCCAAGTTATCCTGCATTGAGTGCAAATGCTCTTTTGTGCATGCCAAGGATCTCTATGTTTCCCTGAGTCAATGATACAACATGAACAAAAAGACTGACCTGAGACCATCTTAGCCGCTTATTAGAGCCAAGCAACCCTAGCTCTCTGTAGGCTTCCAAGATTTGGAGTGCTGCGCTTTTACGGGGGCAGATGACTGTGCTCAACGGGGCGAGAACTTGTCGGAGCTACAGCCAAGGAACCAAACATACTTTTTTGTATGGTAGATGTTAAGGCTTGGATGCTCTGCCATACATGTGCACACACAGGCAGAACAGGGGGGGCCCAAGAGAGAGGTATGTCGTGCAGACATAGCATAAGGCCAATTGAAACAAGAGAAAGTAAGGGAGGCCAGCAATTTTCATTCTTGTAAGCCAATCTTCCCTCCGTCTTTTAATACATTACACACCAGGAACTCAGCGGCCGTTTCTTGACGGGATGAGGGCATAAGCCCCATCGCTGTTTTAGGTTGATGCGCATCCTGCATGCTAGTCTCTCCTTCGTTGCAGGCTTGCACTTCAGCCTGCCAACTTGTGCCATCTTGAGCTCCATTAAAGAACGCGATGTTCAGGGCCGAACTGCATGGCAAATGTTGAAACTTATGGTATGGTTAGGAAGCAACAACATTACCCATATCTCATTTCATCTTCATCTGAGCTGTGGAAAACGGTATGTGTAGGCTGTAGCACACAAGCACAGCACACCCTGTTTGAGCATTGAAGCATTTACTTTTTGCTAGATGCAGCAACTCTTTTATTGGAGCCCTGGGCTGTGCCCCAATTTGTGCCAGCTTTGAGGGATGAAGAAGGCAGCTAACTTATTTCAAATATGCAGCCCTGTCATGCAAGTTTGCTTTTCAGCAGGTGCCACCTCAATGCAGGTCATTTGCAGGGTGAAGCAGGCCCAAATTGGTCAATGCCTGTGAGGTCATGAAATATGTCTGACACAGCATTGCTGCTGGTTGGTTGAAGTCACAACGGCTCATCGGTTGTGAAAAAGAACTAGCATCTGGCATAAAACCTTTTTTTTGTGCTTGTGCCCTGTAAGCTCATGATGACAGAATTCAGGGATTGCTAACACACCACTTGAAGACCAGAGCTAGCCAGAGGTTGGATAGGAAAATGAGACTATGCCAAGCAAAATAAAGAACATCCCAACCAGACGTGCTTTCAAACAACTCTGGCCTTGCGCGTTCATGCGTTCGCTCATGCGTTCGTTCATTTTTTTTTTAGCCCTGGCTGCAGCATTGCTTGACCCTGCTCTATCCGCACACCTTTGCAGCCATTCCAAGTATAGTGATCTTTTGCTGACTTCGCAACATTCTTGGAGCTCAAAAGCTTGCCACAAACACCATCACCAGCTTTGATGCACTTCACCATGCACTTCAACCTGCCAACCACTGGCACAAGCACAGGCACCAAGGTCTTCCAGTAGGGTGCATGCTCCTTGCCACCAATGCGCGCTGCATCCAACTGGCGCTTAATTGCATGGGCTTCCCGCTCTGCTGCTTGCTTTTCCGTCTCCTCTTCAGCCTGCTGCTCATGTTCAGATGTCAAGCTTGCTGCTGCTCCTGCTGCTAAGGCTACTGCTGCTGCACCTGCTGTTGCTGCAGTCCCTGACTCCACTCTGCTCCCCTCCCCCTCCGTCTCATGCACACTGCCTTCTTCATTCATGCTTTAAAAGTCACTAGTCATCGGTCAAATAACGACGAAGAATCAATCGCGAATGGTGCGGATGTCCGAAGAATCACTCATTTTGACGGTATAGATACCCGTATATATATTTTTTATAACCGTATAAATGCGGAGCAAACCGTTTATATATACGGTTTAGGTGTACGGGTTATATAGCTTGCCCCCTCCCGTATACCTACGGTATATACCGTAGGTATAAATATGCGGTTATGTATAATTATACGGTATTCAGCAACCCTACACATCTTGTTTGCGGTCTGATCAAAGCAAGGGACATGCAGACGTGCTTACAAGCATGCATTGGTGAAGTGGTCTTGACAAATGGATACCACAATTACACATGCCCACTCTACCTTCTCAAATCAAACAATCAAAAGCTTTACAAACCTTCGAGTGAACCAGTAGGCCTTGGCTTGCTCAAGCAGATCAGGAAACTTGATTTCCGCCAAGACCTTGTATTGACCATATGTCAGCGGCAATGACCTCCAATCTTGGTCATCATCAAGCAGCTGGGGCCAAGAGGAGCACAAGGTCAGTATAGTCAGATTGTAGCACGAGGACAGTCTGGAGTTCCTTCGCAATCGGTCAGTACTTTCTTGCTGTGTAGCAGGAAAGACCTGCCTGTACCTTCAATCAACAGCCGTATATTTTTGCTGCACTTTTGTTCAACATCAGGTCACTATTATCAGACATATTTCACCCTGATGCAACATACAGACTGCATGCTCTCTCATGCAAAGCTGTTTAAGATGACTAAGGGCAACAAGTGTCTGATCAATTGCAAGCTATGTCCATCATGCACAAAGCACCCTGGCTCCCTTGTGTCAAAACAACCCTGAGCACTTCATAGACCTACACTCTCCACATCCTTAGAAACACCGTCTACTGTTATGTTGATGTCAGTTATGTTGTCATCACCATGCCCTTGCGGCAAGCCACAGGTGCCAGACGAGGCAAAAGCCAGCAAATAAGTCATGAACTCCCCTTGGGACATGGCAGTGTCGATGGTCCCTGCAAGTGGGAAGGAAATGAGGCCTATTATTTAGAGCAGACATGAGAGACACATTGACGCAGGCACTGGCATAGGATCAGCTTATTAGAGCTTGGGTGGCACACCTGTAATAGCTTCCCATTTGGCTGCAAAAACGCTCAGTGGCACCACTTACATTTGTGATTAGGAGGGGCAATCTTCTTACGCCTGTTGTGACAATTCATGTCTGTTAGCATCTCCTCAACAGCTTCACCATCTGTAGCGTTTCACAATAGGTGCAATCCAACGGGTAAGCAGTGTGTGTGGTAGCCCCAGTGGCTGCCATTGGACTCTTTGCGTGCCAGGCACTTTTTTGAATTTTGATGCTGAAGCTTGAAGATGCCCACAATTGTTGCCATTTACAAGAAATTCAATGCGATTTAATTGTTTTCAAGCACGTCTCACCTTCCCATGGGGACCTATTGCATAGCATGGTATTACTTGCGTCTGCGTGCAATGGCAACAATTGTTACAGTAAAAGTTCATTGGTAAATCTAAAATATAGGACTGCCAGGAAAAGCAATCATCACAAATGCATGAATTAATCAGTTGGAAGATCCAGGCTGGTGCATCAAGTTACGCCCACCTGAGTAATAGGCCAGCAACATTTTGACTTCAGGAAGGTGAGCTAGACCCCAGCGTGCGAACAAACTGTGTAGAAGCGGCACAGGAAGTTCAGAATACTTCACGCATTTTTCATTTCTATGCGTTCGTTCATGCGTTCGTTCATTTTATTTCTAATTTGTTCATGCGTTCATGCGCTCGTTCATTCCATCTCTATTCTATAACATAACACATTTCAAACAAAAAAGTTATATGCCACGTTTAATACCTAGATAGCTCACCGGGCCGTTCGCATATTAAACCAAACATTTTTCTTGCATGCACGGAAGTCATGGGTGGCTGCCAGTGGATCTGCAGTAGAATTTTGGAAGGTATTCCTATCTGAATGCGCTGAATGCACAGAATGTCATTCTTCTTGCATGGGCTGTTGCAGACACGGTAATTTGTGGTCAGAATGTGTGTGATATCAATATTTCTCGCAATTAGCCCTGGTCAAGCATTTCCTTACCTGTATTGATTTCATTAATGACAATAGATACCCTGCAATATAGAAGTTTCAAGCACGCATTAGCGCATGTGTCTGTGGCATGAAGCCCTTCAGTGGTTATAGGTAGCATGCATGCATGCATACATACAAGCATGCATACATTAGACATGCATATATGCATGTTCTACCCACCTACATACATGCACTGCATACACTTCAGTACTATACACATCAGTACTTGAGCTTTCGGAACTGATGTAAAAATGCCTGTGAAAGTACTTCAAGTCATTTAACTAGAGATTCAAGATTCATGCCAATAGCACACAATAATATGGTACACATCCAGTTCATCACTTACACGCCTTTCCTTTTCCACTGTCAAGCCTCTTTGGCAACATTGCATTTTTGAGTATGTACTCAATAATCATTTTGCAAGGTTGCGCAAATCCTCAGCAATTCCATATAAATACAATTTAACCATTAGTAATTCAGTGCAATCACCAGTCAACCAATCATTTCCATATAATCACCAATCAGTCCATCAATTCCATATAATTGTTAATTAGTTCATCAATTCCATATAACTGCCAATTAGTCCATTAATTCCAAATTTTTGCCAATCATCAGCCATCAGTCCAGCAATTCCATATAATCATTCAATTTAATCAGGGTTGGGTCGTGCGTCCATTTGCCCAGACCAATGTGCGTATGATACAAACAATTCGCGTATTTAACATCAATGCGTCCGCATTTAGGGGTCATTTTTGAGGGTAGTGGTTAGGGGGGGTAGAGGAGGGCCTGTGGGTCCCCAACTGCCCCCCCAGCTACCTACAACCACCCCTATACGTTCTTACATGTACATATATATTCAAAATGCCTAGAGAGAAGGGGAAGGAATG
>LFIK01004019.1_pt1 | contig 11901 bp, 22 predicted proteins | sample 643401 | NCBI WGS metagenome assembly LFIK01 (sample SAMN03777447, study PRJNA286221) | soda lake metagenome | biome: soda lake; feature: Kulunda steppe; material: water; isolation source: sample T5-Br brine of Lake Tanatar-5 | place: Russia: Kulunda steppe | collected 2010-07 | reverse complement strand
GCAGATCGCCGCGTCATACGCGTTCCGTGACCAGCCCTGAACGCATGCGTGCGCATCCCCTCTCTCCTCCCCTCCTTTGCTCTTGCCTCCTCTGCAAAATCCCCTGGTGTCCAGGACCAGTGCCGCGCCAGCTCGCAAAGAGCAGCCGTCTGCCCTCCTGATTGCACACTGGGCCTTTCTTTGCCTTGCACTCGCAGATTGAACGTGCATTGAGTGCCCTCGAGTTTGTCAAGAGCCACATCCCTAGCGAGGCTGAGGAGGTGGAAGAGAGGGTCCTCCACCCCAGCACGAGCCAGGTGTTGATGCATGCCACGTGCCTAATTGTGGCGTAGCCAACTGTGAGAGCAGAGGTGATTGACCCCACCCCCCCCCAACAAAGTGGGTCACCACACTTGTTGCAGCGCCAGCTGATGGGGAGGGATGAATATGATGGAAGCTGGGTCCGGGTCCGGGGCCAACGCATAAGCGTGCCTTGTAACACTATGTCACGCATCAGTGATCAGTGATGATGCAAAATCACCCTGCTGTGTGCACCTTTCCTTGCAGCATGCGTGCGTGCATGTGCGCAGGGGTGTGCACGTGCGTGTCTGTGTGTGAACACATGCGCTTGTGTGTGCCAAGGATGCGGGGCTGAGTCCAGCACTTGATGGCCCTGACCCCTTTGCAGTCGCTGATTGGCATTGCCGAAGCCAACGCGGCTGGTGCGTGCAAGAGGGATGTGAGGTGAGAGGGGCCCCTTGCCTCACGCACGGGCCTGTGCTGCACCTTTGCCTCTGCCACTGCGCCTAGATGGGCCTAGCTGCTGGAGCTCCATCCATGCATGCTGGAGCACAAGGATGCACCATGGATGCACCAAGGAGCACAAGGATGCACGCATGGATGCATGCTGGAGCACAAGGATGCACATGGGTGCACGCAAAGCATCTGATGCAGTGTTGCCAGCACCTGCCCACGCTGCGCTGAGACTGTACACAGCCTGTCCCAAATTGCCCTGCCCTCACCCTCGGAGACTTGGAGACCCCTCACATGCTGCGCTAGACTCCAACCCCCCTCAACATGAACACCCTGACACGCACAGGCGTGCAGCGCCGGTCTACCTGTTCATCATGTGCTCAGGGCTTCCGAACTTCTTTGCCAAGCGCGGTTTGGATGCGGACAAGGTGCGCTTTCCTTGCCCTCCTCCAACCCAGGCACAGACACACACGCATACACGCACACACACGCACACACACACACAAGCACGTGCGCATGCATACAAGCACACACACATCCATTCACACATGCACACATGCAAGCGCACATATACACACGCACATACACATACACGCGGACGCGCGCACACACACACATACACACACGCACGGACGTAAACACACACACATACACATTCACACCCAATGCCTCCCCCACAGCGTGTTGAGGACTTCAGAGGCTGCGTGGTGGATGCCTTCCTCGCCAGCGGGCCGGCTGACCCCAATGTCCCACGCATCCACGTCCTCATGCCTACCTTTGCCTTTCTGCGCTCCAAGCTGCATGCCATGGCCAGGGCAAACGCGCGGCTTGATGAGACAGGTAAAAATGCCTCGTGTCATCATCTCGATCAATCAGACAGCTACTTACCAGGTCCAAGATCAAGTCGATTCGTGTCAAGCAAAACAGGTTATTTGGCCCCAGGCTGGCCCTGCCCCTGCCAGCCGCGTACGCCATTGCTGCCGCCCTGCCTGTTTGCTCTTCACCGCTGCAGCCCCTCAATCTAATCAATTGCAATCAAATCAAACAATCGAATTAATTGCAATCAATTGCAACCAAAGCTGCGGACTAGACAGAAGGGGGGCGCGCGTGGCTTGTCAGGGCGGGAGCAAATTGAGCCTGTGCTGGCCAGGTTGTGCCTTGGAGGCCTGCTGCAATGCTGCTGTGCCCGCCCCGCTGCTCCAATGCCCCTCCTTACTTCTGAGGCCGAATGTTGGAGCACAGCCACAGCCACAGCCACCTGTGCCCGCCCTCACTTGCCCACCCAACACCCGCCCACTCCCCCAAAGGTGACTTCAACCTCATGGCATGCCAATTCAGCTTACCCGCCCTCAACGTGCTTGAGCTCATCAAGGCAACGGTGTGTGCTTGTGCGGGCGTGGGTGTGGGTGAGGGCATGCTCAGTGTGTAAACTATACATACACGTGCGTTTGTGTGTGTGCTGTGCACGTGTGCGTGCGTGTTCTGGTGCTGAGGGTGCTTGGGTGGTAGAACAGGAGGGGAGCTCTTTGTCGGCAGGTGGGTGCTGTGGCTCCAAGAATCAGCAGGCCTGAGGGTCATGGCTCAGCTGCTAGTGCTCACGTGGTGCGCCTTTGCTCCCTACATGTCACGCACATGCCCCTCCTTGCAGGCCTCCTCTGCTGCGCCAATGGGGCAGGGCCAGATTTTCACAACAGAGGCGTTAGCACGTGCGTGGGGGCTGCTCCTGACACGGGCACTTTGGTCACCAGGGCCTGGCGAGACACGAGCGGTTGGAAAGCGCACGCCTCTACTGAGATTGCACACACACATTTCCTATTGCATGCACATGCACAGGCACACACACAAGCACACCACACACACGCACGCGCACGTGCACGCACGCACATATACGCACACACAAGCACATTCAAACACACGCACAGACATGCTGTGCAGAGTGTTGCTCTATTGCCCACGCCTACACCTACCTGCAGACAAGCGTGAGCGAGAACGACTAGTCAGCCTTTTTGCTAAGAAGCCCGCCCCCACCAATGTATCTGTATACTGCACAGAAACAGAGGTGTGTGGTAGTGGTGTGTGGGGGGTGGGGGTGCGGGGGCGCCTTTGTGTGCTGCACAAAAGCCAGGATTTACTGGAAGCCAGGGCTGACGTTCCTCATTCATGTCCTGGAGCGTGCATGAAGTGAGAGTAGCTCAAGCTGCTGAGCCATGCCAACAAGCAGCTACAGGCCTAAAGCAGGTGCAGGCCTAGAATGACCAACTCCTCTGACCGGCCTGGCCTCCTGCGCACTGCAGGACTCAATCAAGATGATGCAGAACTGCTGCCTCATGGTCCAGACGCAAGTGCGGCTGCACACACAGGCCTTTGGGGAGAGCGAGATCAACCACGAGCTCCGGGTGGTGCCCATATGCGTGGCAGGCGAGGGGCCGGTGAGTTTGGGGCGTCCGGGTTTGTGGGCCCGGGTGTGTGTGGGGGGCTGGGGGTTTGGTGTGGGGAGTGTGCGTGGGTGTGAGAGGGGGGCTTGGGCGGATGGGAGGTTGAGTGGGGATGTATCCCTGTGCACGCAGAGCATGGGATGGCAACGACAGGCACTGGACGCACCACTTACATGAACAAAGGAGAGCGGGGTGGGCAGAAGTCTGTGGCATCCCAGCTCCCAAGCCCTTGCCAACGACTCACACGACAGGCCACTGCTCAGTGTGTGTGTCCACGGTGGCCCTTTATTTTTCGAAACACCCACTCTTCTTTGAGGCTGTACACCACGGCTTGAGGCCGGCATGGGCATGGGCATGGGCACGGGCATGGGTGAGCCCGTTTGCTTACTGAACCCTGATCAAGGCTGCAAGCGCAGCTCACACCCAGCACAGGCGCGCGCAGGGAAGTCAGTGCCTGCCATGGGCTGTGCACCCATGCATGCACGCAGGCCGCGGGCAGCAAGAGGCAGCAGCAGCCTCGCCTGTCCTCCACGATCCCGCAAGGCTACACATTCCGCTGCATGCTCGTGGTCCTGTGCGATTCTGGCATCGTGAGGGTGAGTGGGGATGGACTGAGGTGGGGGCGCTGATGCGCAGGGGGGAGGGGGGGCGGGGGAGGGGGCGTGCCCTCACTGACTGTTGCGGGTGGTGGGATTGCGTCGGGGCTGGGGGTGGCTCCCATAGGCTTCCCTGCGTGCGCTGCCTGTGGCGTGGGCTGGCCCGGACCACAAGCCGTGGCCTTCCAAATGTGGTCCACTGCTGGTAGAGCTGACGGGCACAGGGTTCTACTAAGGAGGCTGCCTACCTGGTGGGGCTGGAGCGCTCCCGGCAGGCGTCGCCCTGTCTGCGCTGGCCCCTGACCCTCGCCCCCGGATCACCTCCCCCCCCAACTGCAACACCCCCTGCCCATGCACCCCAACCTGCTGCCTGCAGGCGCTGCACTCCATGCGGCCGCACATAGCACAGCCAGCGAGCTTGAAGCCGGAGGACCAGCGGAAGTGGCTGAGCTGCCGGGAAGCGGTTGTCTCGGAACTGCTGCCAGACGTGAATGACGCCTTCAAGAGCCAACGCACCAATGAGTGCACATTTCGGCTCCTTGAGTGCGCGTTCCACGCTCTCGGCTACGGGTGGGTGAGCCCTGTGGGGCGGAAGAGCCTGCCTGCTGCAAGGATCGAACTTTTGAGCGCTACCGGATCACGTGTACCCTCGCCACCTCAGCTTCATCCATACATTGCCCCCCACTGCCCCCAAAGCAGGTGGGTCGAGGACTCAGATGATGACAGCGAGGGCGAGGACTTGCCCGAGGCCTACAGGAGCACCGGCCGCCGGGGTTGGGGATTTAGATGACCAGGGCGGCAGCGGCGGCTGCAGCGGCGGCAGAACAGCGAGCCACAGCCCGTGCCTTTGCCAGCGGCAGAGATGTGATGCTCGGTGTGCAGTCCAATGTGGACATTTGCCGGTGGGGTACGAGCTTTGTGCTCGCACTTGCTTGCGTAGCCTATTCTTTTTTTGCGCTGGCTGGTGCTGCCGCAGGCGAGGCGCACTGTGGGCGAGCTCAGTTTGCTCTCGTCAGGAGTCTCTACTAGGGACCCACGCGCGAACAGCACACACCCTTTAGGCAAGAGTAAAATCTTCCATTAGTGCCATCAGCTGCGTATTCAGGTGCTGCACCGTACAGGGCAAGGATGCAGGCTCACACGCGGGCGCAGCAGCGGGCCGGCCTCACCAGCTGCTCCACCTCCTCCCCAGCCCACACCCTCCCGCGCCTGCACAGCCGGCCCTCGTCGGCTGCCGCTCGCCACTTCCAGCTGGCCGAGGACGGGGGCAGCAACTGCTGGAGCAGCAGGGCCGCCGCCGCAGCCACGAGCAGCCAGAAGCGGGCAGCCCGGGCGTCGCCGGCGCCACCACCCCCGTCCGCGCCCGCAGCAGCAGCAGCACCAGCACCACCCCCACCCACGCCAGCACCCAAGCCAGCAGCAGCACCACCGCCACCCACGCCCGCTGCGGCACCGGCCTCAGGGAAGAAGGTGCGCACGCCGCCCTGCGCAACCAGGAAGCGTGAAGAGATCCCGCATGCCGGATTTCCCTGGCTCCCGATTTCCCTGTGCAAGGCGCTGCTGCGTGCCTCTGAAACGCATTTGCAGCATGCACGGTAGTGTGGCTCGGCTCATTACCAAGCCCATAAGCAGCGTTTCGCCCATGCGTTGCGTGCACCTGCATGCAAGCATGCGTGCACGCACGCACGCACGCTTCACGCATACGCAGCTGCGCACCTCCCCCCTGCTTGCCGCACTTGGTGCGTGCGAATTGCTCCAGCGCGTGCCGTGTGCCGCCGTTGCGCACGCGTGCATGGGCCCCTGGGCCCCTCCTGCTCCCGCCTGCTCAACCACCCGCTGCCTGTGCCGCCGGATCCGACGCGCAGGAGTGGTTTGCGGTGGTGGCCAACGCCGGCTTCTTCTTCAACAACCCCCAGAACGAGTCGCTCGCGGAGCAGCTGCGCGAGCGGGTGCGCTATTTCAAGGAGATCGGCCGGGAGGTGGACTTCTACGTGGTGCCGGAGCCTAAGTGGCTGGACCAAAAGTACCCGGAGCAGGCCAAGATGGTGGGCCGCCCCTGCGTGGCCCTCATGTCCACGGACAAGACCTGGATTGTGTGAGTGCGCGGTGGGGCCGCGGCGCATGGGCCTGTGCTGGGAAGCAGTGCGCCTCTGGCTGCCCATGCATGTGCGGGCGTAAGCCGTGCCCTGCATGCCGGGAGGCTGGACGGGGCGTAGCGCGCGTGGGCGCGAGGGCTACACACGCGCAGGGAGGGCCGCTGCGCTCCAGCCCTGGTGCCAGCAGGACGCCTCAAAAATCAAGCGACTAGGCCCCCAAGCCGGGGCTGTGCCGCTGTGCGTGCCCTGACGCCTGCCTGCCTGCCGCCCCGCACACACACGCCCCCCCCATCAGGTTCATGAAGCTGCGCCTGGACCGCGTGCTGCGCTTTGACCTGGGCGCGATACCGGAGGCGGAGGCGCTAGCGGTGGGCGGCAAGGTGCCGGACTTCACGGCGCTCGAAAAGTGGTGGGTGGGCTGGTGGTGGTGGTGTGGGGGAGGGGAGGTGCCCGACTTTGCGGCGCTCAAAAAGTGGTGGGTGGGCAGCGTATGTGTTTGTGGGGAAGAGAAGGGGAGGGGCAGCGGGCGCGGGGATGGTGTGCATGCCCTGCTGCCCAGCAGTGGGCTTGTGTAGTGTGGCGCACGTGTGCATGCCCCCCCTGGTGTGGCATAACGCCTGTCTCAGTTGGTCTTCATGTGCCAGGGCACCTGGAAGGTGACCAAGAAAGCACTTGGTCAGGAAGCCCCTAAACGTGTATGAAGTTTTTAGGTGGGCCACGCATTCCGACGCTTGCGCCCTTACACCACACAGGACCGCGCCCTACCCCTCCTACACGCCTGGGTGGTGGGACAAGTTCGTGCCCACCAGCGGCAGCACCGCAGGGAAGCAGTGATGAGCGGGGCCTTCTAGGGTGGTGGCAAGATGCGGGACAGGATTCAAATGGATGGGGCTCTGATGGGTTGGGGTGCCGGCTTGAGATTATTGTGCTTGCCCTGCGACAGTGCAGACCTCATCGCCCCCTTCAGTTTGCCCAGCACAGGCGCTCACGCCTGTATGGGGCCTGTGCAGGCAGTTTGAGAGCGAGCTTGTGGGTTAGCATGGATGTGGACAGGCAGGGGGGTTGGCTTGGTGCCAACTGCCCTCCTCAACTCTTGTGCCTTTTCTATTGCGCTGCGCCAGTCCTTGGTGCTGCACCTAGCTAGCTCGCCCCCATTTTTTGTGTGCTGTGTGGAGCCTGGGCCTTGGTGCTGCAGTCCCCAGCCAGTCTTATTTGCAGCCGCGGGTGCGAGAGCAAGAGGTTTTGATTGGTCATAAATTCCAGAAGATTTGGTTTCATCCCTTCTCTTACAAGCTCCATGGTCCACCGGCCTACTTCAGGGACCAAGAAAGCAGGCATCCCATGCATGGGATCTTCTGGAATTTTTGGCATGGCAGCGCGGACGCAAGGTGGGGCAAGGCAGCACGAACGTAAGGTGGGGCATGGCAGCGCAGACGCAAGGTGGGGCCGAGAGCTTGCAAGGATACAAAGAAGATGAGGAAAGGACTATTTCGAGCAAGAAGGCACTGCAACCATACATTGGAGACATCTCGCTGTACAGCGAGGAGCTGCAGGCATTGGCCACTGAAGCTGCCCAATTGCTATCCAGCTCCTCTCCTAATCAGGTTGTCGGCATGATGGCTGCGGTGGAGGGGGGGAGGGTGAGCAGCTGGTGCAGTGAGCCGAGCAGGAGGGGGCAGTCCTTAAATGTGCACAACAGACCCGGTTAGGTATCAATCTGACAACTCAGTCTCACCTCGTAGCGAGAAGGTGAGCCCTCTGTGGGCTTGACCAACCAGCTTGGGACTGCAGATAGCCAAGGGAGGAGGTGGGGGTGGGTGCAGGGACCTCACTCAGTCATTGGTGAGCAGCCATTGACTTTCATGACAAGCTCCCTGTTTGAAACCGCCCTAGATTAAGTCCAGGCAAGGGAAAGGGCAGAGCACAGGGAGCACGCGCGGACCTCTCGAGAACCCAAACATGGGGATGTCCGCAGCGGTGGCCGGGGGGTGGGTCGGGTCAGCCGCACCCTGCTGGAGGATCAGATCCGACAGTGATGGCTGCTGCTGTGGCGGCTGCGGCTGCTGCTGCTGAGGATATGGTGATGACGCAGGGGGTGGGGCCTGCATGCGGACTGAGGGCGACCCCGGCCGGGCCGGGGCCTCTATTCCCCACGACCCATTGCTGTCTGCATCAGAGCCCAAGTCCGCCCCAGCACCAGCACTCTGGCCCCCTGCACCCCCTGCACCTCCTCCACGTCTGCTCTCGCTGCTGTGGCTGCTGCTTGGCAGGCCAGCCTCAGCTAAGCCTGTGTGCAGGGGGGGGCATGGGGGTCAGGCCTGGGGTGCGCCTTGCAGGCCGCAGGCACTAGCACACCTGTGCACACGTGCATGAGCCAAGACAGCACAGGCACTGGGAAGCTGCAGCAGGATGTGCAGGCTCCCTTCCGTGCCCACGCACGCACGCAATCCACAGGTCATAGCCCCCCCATACCTTCTCCCTCCTCGGAGGATAGGCCCCAGCTGTCGCCGCTGCTGCTGCAAGCCCCCCGGGCCCCCCTCCTGCTGCCCGCATCACTGAGGTCAGCAAACCGGTGCAGCCCCTCGTCCTCCTCCCGATCGCTGGGCAGCTGCACGTCTGCAAGCGTCAGGGGGCCTGCTGTGCCTGCCTGGGGGGCAAGGGCAGCGGGAGTGACCGTAGCTGAGGAGGGCACCGGCGGCGGCTGCTGCTGCTGCTGCTGCTGCTGCTGCTGCTGCTGCCCGCTTGCGGAAATTTGCCTATGCATGCCCGCCTCCTGCCCCTGGCCGCCGGCCCTCATGCCCTGCCCAAGCTGCAGGCCTCGTCTGGGTGGGTAGAGCACCACACGTAGGCCACCTGCTCCCTGCTTGCTCTCCACAGCCCCAGTTGCTGTGCGCATGTGCACCCCTACGTGAGTTGGCGGCTGCGGCTGCGGCTGCGGCTGCAACATCACTGACTGCTGCTGCTGCTGCTGCTGCTGCTGCTGCTGCTGCTGCTGCTGCTGCACCCCTGACTGTGGCTGTAGCCCTGGCTGTGGCTGTAGCCCTCCAAGCGGCTGGAGCACCTTAGGGCTTCGTATTCGTATTGGTGGGTGCAGCAGCTGTGGGGAGGGCAGCTCCAATGGCGGCACTGCTCCCTTTGCAGCAGGCCGTGTGGCGCCGGATGCAATCGCTGCACCCTCTGCACCCCTCAGCACCTCCCCCTCCTCCTTGCCCCCACTTTGGTCCTGATGTCTGTGGTGCCCTGAAATACTGCTGCTGCTCCTGCCTCTGCGCTTATCATCTTGGCTCCTTTGGCTGTAGTGGGGGGGGCTGTCAGGGCTGGGTGGTGCCCCCTCACCCTGCGGAGTGCTTTGCTGCTGCTGCTGCTGCTGCTGCTGCTGCTGCTCTAGATGCCGAGCTTCGGAGCTGCCTGCCTTAGTTACATCGATGCCTAGGGTCCCGCCTGCCTGCAGATGCGTGTAAGTGTTGGGAGCGTGGGCGCGCAAATAGTCAGCTCCGGAAGGGTGCTTCTTGTTTGTCCAGGGGGAGAAAGGGCTTGGCCGTGTGCAGCGAGTGAGGCGAGCATCAGCACGCGGCACGCAGCCACAGCAGCCCCACGCCCACCTGAGGCCTCGCACAAGCACATAGCACATGAGCCACATGACACATCCACCCGCTCCCACCGCCGCGCCCGCACCTCTCGCACGGCCTCCATCAGGACAGCCAGCTGCATGAGGTGCCCCTCCTCCCGGGCACCCCGCCGTGCCGCGAGCCGCGCCTGCTGCTGCGTGCGCGCAGCTTCAATTGCATCCAGGCGCGCCTGGGCGGTTCCCCACAGGCCCAGGTCCACACCCCTGCGTGCGTGAGGCCAGCGCGGGAGGGTGGGTGGGGTGGGGTTTCATGTGCTGGGGTAGGCTGCCACGCACCATGGTGCCAGGCGTTTTAGGGTGCATGGTGGTGGGGAGGAAATGGGGGTGGATGGGCGCCTTGCCGGAGCGCGCAGCTGCGTGAGCACAGAAGGGGATGGTGTGCGGGGGTGCGCACATCGGCATGAGTGGGCAGCAGCACGCATGCAGCAGCTGCTGTGGCTCAGGCACGGCCATACGCCTGTGCCAGGCTTCTGTGGCTGGGGCTCAGGCACGGCCATACGCCTGTGCCAGGCAGCGCCCCCACCCACATATTCTTCTCTTGCTGCTTTTGCTGCTTTTTCATTTGCTGCTGCTGCTGCTGCTGCTTCACCCATTTTGCGTCGCACGCGCTGCCGGTGTTGCCTCCCTCTTCCCCGTTGCTTTGCTGAGCACAACCTCCACGGCACCCGCACTCGCACCCAACTGGGGCCATCAACTAATTGCTGCCCCACACGCCCTGCCCCCCTCAACCATTGCAGCCACTTGCAGTCCGCGCCCCCACCCACTTTGCGTTGCGCGCGCTACCGGTGTTGCCTCCCTCAAGCTCATTGCTGGGCACCACCTTGCGCCGCGTGCTCTTGGCGGACGGGGGCACGGACTGCAAGTGGTTGTGATGTTTCAAGTTTCCGTGGCAGCCATGAACACGGCCCGAGTTTGGATCAGGAGACGGCCCCAGCTTGGGTTTGCAGGCAACGTGCTGATGGCCTTGCACCCTTCTTTTGGGGAAAATAGTGTGATTGCCCCCCAGAGGTGCGGCACCACCTTGACAAGGAGAGGTAGGGGCGGTGCAGGGTGGGCAGCTCCCATCAATCTTGGGTGAGGAGCTGCCCAGGACGGCCACCTGGCTTTTCTGAACCCACCTGAACGGTCTTGGATGAGAAGCCATCCAGCACTGCCACCTGGCGCCCCTGGATCCGGGAGTGCTGGTGCTCTGCCAGGTAGTCGGCCGCAAGGTCAACCTCCGTGTCCCTGCACAATAACATGAGTTGGGTTTGTTTTGGACCAATGGGTCGTGGGGAAACAGGCAGGGGAAGGTCCGGCATGTCCGCCGTTTGCGAACAGACTGGGTGAGGCTGAGTTCAAGTCAAAAGTGTTTATTGCGTGGTCCTTCTGAGCTGACAGAGCTCAGCCAGTCAGCCTTGCTGCAGGCAGGCTGGCAGCAGTTGTAGCATGTTGAAGGAGGTGCGGTGCTACAATTGCATCGGCGCCTGTTCCCTCACCCCTTTCCAGTCCCCTCCTAACTGCCCTGACACCCCACTCCAGGGGCCCCACCTCCAGGGGCCAGAGCCTGCCTTCGTCACACTGAGATGAGGGCAGGCAGCACGCACGTACAACACACATAACCTATCTCACATGAACTATGTGTCATAAGCACACACACACACACACAGAGACTCGCACACGCACGCACGCATGCGTGCATGCATTCACGCACACACACGCACCCGCTTACAAGCGGCCCCTTCTGCAGGGGCACTGGCCATGCGTGCTGCGGGTGCGCTTGCAGGGGAGGGCGCACAGAACGTGGGGGGCAGCACTTTGCCTGCTTTGCCTTCATCAGCCTGCTGTGGGCGACGATGGGGTTGTGCGCTGCCCTGTGGGTGTGAGAAGCAGGAGGGGGGGGAAGGGAGGGGGGTTTGGAATGGAGTGAGCCACAAAAGCGGCTAGCGAAAGCGAGGATGGTGGGTGACCTCTTTTCTGTCAGCCATAAGTGAATGTAAGTGAATATAGGCTGCGGCCTTTTCCTGCTGCTCGTCTGCGCTTATGTCTTATGTTCCTCATCTCACTCCCTCCAGGCCCCATCCTGGTCCCACCTCTGCTTGTGCACTTCCCACTCGTGCCGCCATGTGTGCCCCTGCTCCATCAGAGGCACCGCCCCCTGCTGCTGCGTGTGCCGCTGCTTTTGCTTCAGCCTCAGCACCACACCCCCCTGATCCCCTGGCCCCACATCCAGCGGCAGCGCCTTGCCCACAAGCACCTTGCTGCTGCCGTGCTCGAGCAGGGGCGGCATGCCCATGCGCTGCATCTCCTTGGCCAGCTTTGCCTGCGTGGTGCGTGCGTGCGTGCGTGTGTGTGTGTGTGTGTGTGTGTGTGTGTGTGTGTGTGTTTGTGTGTGTGCATGCGTGCGTGCGTGCGTGCGCGCGCATGCGTGCGTG
>LFIK01004042.1_pt1 | contig 11904 bp, 11 predicted proteins | sample 643401 | NCBI WGS metagenome assembly LFIK01 (sample SAMN03777447, study PRJNA286221) | soda lake metagenome | biome: soda lake; feature: Kulunda steppe; material: water; isolation source: sample T5-Br brine of Lake Tanatar-5 | place: Russia: Kulunda steppe | collected 2010-07 | reverse complement strand
GTCAAGGGGCGGATCATTGATCTTTCCAAGCGCGCGGCGCGTGAGCTGGGCATACTCAATCGCGGCCTCGCGCCAGTGATCATCACCGCCATCAACTGAGACGGCATCACACGGCGGTCACCGGCCGCCAGCGATCTGGTTGGCGAAATCATGGTTGACGTCGCGATGTTCGGCTTCATCGTCTCGCACCGCTACGACCACCTCACGTAGTCGCGCATCCGCCGGCAGCTTCCAGTAGTCGATGGCAATCTTAGGCGCCGGGATGTTCTCGTACTTGCCGCTATCGATGCCCTCGAGATATTCGGTATAGCTGACTACCGCCTCCTCCTCGAGATAGCCCACCACCCGGTGAGCCGTCTTGCTCGAGCACAAGTAGAGCAGGAAGAAGAGGTTGTAGAACGCCCCCTGGGCCAGCACGATCAAGGCCCGCTCCAGCCGAGAGGGTCGCGCCACCTCGATGAAGGTCATCAGATGCATGCGTTCGTTCTCGGCCTCGTCGAGCAGGGTACGAATCCAGCCATCGTCGCCCTTCAGTTTCCGCAGCGCGCGCAGGTGCTGCAACGCACCACCCACCATGCCCGGCACGGCCGCTACTGTCTCCAGCACCACTGCGCGATGACCATAGCGGCCAGCGAAGAACAGGTCGGCAAAGAATCGCATGAACCGCACTAGCCGGAAGGCGAACCAGTCGGAGAACCCCTTGGGACGATAGTGGCGGCGAAGTAGCGTTTCGCACGTCGATGATGCCTCACTGGAACTCATGTAGCGCTCTCCTTGAATCGGTTGGCTGAGCAGTGGAAAGGGCCCGACGAGGACCATCAAGGCACCTTTAACGGACTGCCGGTATACCGGGGGGTTCCCCTCGTCAAGGACGCCCCGAGCGACCCCGAGCGGTCAGTTCGCAGCGTCGAGCCGATCCTGAGTCCGCGTATCGAAGTCACTCGCGTCATGGCGCTCATGCAGCTGAGTCTCTGGTTCGCCAGAGGTACGATTGACCATGCGCCCGCGCTGAACCGCCGGGCGCGCATCTATCTCTCTGGCCCAGCGCTGCACGTTCCGGCACTCCTGCACCTGAAGAAACTCATCGGCGTCATACAGCCTGCCCAGCGCCAGCTGCCCGTACCAGGCCCAGTTGGCGATATCGGCAATGGTGTACTCCTCTCCTCCAAGGTAGCGGCTCTCCGCCAGCCGGCGGTCCAGCACATCCAGCTGACGCTTGACCTCCATGGCGAAACGGTCAATGGGGTATTCGAACTTCTCCGGCGCGTAGGCGTAAAAGTGCCCGAACCCGCCGCCCAGGTAAGGGGCGCTGCCCATTTGCCAGAACAACCAGTTGAGGGTCTCGGTCCGGACAGCATGGTCCCTCGGCAGGAACTCACCGAACCTCTCTGCCAGATAGAGCAGGATCGCACCCGATTCGAACACCCGTGTGGGTGGCGTGGTGGCGTGATCCACCAGCGCCGGGATCTTGGAGTTGGGGTTCGCCGCGACGAAGCCGCTGCCGAACTGGTCGCCCTCGGTGATACGAATCAGCCAGGCATCATACTCGGCGCCGGTGCGACCCAGTGCCAGCAGCTCCTCCAGCATCACCGTGACCTTGACCCCATTGGGCGTGCCCATGGAGTAGAGCTGCAGCGGGTGCTTGCCGACCGGCAGCACCGCGTCGTGGGTGGGGCCGGCGACAGGCCGATTGATGCTGGCGAACTTGCCGCCGCTGGGCTGCTCCCACTGCCAGATCCGGGGCGGAACGTAGGCGTCCTGATCGCTCATGGTGGCTCCTCAGCGAATGAATACTCAGCACGCACCATACCCTGCCACGCTAGGCGCTTCGAGCCCCGGCCACTCGATGAAGGCCAGCCATAAACGCAGACAGCCGCCCTTGGGCGGCTGTCTGCAAATGTTTTGGACCTGTCTCATTTATCCGTTTCTTCAGACAAGCGACAGGCTGGTACCGGCGGCCGGACTCGAACCGGCAAGAGGTTGCCCCCGGTGGATTTTGAATCCACTGCGTCTACCAATTCCGCCACGCCGGCAACACGAAGGGCATTATACGTGGGCCCGGCAGCAGGTCAATCTCGGGCCTGACTTCGCGCCATCGAGCCGGTATCCTAGGCGGCCTGCCCCGAGCCACCGGATCCCGATACCGCCCATGCAGCGCGCCGACTTTCACTTCGAGCTCCCCGACGAGCTGATCGCCCGCTATCCCTCCGAGCAGCGCACCGACTGTCGGCTGCTCTGCGTCGACGCCAAGAGCGGTGAACTTGATCACCGCCGCTTTCCGGACCTGCTCGAACTGCTCGAGCCCGGCGACCTGCTGGTATTCAACGACACTCGTGTAATCCCGGCGCGGCTGCACGGCCACAAGGCCAGCGGTGGCCGGGTGGAGATGCTGCTGGAACGCCCCTTGGACGCGCACCGCGGCCTTGCCCACCTGCGCTCGAGCAAGTCGCCTAAACCCGGCACCGAGCTGATCTTCGAGGGCGACGTGCGCGCCGTGGTAGAGGGACGTCACGACGCCCTTTTCGAGCTGCGCTTCCTCGGTGAGACACCGCTGATCGAGCTGCTGGAGCAGCACGGCCATATGCCGCTGCCGCCCTATATCGACCGGGCGGACGAGCGCAGCGACCGCGATCGCTACCAGACCGTCTATGCTCGCCGTGACGGCGCAGTGGCAGCTCCCACCGCTGGACTGCACTTCGACGAGCCGTTGCTCGAGGCGCTAGCCGCAAAGGGGGTGGAGAGTGCCTTCGTCACCCTCCACGTGGGGGCCGGCACCTTCCAGCCGGTGCGGGTCGACGACATCCGCGAGCACGTGATGCACAGCGAGTGGCTGGAGGTGGACGAGACCACCTGCGAGCAGGTGCGCGCCGCCCGAGCCCTTGGCAAACGCGTCATCGCCGTGGGCACCACCAGCGTACGCTGCCTGGAGAGCGCCTGCGCCAAGAGCGATAGCGGCGAAATCGCGCCCTACACTGGCGAAACCGACATCTTCATCTACCCGGGCTACGAATGGCGCTGCGTCGACGCCCTGATCACCAACTTCCACCTGCCGGAATCCACCCTGCTGATGCTTGTGGCCTCCTTCGTCGGGTACGACACCACCCTTGAGGCCTACCGCGAGGCGGTGGCCGAGCGCTATGCCTTTTTCAGCTACGGCGATGCCATGTTCATGACCCGCTGACCAGCCGAGCACCTCGACGCTCCTTCAGAAACACGAGACTTCCATGCGTAACGAATGCTTCATGACCTTCGAGCGACTGGCCAGCGACGGCCGTGCGCGCCGCGGCCGCCTCAGCTTTCCGCGCGGCACGGTGGAGACCCCTGCCTTCATGCCGGTGGGCACCTACGGTACCGTCAAGGGAATGACCCCGTTGTCCGTTGAGGAGATCGGCGCCGAGATCATCCTGGGCAACACCTTCCACCTTTGGCTGCGGCCCGGCATGAAGGTTATCGAGGCACACGGCGATCTCCACGATTTTGCCCAGTGGCAGAAGCCAATTCTCACCGACTCTGGCGGTTTCCAGGTCTTCTCGCTCGGCGCCATGCGCAAGATCACCGAGCAGGGCGTGCACTTTCGCTCGCCGGTGGACGGAGACAAGGTGTTCATGGGGCCCGAGGAGTCCATGGCCGTTCAGCGCTCGCTGGGCTCCGACGTAGTGATGATCTTCGACGAGTGCACGCCCTACCCGGCCATGGAGAAGGAGGCGCGCCTCTCCATGGAACGCTCGCTGCGCTGGGCACAGCGCTCCCGTGACGCCCACGGGAGTTCGCCCTCGGCGCTGTTCGGCATCATCCAGGGCGGCATGCACCCCCAGCTGCGCGAGGCCTCGCTGAGGGGCCTGCTCGAGATCGGCTTCGACGGCCTGGCCATCGGCGGCCTCTCGGTGGGCGAGCCCAAAGAGGAGATGCTTCGGGTCCTGGACTACCTGCCCGCCTGGATGCCGGAAGACAAGCCACGCTACCTGATGGGGGTGGGCAAGCCAGAGGATCTGGTGGAAGGCGTGCGACGTGGAGTCGACATGTTCGACTGCGTGATGCCCACCCGCAACGCCAGAAACGGCCACCTGTTCACCGCCGAAGGTACGGTGAAGATCCGCAACGCCAAGCACCGCCACGACACCGGTCCGCTAGAGGCGGATTGCGACTGCTACACCTGCCAGCACTTCTCGCGGGCCTACCTGCACCACCTGGATCGCTGCGGCGAGATGCTTGGCTCGATGCTCAACACCATCCACAACCTGCGCCACTATCAACGCCTGATGGCCGGTTTGCGCGGTGCCATCGAAGCGGGTACATTGGCGAACTTCGTGGAAGGCTTCTATGCGCGGCACGGCCTGCCGGTGCCTCCCACTCCGAACTGATAGCGGTCGGCAGCGTTCTCCCAAGGGGCGCTGCGGGTCACCACTGCCCCGCCTTGGCACGGCAGTCAACCTTACCCACCCCCATAAGGAGACACCAACCCATGCTGGACTTCTTCATCTCTCCGGCCTACGCCCAGGATGCCGCTGCCGGCAGCGGCATGGCCCAGATCGTCATGCTGGTCGGCTTCGTTGCCATCTTCTACTTCCTGCTATGGCGCCCCCAGGCCAAGCGTGCCAAGCAGCACAAGCAGCTGATCGGCGGGCTATCCAAGGGCGACGAGATCGTCATCGGTGGCGGCGTGCTGGGTCGCATCACCAAGGTGAGCGACGAGAGCGAGTTCCTGACCATGGAGATCGCCGAGGGCACTCAGATCAGCGTGCAGAAGAACGCCGTGGCGACGGTGCTGCCCAAGGGCACCATCAAGGCCATCTGAATCGTGTCCTTCCGGCCCCGCCTCATCGGTGGGGCCGTCCTTGATCGCCGCGGCAACCCCGTGGCGATCATGACGTTTAGACGTCATCTTCCTAACGTCCGCAACGCACGTTGTCAGCAAACGTTGTCAGCAACCTGAGGGCAGGGCTCGCATGCTCAACCGTTACCCAATGTGGAAGTATCTGCTGATACTGATCGTTCTCGCCGTCGGCGTGGTCTACTCGCTGCCCAACCTCTATCCCGAAGACCCGGCGGTACAGATAAGCAGCGGTCAAGGCGACGCCACCCTCGATCAGCGCCAGGTAGAACGCATCCAGGACTCCCTGCGCGAGGCAGGCATCAATATCAAGGCCGCAGAGAGCAGCGAGAACAGCGTTCTGATCCGCCTCGACGACCCCGACGAGCAGCTCCAGGCCCGCGACCGCATCGCCGCCATGCTCGACGAGGACTTCGTGGTGGCACTGAATCTCGCCGAGTCCACCCCGCGCTGGCTGCAGGCGCTCTCTGCCTCGCCAATGACCCTGGGCCTCGACCTTCGCGGCGGCGTGCACTTCCTGCTGGAGGTGGACATGGATGCCGCGGTGACTCAGCGCCTGGAGGTCAACGCCAGCGCCATGCGCGAGCAGCTGCGTAGCGAAAGAATCCGCTATCGCGGCACCGAGATCGAAGAGCGCACCCTGACGCTGACCTTCACCAACGAGGAGGACCGCGACGCAGCCCGACGACTGATCAGCCGCGAATTTCGCGACTTTGACTACCAGGATGTCGGTGACGGCCGAGGCGCTTCCCTGGCCATGACCCTCACCGACCAGGCGGTCAACGAGATACAGGACTACGCGGTCAACCAGAACCTCACCACCCTGCGCAACCGGGTGGACGAGTTGGGGGTCGCCGAGCCCATGGTGCAGCGCCAGGGGCCGGATCGCATCGTGGTAGAACTGCCCGGCGTGCAGGACACCGTGGCCGCCAAGCGGGTGGTGGGCGCCACCGCCAACCTGGAGTTTCGCCTCGAGGCGCGCCCGGACACCCCGGATAACGAGACCGAGGCCTTCTCGTTCCGCAACGATGAGGCACGCAGCGCCGACCTGATGCGCGATGTGATCATCTCCGGCGACAGCGTCTCCAGCGCCAGCCGCAGCTTCGATGAGAGCGGCCGCCCCCAGGTCAACATCAACCTGGACGGCACCGGCGGCACCCTGATGAACCGCGCGACCCGCACCAATATCGGTCGCAACATGGCGGTGCTGTTCATCGAGCACAAGACTCGCGACAGCGTGGAAATGGTCGACGGCGAAGAGGTTATCGTCCGCGAGCCCTACACCGAGCGCGGCCTGATCAGCCTGGCCACCATCCAGAGCGCGCTGGGCAACAGTTTCCGCATCACCGGTCTAGACTCGCCCACGGAAGCCGCCGAGCTAGCCCTTCTGCTGCGTTCGGGCTCGCTGGCCGCGCCCATCTACTTCGTGCAGGAGCGCACCATCGGCCCCAGCCTGGGCGCCGAGAACATCAAGCGCGGCGTCATGTCGGTGCAGATCGGCCTGCTGCTGGTGGTGCTGTTCATGCTGATCCGCTACAAGGTGTTCGGCATCATCGCCAACGTGGCACTGGCCCTCAACCTGACTCTGCTGATGGCGGCCATGTCCATGCTCGGCGCCACCCTCACCCTGCCCGGCATCGCCGGTATCGTGCTGACCCTGGGCATGGCAGTGGACGCCAACGTCTTGATATTCGAACGTATACGCGAGGAGTTGCGCGGCGGGCTTTCGGTACAACAAGCCATTCACGCCGGCTACGAGCGCGCCTTCACTTCCATCGTCGACGCCAATATCACCACCCTGCTGGTGGCGGTGATCCTGTTCTCGATCGGCACAGGGCCGGTCAAGGGCTTCGCGGTAACCCTGTCGCTGGGAATCATCTCTTCGCTGTTCACCGCCCTGCTGGTGACCCGTGCGATGGTGAACCTCGTCTACGGCGGCAAGCCGGTCAAGAAGCTCTGGATATAAGAGGTGGTAATGAAAACCCTCATCAACCGACAGTTCGACTTCATGGGCAAGCGCCGGATCGCCTTCGCGATCTCGGCCGCACTGATCCTGGTGTCGATCGTCTCGCTGTTGTTCCAGCAGCTCGACCTGGGGCTGGACTTCACCGGCGGCACCTTGGTGGAGGTCCGCTACACCGTGGCGCCCTCTCTGGAGGCCGTGCGCCAGACCCTGGAGGCCGCGGAGTTCCGTGACGTCTCAGTTCAGACCTTCGGCGCCTCCACCGAGGTACTGATCCGACTGCAGCAGGCCTTCGACCCAGAGGTCGGTGACCAGGTGGTACAGCTGCTTCGTTCGGGTGGTGAAAGCGTCGAGCTGATTCGCGCGGAGTTCGTCGGTGCCCAGGTAGGTGAGCAGTTGCGGGATCAGAGCGGCCTGGGCCTGCTGGTGGCGCTGGGCATCGTGATGCTCTATGTGGCGTTTCGCTTCCAGTACAAGTTTGCCATCGGCGCCCTGCTGGCACTGATGCATGACGTGATCATCGTGGTCGGCATCTTCTCGCTGTTCCAGCTCGACTTCGACCTCACCGTGCTCGCGGCCCTGCTGGCAGTGATTGGCTACTCCCTCAACGACACCATCGTGGTCTATGACCGCATTCGCGAGACGATCCGCAAGTCGCGCCTCGACGATATGCCGGCGATCTTCAACGAAGCGATCAACATGACCCTGTCGCGCACGCTGGCGACGTCAGGCACCACACTGCTGGTGCTGATGGCGCTGCTGCTGCTGGGCGGGGACATGATCCACCAATTCTCGATCGCCCTGATCATCGGCGTGGTGGTCGGCACCTTCTCCTCCATCTACGTGGCCGCGGCCCTGCTGATCGCCGTAAAACTTCAGCGTGTGGACCTCATGCCGCCCAAGAAAGAGGACGCCGAGGCCGAAGAAGAACTGCCCTGAGGAAAGCCTCTGGAGTCTGCGGCGCTCGATGACTCGAGCGCCGGCGCCTTTTCTGGTCAATGAAACGAAATCGCCCCCGCAGCAATGCTGCGGGGGCGATTTATTCTGGGTAACGATTGTGCGGTCAGAAGTGCGGCTTGAGCTGCTGCACCAGGCCCTTGTAGAGGCGCGGGCCTGCGGCCATCAGTCGGCCTTCCGCCTCGACTTTGGGCTGACCGTCTGGGGTGCCCATGAGCGCACCGGCTTCCTTCAGCAGCAGGCTGCCAACATGCATGTCCTGCTCCTCCAAGCCCAGCACGAAGGCGGCATCGGCACGACCAGCGGCCAGCTCTGCCAGATCCAGCAGACCGCTGCCCGTGGCGCACTGCACCTCGATGACCGGACCGAGCTGCTGAACCAGCGTCAGATAGGACGGCAGGTGGCGAGTGCGCAGCCAGGTCTCGGGCAGCCCCATGGCGATGCGCGCACCTTCCACCACCAGGGTCTTGGGCACGCGGATACGCTTGCCATTGTGCTGGGCACCCCGGCCACGGCTGGCCAGGTATTCATCGTCGCTGAACGGGCAGATCACCACCGCATGCTCCGGACGACCCTTGACCAGGCAGACCACCGACAGGGCAAAGCCCGACGCGGCCACGCCGAGGTTGGAGTAGCCATGGAAGGGTTCGATCTTCCAGAGGGTATCGGCGCCTTCGCCCTCTCCGGCACGGTGGGGAGTAAAGCGGCCGGCGACGCCGTGCTGGGGGTAGCCGCGCGTGAGCTGACGAACAATCAGGGTCTCGGCATTGCGGGCGGCGTCCTCGAGCAGACGGTCGAGGCTGCTCTCTTCGTGGGCATTCTCGATACGTTCGCGAATGCGCAGAAACTGTTCGCCGGCGCTGCGCGCGGCACGCAGCGCATATTGGACCATCGGATGCATGATCGAGCCTTGAGGAGTCGGTGGTGTTAAAGAACGAGGGTGTTCAAGGAAACTATTCATTGAAACAGTCGGCGCGAATCCTAGCAGACCCTGCCCGATTGCGCCATGCCGGCGCGAGGCTGATGCGGGGCAGGCCCTCATCAACATGCTAGACTTCTCGGCCCAGATTCATCGGCCCATGTAATTTCGACTCGATTTGTTTCGCCCCAGGAAGCCCAACATGCTCGACCGCACCCGTATCGTCCTGATCGGCACCAGCCACCCCGGCAACATCGGCGCCGCCGCTCGCGCCATGCACAACATGGGGCTTTCCGACCTGGCCCTGGTGGCGCCACGCTGCACGGCCGTTACCGCCGACAGCATCTCTCGAGCCTCCGGGGCCGATCACCTGGTCAATGGCGCCCGGGCCGTGGAGACCCTGGAGCATGCGGTGGCCGACTGCACCCTGGTGGTGGGCGCCAGCGCTCGCTCACGCACCCTGCCCTGGCCGATGATCACGCCTCGCGAACTGGGGGCTCGCCTGCCAGGGGAACTGGCCGACCGCGAAGCGCGGGTGGCGCTGGTATTCGGGCGCGAGGACAGCGGCCTGACCAACGCCGAGTTGCAGCGCTGCCATGCCCACGTGCATATCCCCACCAACCCGGACTTCAGCTCCCTGAACCTGGCGGCCGCGGTGCAGGTGCTAGCCTACGAGTGTCGCCTGGCCTTGCTGGACGGACAGGAGACTCAGAGCGAGGAGCCCGCGCAACCGCTGGCCAATCATGCGGAGCTGGAGCACTACTTCACCCACCTGGAACGCACCCTGGTCACCATCGGCTTCCACGACCCGGCCATGCCGCGTCAGCTGATGGCCCGCCTGCGCCGTTTCACGCTCAGGGCGCGCCCGGAGCGCATGGAGCTCAACATCCTGCGCGGCATCCTCTCCGATACCGAGAAGCTCGCAGCGGAGCGCGGCGGCGACAAGGGCCGGCATCGCGAGGAATAACCGGGGGGGACGGGCAATGCCCCGGCCGGTTAACGGCGACACCGCGCCTTGAAGGTGGTACTCCGCGCCCCCAATAATAAAAGTTATCCCGGCGACCGACGGCCTAAGGCTCCGCTCTCCTTCCCACCACCCCAGCCAAGGACCGCTGCATGTTTCAACGCCTGCGCGAGGACATCAACAGCGTTTTCGACCGCGATCCCGCGGCCCGTAACTTCCTGGAAGTGTTGACCAACTACCCCGGCCTGCACGCCCTGCTGATTCATCGGCTCAGCCACTGGCTGTGGCGAAAGAACCTCAAGTGGCTGGCTCGTACCATCTCCAGCTTCTCGCGCTGGCTGACCGGTGTGGAGATACACCCCGGAGCCACCATCGGGAGGCGCTTCTTCATCGATCACGGCATGGGGGTGGTGATCGGAGAAACTGCCGAAGTGTGGGATGACGTCACCCTCTACCAGGGAGTGACCCTGGGCGGCACCAGCTGGAGCAAGGGCAAGCGCCACCCTACCCTGGAGGATGGCGTGATCGTCGGCGCCGGGGCCAAGATCCTCGGACCCTTCAGCGTCGGCGCCGGAGCCAAGATCGGCTCCAATGCCGTGGTCACCAAGGAGGTACCCGCCGGCGCTACCGTGGTCGGCATCCCGGGAAAGATCGTCAAGCGCACCGAGCCCGACGACCCCGAAGTGCTGGAGGTAGACCCTGAGCGTCGCGAGGCCATGCGCCGCAAGTTCGGCTTCGACGCCTATGGCATCAGCGAGGACATGCCCGATCCGGTGGCGCGCTCCATCCAGGCAATGCTCGATCATATGCACGCCGTGGATGAGCGAATCGAGCGCATGTGCCAGACACTGCGCAAGGTCGACGCCAGCTACCGTGACGGTCGGCTGCCGGAGCTGCGCGACGAGGACTTCGCCGATATCCTCGACGATGCCGACCCCTGCGCCATGCCGGAGAAGGCACCGGCGCCCAAAAAAACCGCACCCACCGCAGAAGACGGTGACGACGGTCGCGGGTCTAATGGTTGACCATCACGCTTGGTCTTTACCATAATGCTTGTCTGATCGCACTTCCCAGCGGAGTGCCCGTTCACCGACCGCCGATCCGCTCGGCGCCGAGGTCGTAATGCGCCTGACCACCAAGGGACGCTATGCCGTCACCGCCATGCTCGATCTGGCCATGCATGCCAAGTCGGGGCCGATCTGTCTGGCCGACATCTCGAAGCGCCAGGAGATCTCGCTCTCCTACCTGGAGCAGCTCTTCGCGCGCCTGCGCCGAGCCGAACTGGTGGAGAGCGTGCGTGGCCCCGGCGGTGGCTACCTGCTGGCCTGCGCCCCCGACACCATCTCGGTGGCCCGGGTGATCGATGCGGTTGACGAGTCGGTGGATGCGACCCGCTGCGGCGGCCTCTCCGACTGCCAGCAGGGGGATACCTGCCTGACCCACCATCTGTGGTGCGAGCTCTCCGAACAGATTCACGGCTTTCTGGAAGGCATCACCCTGGGGCAGCTGGCCGATCGCCAGCAGGTCCAGCAGATCGCCAACCGCCAGCGCGACCGCCTGGACGGCAACGACGTTTTTGCCTCGGCGCCCTGATGGCGCCCAACAGAGTCCCACGACACCCAAATCCATGACCACACCCGTCTATCTCGATTACGCTGCCACCACGCCCGTCGACCCCCGCGTCGCCGAGCTGATGAGCCGCCACCTGACCCTCGACGGCATCTTCGCCAACCCGGCGTCGCGCAGCCATATGCCGGGCTGGCAGGCCGAGCAGGCAGTGGAAAATGCCCGCCGTCAGGTCGCCGATCTGATCAATGCCGACCCGCGGGAAATCGTCTGGACCAGCGGGGCCACCGAGGCCGACAACCTGGCGTTGATCGGCTACCTTCGCGCCAACCGCCACCGTGGTCGCCATTTGATCACCTCCATCGTCGAGCACAAGGCGGTGGTAGACACCGCCAGGGCGCTGGAGACCGAGGGCTTCGATGTGACCTGGCTCGCCCCGAGGCGCGACGGGCGTGTGGCGCCGCAGCAGCTGCACGAGGCCATGCGTGACGATACCGTGCTGGTGTCGCTGATGGCGGTGAACAACGAGTTGGGCGTGATCCAGGACTTGACGGCGCTTTCCGAGGTGGCCCACGCCGGCGGTGCGCTGTTCCACGTCGACGCCGCCCAGGCGGTGGGCCGCCTGGACCTGGACGTGAAGCGTCTGGGCATCGACCTGATGTCGCTTTCCGGCCACAAGGCCTACGGCCCCAAGGGCATCGGGG
>LFIK01004041.1_pt1 | contig 11905 bp, 10 predicted proteins | sample 643401 | NCBI WGS metagenome assembly LFIK01 (sample SAMN03777447, study PRJNA286221) | soda lake metagenome | biome: soda lake; feature: Kulunda steppe; material: water; isolation source: sample T5-Br brine of Lake Tanatar-5 | place: Russia: Kulunda steppe | collected 2010-07 | reverse complement strand
TCCGGAGCAGCGCCCGGGTTTTGCGCAATCCTCCGATCCTTGCGGTTGTCACCGGCCTTACCATCCACTATACCGGCCTCTATCCGCACCTGCCGGAATTTTTTCTGACCTTCGTGAACTTGCTCGGGGCCGCGGCCGTTCCACTCGCGTTACTTCTAACCGGTGCCACCATGGCCGACAATTTGGGGGAATTCGACCCGACTCGCGGGATCTCGACCGTGGTCGGTTCGTGTGTGCTACGACTCGGAATTCTGGCCGGACTTTTTTTAGCTCTGGCCGTTCTCCTGCCGGTTTCGACCGAACTTAAACAAGTAATGGTCCTTCAGGCCGCGATGCCCGTTGCGGTCTTCCCGCTTGTCATGGCGAAACATTACGGCGGCCACGTCGCCACCGCGTTGCGGGCGGTTTTCTGGACCTCTTTTATCGGCCTTCTGACCATTCCCCTTTGGATTCGCTTCGGCCTCCAATTGATCGGGCAATAAGTGTTCCCCGGCCGCCCGAGAAATGCACGGCGGCATCCGGTGGCTCGCAATTTTTCCAGCAACGGTTCGAGGTCTGCTCGGAATCCCAAAAATTGGATTTACTTCCTTTTCCGATTCACCGTAGATTGCCCTCATGAAACCCCTCATACTCCCCCTACTCCTTGTAATTGCAACCGCAGCCAAGTTACCCGGTGACGAAGGTCCCTACCGGGAGTTCGCCGATGATCAAGGCCGCTCCATGCGGGCCGTGATCGTGAGCTCCACCGCCGAAAACGCATGGATCAGGCGCGACGACGGCCGGACGTTTCGCGTCCCGGTTTCCACTTTTAGCCAAGTGGATCGTGCATTCATCTCCCAGTGGCGCCAACTGGAGGCACTCAAAAATCCCAATGCGATCGAGTTCACCATCAAACGTTACTCCGACGGTCGAGAGGTTGAAACCACCCAAACCCGCCGGTTTGAAACCGAGGATTATGGATACGTTGTCACCGTCACAAACAATACCTCATTCGATCTGGAGGATTTGGACATTGAATACCGCCATTTCGCCTTGCGCGGTTCCACCGGAGTCACAGGGCAGGACCGGGAGTTGGAACGCCACACCGGCCGCACCCGCATCGCCAGCCTCAAAGCTCGCCAAGACGCAGAGTTTCGAACTCCAGCCCTTTCCCTGAGGTCCATCAGCCTCCGCTCAAACCGAACCGCCGATCAACGGCGAATTAACGACGACTTGGGTGGCATTTGGATTCGAATCACACGCGATCGCGAGATCATCGCCGAAGTTTCCAGTCCCTCCCGCCTGAAGAACAACGAACGCTGGTGACCCCGGGGCCGAAAGGATGCTAACGCTCCTCTTCGGTTCTCCAGCGAATCCCGGAAAGGCGGATATCACCGGTTGCCTGCAGTCGGAAACCTTCCGCCTCCGACCGGAAAACGACGATATTTTCCCCGTGGACCAAAGGGAGGATCGGCAGATCGCGCCGCCAGATCTCCAAGACCTTTTCATACAGACGCTGCCGCTCGCCCGTGTCGATCGCCCGACGTCCCGCCAAAAGCAGATCGTCCATCTCCGCATTCTTGTAAAACGAAAAGTTGGAAGCGGCGCCTTTTTCCGCCGCCCAACTCCCGAAAAAAATGCTCAGGAAATTGTCCGGATCTCCATTGTCGCCGATCCAACCGATCAATCCCATCTCGTGCTCTCCGGCACGCAAGGTATCGAGGTGGCTCCCGAAATCGCGCGCCACGATGTCCACCTTCAGCCCGACCCGCTCCAGGTCCCGGCGAATCAAGGACGCCGCGCGGACCGAGTCGGGAAAATAACTCCGCGGAGCGGTCATCACATGCAGGCGCACCGGCTCCTCCCACCGGTCGCCGTAGGAACTCAAAATCCGCCGCGCCGCATCCGGATCAAAAGGAATTTCGTCGATCCCGTCCGAAGTCCCCAGAAAGCCCGGAGGCAAAGGAGAATGTGCGGTCCGACCGGTCCCGTCCAAAGCCACCTCGGCCAAATTGGGACGATTGATCGCCTTCGCAATAGCCAACCGGATTTCCGGTTCGGCCAGACGTTCGGCGAATCCGCTGAAGGTGAGGTAACCGACGTTCATCCCCGGACTACGGTGAATGGTAAACCGCTGGTCCGCTTCCAACCCCGGCAATTCCGCCGGCTGAATCCCGTCCAATCCGTGCACTTGACCATTTCTCAGTTCCATGACGCGAACGGTATTGTCCGGCACCACCTTGAACATCAACCGTTCGAACTCCGGAGTCTCCCCCCAGTAATCCGGGTTGCGCTCCAGGACAATCGACTCGTTCGGCGACCAACGGACGAACCGGTAAGGCCCCGTTCCAACGGGATGCCGCACGACATTCTCCCCATGCTCCTCAAACGAGGTTGGGCTGACCAGGTAAGCGGGAAAGATCGCCAGCGAATGCAACAACGACGCATTCGGCTCGCTCAACCGGAACTCCACCGTCATCGCGTCCACCGCCTCCACGGACTCAATTTCCTGGTAAAGGTAGTTCCAATACTGAAAATTCGCCCCCGCCAAGTGACCGGGATGACTGGAATCCATCTGCCTCCGGAAGGAAAACACCGCCGCCTCCGCGTCGAGCGGGGTGCCGTCATGAAACAGGACTCCCTCGCGCAAACGGAAAGTGTAAGTCAATCCGTCCTCGGAAATCTCATACGATTCCGCCAGCGCCGGCCCGATATCCAGCGTCCCGTCCCGAAAACGAACCAGTCCTTCGCAGATCTGCGACAACGTATTCACGCTCTCCCCGTCATCGACATCCGCCGGATCGAGCTTCTGCGCGTCGCTCCCGCGAGCGAACACAAACACCTCCGGCTTCGCGCCATCGCCCCACCCTGGCTCGCAACCCGACAGCAGGAGGAAAACTCCCAACAAAAGGCAACAGGCCGACCTCGATCTCACCCTTGACCGTTCTTCCATAACTCAAGCGTCGGTTTTCGCCACCAATTCCTCGGCCCAATGAAACGTCACCGGTTTCTCCACATCGGGATGAAGGCTTTGATGCACCGGACACGTAAAAGCGCTTCGCTCCAGGAGCCGATTCGGATCGGCCGATCTCGGCAAAGGAATCCAAAACTCCGTGCTCAAACGGCTGATGCGCCTCGGCAGATCCGATGACATCTCCTTAGTGACCTCTACCCGCATTCCCTCCAGATTCCAGGAATGCCGCGCGGCCACAATCCCCATGATCGTCGCCATACAGGAAGCCAACCCTGTCGCCACCAAATCCGTGGGCGAAAACGACTCCCCTCGTCCATGATTATCAACCGGAGCATCGGTCGCCAATGTCGTGCCGGAAGGGCCGTGTGTGGCCACACAACGCAAGCCCCCTTCATAAACCATTGCCATCTTTACCATGCCGACATCCTCCCCCGATCCAAACCACAAGTCGAGCCTGTCGTGTCGCTCCGTAAAGAATTGGAATCCACTTCAACGCAATCCCTCACGAATTCGGGTCGCGCCGTGTGCTTCATCACGCCCTAAGCTTCACCAATAATACAGACTCGTTGAGGCGGCTCGAAGTTTTCCCGAACTGTCATTCCGAGGAGGGCCGACGTGGCAATCCAGCGCTCTTCAAGTCCGGATTGTTGCATGGATCCGCCCGGATTCAGGCGGGCGAATTGTTTCGGTTGGCTGAATTTCCCTCGACATGAAACAGAGAGGCGACGAAGGCCTCGGAGAAAAATTTCATTTGTCGTGAGAGGGGCCGGTGGGAATGATACGCTAATATTGTAGTAGGCCTTAACTCCCCCGGCGAAGTGACCGGAGAGCCCACCTTAATTCTCCCAGTAAGCATACTCGTCCAGCACGATTTCATCGCGCTCCTCGGCGCGGGCCGATGCCAAATACCGGCCCGCCTCGGCCGGACGCAACCGGTTGACCGCCCAAACCGCGTGCGTTCTCACGATTGGCTCTTCGTGTGAGGCCAGCCGGACCAACAAGGGGACAATTTCGTCAACTTCGTCCCCCTCCTCTTCCTGGTCTGCTCCGGTTCGCAGGTTTCCAGCCACCACGCAGGCGTTCCGCAGGAGACCGCGCCACTTCAAACGTTTAATCGCCGTTTTGGCAAAGATCCGGCTGAAATCTTCGCGCCGCAAAGTGAGAATTTCCGCCAGCGTCAAATCCGCCAGATCAAAGCGTTTCGAAAGAAGGACCTGTCGGCCCGCCTTCGCGAAACGGTTCCAAGGACAGACGTCCAGGCAGATGTCGCACCCGTAGATTTTTTCCCCAATCAATGGGCGCAGCTCGCGGGGAATGATTCCTTTGTTTTCAATCGTCTGATAGGAGATACAGAGGCGGGCATCGACGATTCCCGGCCGGGTGATCGCGTCGGTCGGACAAGCCTCCAGACAACGGGTGCAGGTTCCGCAGAGCAATCCGACTTCCCCGCTTCGGTCTTCTCCGCGATTCCGGTTGTTTTGCAAAGGTGGGTCTGGCGCGAATGGATATCGAACCAGGATGGCGGCGAGAAACAACCAGTTTCCATGACTTCGCGAGATCAACATCCCGTTCTTTCCTTGCCATCCCAGTCCCGCTCGCACGGCCAACCCTCTCTCCATCACCGGGCCGGTGTCGACGTAGTAGCGGTAGTCCGTCCCCGCCAACCCCAGTTCGTTTTCCAGCATCGCCCCCGCCTCCACGAGGGCCTTTTTAATCGTGTCGTGATAATCCCGGTAAAGGGCGTATTTGGCCCAACGGGTCTGTGTCCGAGCCGGTTCCGTGTCAGGAAGGTAATTTATCCCGAGAAGGATAACCGATTGAACCTCCGGCAAGACCAGGTTGAGATCGAGCCGTTTTTCACGCGAGCGATCGAGCCAAGCCATTTCGGCCTGCCCGCCTTCGTTCAACCATTCCAGAAAGCGCGCCCGGTATGTCTCCGGCACCGCTCCGGACGCGGCGAAACGAACTTCATCAAACCCGAGTCCGAGAAGCTCCCGCCGGAACCTTTCCTGATCGAACGCCATCCTCCCAACCAACGGTTCAACATCAGTTTGGCAAGAGGAAATCGTGTTCCGCGACGTCGCGGTTCGTTTTATTCGACGTCCAGCCCGAAATAGTTCCGCGCGTTTCGATAACAAATATCGCGGACCAGATTACCGAGCATCTTCATGTCAGCGGGCAGTTCTCCGTTCTCCACATCCCGTCCGAGCAGGTTGCAAAGGATGCGACGAAAATATTCATGCCTCGAATAGGAAAGGAAACTCCGGGAGTCGGTCAACATCCCGACGAACCGGCTGAGGAGTCCCAGATTGGACAAAGCGTTCATCTGCCACTCCATTCCCTCTTTCTGATCCAAATGCCACCAGCCACTGCCAAACTGCATCTTTCCGGGGAAACTCCCGTCCTGGAAATTACCGATCATCGTGGCGAAAATGTAGTTATCAGATGGATTCAAATTGTAAAGGATCGTCTTGGGCAACTCTCCGGTCTGATCGAGCATGTCGAGGTAGCGGGCGAGGACCCGTCCCTGCCGAAAATCTCCAATCGAGTCCAAGCCGGTGTCCGGTCCAAGCTTTTTGAAGAGACGGGTGTTGTTGTTGCGCATCGCCCCGAGATGCATCTGCTTCGTCCACTTCTTCGCCGCGTCGAGCCGACCGAAAAACACCATCAGAAAGGTTTTATACTTTTCCAGCGAAAGCGAATCGAGGGACTCCCCGCGGCGCGCCAACGAATAAATCGTTGCCGCCTCTTCCTCGGTGCAAGGCTCGGCACTGCATCGCTCCAACCCGTGGTCCGAAAGACGGCCTCCCACGGAGTGGAAAAAGTCGTGGCGTTGCTTCAAAGCGTCAAGAAAACCGGTGAACTGCTCACAATCGACGCCGCTGACTTCTTCCAGGCGGCCGACCCAGCTATTGAAAGCCTCCGGCTGATCGACGGCCAGCGCCTTGTCCGGACGAAAGGTCGGATACATCCGGGTGCCACTTCCCTGATTCACCTTCCGGTGGTGTTCCAGCCCATCGGTCGGGTCATCGGTGGTGCAAATCGCTTTGACGTTGTTACTTTTCAAAATGCCGCTCACCGACATTCCCGGAGTCGCCAACTGCTCTTTCGTCTGCTCCCAGATCCGGGGCGCACTTTCTTCGTCCAGAAGTTCCTCGATCCCGAAGAACCGTTTCAATTCAAGGTGAGTCCAGTGATAGAGGGGATTTCTCAGGGTCTGCGGAACGGTTTTCGCCCACGCCAGGAACTTGTCGTAATCGGAGGCATCGCCGGTGCAATATTTCTCCTCCACCCCGTTCGCCCGCATGGCCCGCCACTTGTAGTGGTCGCCGGCCAGCCAAATTTCATAGAGATTCTTAAACTGCTTGTTACCCGCCACATGTTCGGGGGGCAAGTGACAATGGTAGTCAAGAATGGGCTCTTGACTGGCGTATCCGTGAAACAGTTCACGGGCCGTTTCGGTCTGCAAAAGAAAATGTTCTGTGATAAAAGTCTTCATACCGCCGGTGGTTCAATTAAAGCATGGGCGTTGGCGCGAGTCGTTTAAATGGACATCGCCGCGAATCCTCCGTCCACCACGATCTCCGTCCCGGTCATGAAGGATCCCGCTTTCCCGGACGCCAACAGGAGCGTGGCGCCAATCAGTTCGGAAGCTTCCCCGAACCGTTTCATCGGAGTATGTCCCATGATGGTTTCCACCCGCTCCGGCGTCAGCACCTTGCGGTTTTGTTCAGCCGGGAAAAACCCGGGGACAACGGTATTGACCCGAATCCCCTGAGTCGCCCATTCACGGGCCAGGTTCTTCGAAAGATTGTGCACCGCGGCCTTCGTCATCGAATAAGTGAATACGCGCGAAAGGGGCGTCACACCAGACATGGAACCGATGTTGATAATGGAAGCCGGCTGTTTCTTCTCCAGAAAATATTGCCCAAAGACCTGACAGGCCAACACCACCGACTTCAAATTGACCTGAAAGATACGATCGAATTCCTCTTCCGGAATCTCGAGAAACGGGGTCGCCGCGTTGACTCCGGCGCCATTGACGAGAATGTCGACTTTGCCGGACTTATCCAACACGGTCTTCAACACGGTTTCCAGGTTCTCCCGGGTGGTGATGTCCGAGGCCACGAACCAACCTTTTCCACCCGCGTCCTGAATGCTTTTCAATCGCGCATCCGCCTTCTCCTGATTGCGTCCGACCAACACAACCTCCGCGCCGGCCTGCGCCAAACCTTCCGCCATCGTGCCGCAAAGTTCACCTGTCCCGCCGATAACCACAGCGGTTTTTCCTTCCAGAGAGAAGAGTTCCTTCAAATAAGTATCGTTCATAAAATGCTATCAATTGGCAGAATGCCGAATCGGCTTTGACTCACGGCGATTCCTTTCGGGCTCTCAGCGGACGACCCGCGCGCCGCCTCCGCCCACAAGTTTCTCCACCTCGGCTTTACTCGCCATCGATGTGTCGCCCGGTGTGGTCATGGCCAACGCCCCGTGCGCCGCCCCGTATTCCACGGCCTTCTTCGCGTCCCCGTGAGCCAAAAACCCGTAAATCAGTCCGGAGGCGAAGCTGTCGCCCCCGCCCACCCGGTCGAGAATTTCCAGATTTTCCCGGTGAGTCGCTTCGTGAAAATGTCCGCCCGCCCAACAAATGGCGCCCCAATCGTTCAGGGTTGCGGTCCTCACGGTGCGCAGGGTCGTTGCCGTGACTTTGAAATTCGGGAAATCTTTGACCGCTCGTTCGATCATTTTCTTAAACTGGCCGACTTCAATTTCCGAGATGTTCTCGTCGACACCCTCCACCTCAAATCCGAGACACGCGGTGAAGTCCTCCTCGTTGCCGATCATGACGTCGACATTTTTGGCGATCCTGCGGTTAACCTCCTGAGCCTTGGCCTGGCCGCCGATCGCTTTCCACAACGAAGGCCGATAATTCAAGTCATACGAAACAACGACCCCATGCCTCTTGGCGGCGGCGGTCGCTTCTTCCGTTAAGGCCGCGGCGCTTTCCGACAGGGCCGCGAAAATTCCGCCGGTGTGAAACCAGCGAACCCCTTCGCGGCCGAACAGATCATCCCAGTCAATGTCTCCCGGTTTCATTTGCGAAACCGCGGTATTGCCACGGTCCGGAATACCGACCGCCCCCCGAATGCCAAACCCGCGCTCGGTGAAATTCAATCCGTTGCGGACCTGGCGGCCGACCCCGTCATAAGGAGTCCAACGGATGTGCGATGTGTCGACCCCGCCCTGAAGGATAAAATCCTCGATCAGGCGGCCGACATCATTATCGGCAAAAGCCGTGACCACCCCCGTGCGCAAGCCGAAACAACGGCGCAGCCCGCGGGCGACATTATATTCGCCTCCACCTTCCCACGCGGTAAAGGAACGCGCCGTCCGCACCCGTCCTTCTCCCGGATCGAGGCGAAGCATCACCTCCCCCAAGGAGATCAGGTCGTATTTACATTGGTCGGCAGGTTTTATATCGAGTATCGCCATCGTCGTTATTCGTTGAATTCGTTGTTTCGGTTATTGAATGATCAGGTTCCGTCGTTCCCCGCCCGCGGGTTCCACTCCTCGGCGAAGATTCAAAGCAGTATGACAACCTTCCCCAGCCTCACACTGACGAGGAGTCGTCCGCAACCTTAAAGTCTTCACGGTTCCAGACTTTCGCCCCGCATTCTTCGGCAATTTCGCGGAATACATCCAACTCCGCGGCGGAAAACAGAAGACCTCCCTGCTCTCGACAGCGCTCCGCGTTTTGGGCCTCAATTTGCCCCGGCAGCACGCACTTTTCGTTACCGGGCCCGAAAATGTCCTTCAACACCGCCTTCAGGTTCTCCGCCTGCGAGCGGCCCTTCGAGAAATCGGTTCCGGCGAGTGCTTCCGGGTGGATCACCTGGAAATAAAAGCAGGGCGTGTGCTTGTCTCCGTCGTCGGCCCAACGGCTCCGCAGGGAAGGAAGGGAGCCGCCGATGCAGGCCCCATATAATTCATTGATCAGCGAAAGTCCGTATCCCTTGTGCGCCCCGAAGGGCAACAGAGCCACCGCTTCAGAAGCGTCCGTGGTCGGATTGCCGTCCTTATCCACCGCCGCGTTCGGAGGGAGCGCTTTCCCTTCCCGCTTGAACTGTTGAACCCGGCCCATCGCCACAACCGACGTCGCCCAATCGATCACCACCGGGTAACCGAGCGCCTCTTGGGTTGGAAACCCCCAGGAATGAGGATTGGTCCCCAGGGTTGGGGTTTTTCCGAGAAACGGAACGACCTCCGCCAGAGCCGCCGTGCAATTAGTGTAGGCAATATACCCTCGGCGCGCGGCGTCCATCACATAACCGCCCCCCCACAGGTAGTGAAAGGCGTTGTCCACCGAAACCTGACCGATCCCGTATTTATCGGCCAGTTCAATGCATCGGTCCATGGCCCGATACGCCACGGATTGACCGAGCTTTTTATGGGCGTTCCAGACCTGGCTGCCGGGAAAACGACTCGGCAATTCTTCGATCTCAGCTCCGGGAACGCACCCTTGCGATCCACTCCCAAACAGATGATCCAAATGCAATGCCTTGATCGCGTTATGCGTCCGGATTCCATGGCGGGCGGCCTCCGCGCAAAAACGGGCTGCGTCCTCCGCCTCATCGGGGGAAAACCCCCGGTGCTGGTAGGCGGCTTTCACCAGCGCGTTGTGGCTCGATTCGGGGACGACAAAATAGGAGTCTGACATAAGCTATCGGGTGTTTGATTTACCTTTTAAACAAAAACGGGGGCAAGCGACCGGTCTTTAAAATGGATTGCCCTGGGCGAGCGGTTTTTCCCCTTTGAGCAAGTGGATCAAGTTCCGCGTCGCCATGGTGGCCTGCCGGCCGACACTTTCATGGGTCCGGGACCCGATGTGCGGAGTCAGCACCGTGTTCGGAGTCGAGAACAACGGATGACCGGCTGGCGGAGGCTCTTGGTCGAGCACGTCGGAACCGTATCCCCCGACTTCTCCCTTGTGCAAGGCCTCGGCGATCGCCGCCGTATCCACCAACTCGCCACGGGCGCAATTCAGAATGACCACGTGGCTCTTCATGCGCTTAATGCTCGAGGCATTGATCATGTTCCGGGTTTCGTCCGTCAAATTGGTGTGCAGGCTGATAATATCGGCCTCCTCGAAAATCCCATCGATTGACTCCGACCGCTCCACTCCATGAGCCGCCGCGAATTCTTCGTCCCAATACAGGTCAAACCCGACGATCTTCATATCGAACGCGCGCGCCCGCTTCGCGACCTCTTTCCCGATCCTGCCCAGCCCGATGATGCCGATCTTCTTGCCGGCCAGTTCGTGGCCGGTCAGCCGCTTCCACTCCCCGTTCTGGACATAATTGCATTCCGTGACGATATGCCGGTAAAGAGCCAACAGCAGCCCAAAGGTATGTTCGGCCACCGTGGTGTGATTCACCCCCGGACAAAAACCGATCGGGATCTTTTTCTCCGTCGCTTTTGCGACATCGATCTTGTCGAGACCGATCCCGTACTTGCTGATCGCTCTCAATCGAGGAAGCGATTTTTCGATCACTTTCGCCGTGATTTCATCATCACCACACAGGAATGCGTCGAACTCCCCCGCCAGTTCCAGCATGCGCGACTCCGGTAAGGGGCCGCGCTCGCGGACGATTTCAAAGCCGGCGGACTCCAAAAGGCGATGATGGTCGCCCGGCGTATCCTGATAGGAGGTGGTGGTTAAGAGGACTCGTTCCATAATAGAAAGTTAAAATGAACCAAATAGTTACTTTATTAAAGATCAAAATGACCAGGCCGCCCCGTCGTTGCGGCATCCTTGATACCATGGACTCACTCTCCCTGGATCGAGATGACGATTGAACGGGTGTGACTGCTGGACCGGTGCTCCCAAAGAAAAACGCCCTGCCAAGTGCCAAGCATCAGGCGTGACCCGGAAAAAGGAATAACCTCGGTCGTCCGGGTCAACGCCATCTTGATATGGCTGGGCATGTCATCAGGCCCCTCCATCGTGTGCTCAAAGTGAGGATCGTTTTCCGGCACCAGCCGCTCCATCCATTGTTCCAAATCGGTGCGGGCCGAGCGATCGGCATTTTCCATGATCACCAGACTGCAACTGGTATGACGGCAAAACACCGTGACGGCTCCCGCGGACAGTTCCGACTTCTCCAATTCACGAATTACGCGGTCGGTGAACTCGTAGGTTCCCTTTCCCCGCGTCGAAATCTCGATCGTATTTTGATAAACGGCCATTTCGAAAATTCAGCCTTTGGGCCGGGTCATATCCATCGGATCAAGCGCCTTGTCCAGGGTCGCCTCATCGAGAAGCCCCCGTTCGAGGACGACTTCGCGCAAGGTTTTGTTCTCGGCAAACGCCTGCTTGGCCACCGCCGCGGCAGCGTCGTATCCGATGTGGGGGTTCAACGCCGTCACCAGCATCAGGGAACGTTTTACGAGGTTCTCGCACTGCTCCTCGTCCGCTTCCAGCCCCTCCACACATTCCCGGGCGAAGACGCTCGCTCCGTTCGCCAGACAGGTGACCGATTCGTGAATGCAATGAGCCATCAGCGGGATGGTGACGTTGAGTTCAAAATGCCCGTCCCGTCCACACATCGCGACGGTATTGGACAGGCCCATCACGTAGACGCTGACCTGGACCAGCATTTCGCTCATCACGGGGTTCACCTTGCCCGGCATGATCGAGGATCCCGGCTGCGTGGCAGGAAGTCGAATCTCGCCCAGTCCCGAACGGGGACCCGACCCGAGCATGCGAATATCATTGGCGACCTTATTCAGACTGGCCGCGATGGTGGTCAGTTCGCCGGCTACCTCCACACAGTCGTCACGGCCGCCTTGCGCCTCAAAATGGTTGTCCGCCTCCCGGAAGGCGATTCCGGTCTGCTCACTCAGGATACGACAGACCTTGCCGGGAAAGTCAGGATGGCAATTGATCCCGGT
>LFIK01004040.1_pt1 | contig 11907 bp, 8 predicted proteins | sample 643401 | NCBI WGS metagenome assembly LFIK01 (sample SAMN03777447, study PRJNA286221) | soda lake metagenome | biome: soda lake; feature: Kulunda steppe; material: water; isolation source: sample T5-Br brine of Lake Tanatar-5 | place: Russia: Kulunda steppe | collected 2010-07 | reverse complement strand
GCAAGGCCCGCGCCTGCGTGCCGTCTGCCGCGGCCGCTACCTGCAGCCCGAAGCTGCGCAGCATTTCCACCGCAACCCGTCGCACCGCTGCGTCATCCTCGACCACCAGAACCCGCTGCCCCGATGGCATGAGGCTGCTCGCGTCAGACGGCGCGGCAGTCCCCTCGACCTCATCTGCCTGCGTATCATCGCGCGGCAACAGGATCCGCACCCGGGTACCGGCACCCGGCTTGCTGTCCAGCTCCACATGCCCTGCCGACTGGCGGACGAAGCCATGCACCATGGACAGCCCCAGGCCACTGCCCTGAGCATCGGACCTGGTGGAGAAGAAGGGTTCGAAGGCCCGCTCCAGTACCGCCGGGGTCATGCCGCATCCATTGTCGGCCACCTCCAGGCAGACCCAGCCTGCAGATGGGGGCTCCGGCTGATCTGCAGACACCTTCTGCTGCGGGCACCAGGCGCGAATGGCAAGCTGACCAGGCCCCTGCATGGCGTCCCGCGCGTTGATGGCCAGGTTCAGCAATGCCGCCTGCAACTGGGTGGGATCCACCCGGATCCAGGCATCGGAGTGATCCTCGATCTGCAGCGCGATCTCGGCGCTCAGGGTCCGCTTCAGCAGGGCCTCCACCTGCTGGAACAGCTCGAGCACCCTGATGCGACGCGGCTCCAGCGCCTGTCGGCGTGCAAAGGAGAGCAGCCTGCGAGTCAGATCTGCGCCCTGCTCCGCCGCCAGCACCGCATCCGCCAGCAGCTGGCGTCCGCCCGAGTGCGCCACATATTCCTCGAGCAGCTCGAGGTTGCCCAGAATGATGGCCAGCAGATTGTTGAAATCGTGCGCAATGCCGCCGGTGAGCTGACCGATCGCCTCGAGCCGACGGGCCTGTTGTTCCCGCCCCTCTGCCTCGCGCCGGGCGGTGACATCATTGAGGACCACCTGATAGGCGACTTCACCGTCCCAGTCGACCTCAGATATGGAAACATGCAGCGCCAGCGCATGGCCGTCACGGTGTTGTGCAGTCAGGTCGTGCTCGCGGGGCACATCGGCACCCGACCAGTAGGCTTCCGCCAGCTGCAGGAGCCTGGCCTGCTCACCCGACGGTAGCAGATCCAGCACCGAGCCGGTCGCGATCAGCGCCTGCGGTGAGTCGTACCCGAACAGCTCGGCTGCCGCCGGATTGGCATACAGCCAGAAGAAGTCGCGATGGACGATGATGCCATCACTGCTCTGCTCCACCAGACTCCGATAGCGACGCTCACTGGCAGCCAGGCGCTCCTCGTACTGCAGACGCTCCAGCTCGAAACCGACCCTGGGCAGCCGCGCTTCAAGTGCCGCCAGCACCCGAGCCGGCCCTTCGGGTGGCTGCAGTGGACGTCGAAACAGAGCCACCAGAATCCCCTGTACCCGACCCGCCTGCCCGGCAGGCAATGGCACGCCGACGTAAGCCTGCATGGCCAGCTCGGCAAGCATGGGATCTTCCGGAAAGCGGGCTGCCACCTCGGCAGGCACCACGGTACTGCGGCAGCTGAAGACGTCCTCGCAGGGCGTGCCGGTGAGCGGATAGCGAGTCTCCTCACTCCAGCTGCCATCCAGCCACATGCGACGCACCCTCACCATGTCCGGTGCGCCATCCACCAGCTCGCCAGTCATGACGCAATCGGCAGCGGTGACAGCGGCCAGCTCCGCAAGCATCGAATCCAGGGAGCCCGTCACCCGCTCCATCAGGAACCATCCCCTGCCGCCCGGAAGCCAGAATGCCGCCGAGCACGCTGACTGACGGCAACCATGAACGACCCTCGTTGCAGCGCCCGTTCCGGGGCAGGCTCAGTCGCCACCGGAATCGCCACAGGTCGCCAGAATGAACGCGTATTCCTCGGCCAGCTCGCGAATGGCCTCCCAGCGGCCGGATGCGCCACCATGGCCGGCCTGCATGTTGGTTCGCAACAGCAACACCTGGTCATCGGTGCGCAGGGCCCGAAGTCGGGCGACCCAGCGAGCAGGCTCCCAGTAGGTCACCCTGGGGTCACTGATCCCTGCAGTCACCAGCATGGGCGGATAAGCCTGGGCACGGACATTGTCGCAGGGGGAGTAGCTGCGGATCAGGTCGAACATTTCCGCACTCTCGCGGGGATTGCCCCACTCGGGCCACTCGATCGGTGTCAGCGGCAGGCTGTCATCCAGCATCGTCTGCAACACGTCGACGAAGGGCACATGCGCTACCACCGCCCCCCAAAGCTCCGGGGCCTCGTTGCACACCACGCCCATCAGCTCGCCACCGGCACTACCACCCGAGATGGCAATGCTGCCGGGCCGGGTCAGCCCCTGCTCGATCAGCCCTCGCGCCACGTCAATGAAGTCGTTGAAGGTATTCCAGCGCTGCTCCAGCTTGCCGGCCTGATACCACTGATAGCCCAGGTCATCGCCGCCGCGAATGTGGGCAATAGCCACCGCGTAACCCCGGTCCAGCAGGCTCAGGCGGGATGGCGAGAAGGCCGGCGGATAGGCCATTCCATAGGCGCCGTAGGCCGTCAGGTAGAGCAGCTCATCGTCCGGCTGACGATCCCGGCGCCGCAACAGCGATACCGGCACGCGCACACCGTCACGGGCCGTAATCCAGAGTCGTTCCGTGACCAGCGTGGTGGGATCGTAGCCGCTGGGCACCTGGCGCACCCTGCGTTCGATCAGCGCCCGTTCGACCAGGTCGTAATCGAATACCGTATCCGGCGTGACCATGGAGCTGTAGACGAGCCGCAACTGATTGACGTCGAACTCGGGATTGGTGCCCAGCCCGACGCTGTAGGCTGGTTCCGGAAATTCGATCCAGTGCTCCTCGCCCTGCCAGTTGCGCAAGCGGATGCAGTCCAGTCCCTGACGGCGTTCGGCGATCACCAGCCAGTCGGCCAGGCAGAGGTGATCCAGCAGGTAATCCTCATCGGATGGAGCGATCTCTTCACGCCAGGCGCTGTCCGGTGGCGCGTCCGCTGCCACGCTGACCAGCCGGAAGTTGTGGTGCAGATCATTGGTCCGGATCCAGAAACGACCATGGGCATGGTCGACCTCGTACTCACGACCCGACTGGCGCGTTGCCAGCAGACGGGGCATGCCCAGCGGCTGGTCCAGCGGCAGCACCCGCACCTCGCTGGTGACGTGATCTCCGCTGCTGATCAGGAAGTAATGATCGTCCTGGGTGGCAGCCAGACCGACGAAGAAACTGTCATCCGACTCCTCGTAGACCACCCGGTCTGTATCGACCGGGGTCCCGAGCACATGACAGCACACCTGCCAGGGGCGCCAGGCCTGGTTGACCCGGACATACAGGAAGCAGGAGCCATCCGCACTCCATACAGGGGCCCCCTGGGTATCATCGATACATTCGGCCAGCAGCCGTTGCTGCTCCAAGTCCAGCACCTGCAGACGATAGCGTTCCCCGCCGGAAGTGTCAGTGGCATAGGCCAGCAGCCGGCCATCCGGGCTGGCGCTCAGTCCGCCCAGACGAAAGTAGTCATGCCCCCTGGCCAGGACGTTCTCGTCCAGCAGACAGTGGCGGGCCTCCGGTCGCCCCTCGGGCCAGCGCCACCAGCTGCGATACTCGGCTCCTGCGGCAAACCGCCACTGGTAGCACCAGCCACGACGCCTCCAGGGCACTGCCGCATCATCCTCCTGCTGACGCCCGCGAATCTCCTTGTAGAGCGCGTCGACCAGGGGTTCGATCGGTGCCATGGTGGCACGATAGTAGGCGTTCTCGGCCTCCAGCCAGGCGAGCACGTCCGGGTCCCTGACCTCCGGGTAAGCAGGGTCCCTGAGCCAGTGCCAGGGGTCCTCCAGCTTGCGTCCGTGCCAGTGCTGCGACCAGGGGCGCAGCCGTGCCTGTGGCGCGGGCCCCGGCGCCTGCAGCCGGCCACTGACGGCATGCCTGCGCGGCTGCAAGCGGGCAGCCACATCACGGCCATGATCAGACATCGACCGGCTCCCATTCCGGATGCACCAGCTCGAACAAACTGCCGAGCATGCGGTAGGTCAGGCCCCAGACTACCTGTCCATTGATCTGGTAGCCGGGGAAACGCTGCATGCGACCACCGATCGGATACTCCAGGATGGTATGCGTGCGCCCCAGCAGCATGGGCCGCAACGGGGCCCAGATCACCTCGGCCACCTCGTGATTGGGGGCATAACCAACCGGTTCCCGCTGCAGCTCGAATACCCAGGGCGCAATGATCATTTCCTGTCTGCCCGGTCGCAGCATGGGGCGGGCGTGATCGAGCGCGCCCAGTACTCGCCCGTGGGTATGCAGATCCAGCCCGATCTCCTCGTGGGTTTCACGGGCGGCCGCCATCAGGAAATCCTCACCGGGTTCCACGTGCCCCCCCGGAAAGGCCATCTGACCCGACCAGGGGTCGCCGGGCCGCTCTGCCCTTCGAATCAGCAGGACTTCCGTTTCACTACCAGTTCCGCGCAGAATAGCGGCAACGGCCGCCTTGCGGGCCACTGTCGGGTCATCCCGGTCTCTGGGTGCATGTCGGGCCAGTCGGCCCCGAATGTGTTCCAGGCTCAGATCTGCCATGAGCTCGCGTCACCAATGCAAGGTTCCCGGATTGTCGCCGTCTCGGCCCTCGACGACAACCGGAGTACACGGGCACCACCCGCCTGCGACACGTCTGCAAGCGGCTTGCGACCTTCCCTGGAGGAACTGCCCATGCGCCAGCTACTCACCGGTCTTTCCCTGCTGCTTGCCGCCACCCTGGCACACGCAGCTCCGTCGCCCCATCCCCAGGAGGACCGTCTGATGCAGGTCTTCCTGGACCAGCGAGAGGTGGGCAAGCATCGCTTCAGCTTCGAACCCAACGGACGCACACTGGAAGTACGATCCGAGGCAGATTTCCGGGTGCGAGTAGCTTTCGTGACCCTGTTCAGCTACGAACACCAGGCCGACGAGCTCTGGCACGAGGGCTGCCTGCAGCGGCTGGAGTCGGCGACCGACGAGAACGGCACCGACCATGCCGTTTCAGGACGAGTTCAGAACGCTCGTCTGCAGCTGGATACCCTGACCGGCCGCCAGAGCATCGAGCACGAATGCCCCTGGAGCTTCGCCTACTGGACGCCGGAACTGCGCGAGCGCGAGCTGCTGGTCAATCCGCAGGATGGTCAGTCCTTCCAGGTCAGCTTTCAGAAGCTGGGCGAGGAGACCCTGCGGATCGGGCGCCATGACCGCCGTGCGACTGCCTGGGAGCTGAAGGGCAAGGCTGTCAACGACAACGGGGCCGACGCATCCGATGAACCGATCCGCTTCGTGCTCTTCTACGACGAGCAGGATCGCTGGCTGGGACTGGATTCGCCGCTGGACAACGGTCGGACCCTGCACTACCGGCCCTCGGAGGGCGATCCGCTGTTCTCTCCCGACTGATCCCTGGAACGCCGCCGACCACTCAGCTCGCGAAAGGCCTCGTACTGGGTGAAGAAGATACGCCCGGACAGGTGACCACTGATATCGGCCCGGTTGAGCACGTCCATCACCGGGCCCTTCACCTCGGACAGATGAAAGCGGACCCCCGCCAGGTGCAACCTCAGATTGATGGAGTCCAGCACGTCCAGTGCGCTGCCGTCGATGCTGTTGACGCCGCTGCACTGCAGCACCAGATCCTCCACGTCGGGACAATCCGCCACCAGCGCAAGAATACGGTCCTCCAGGTATCGCGCATTGGCGAAGAACAGGCTTTCGTCAACGCGCACCGTCAGCACGGTGGGCTCGGTTTCCACCTTGTGACGCGCCACGTTGCGGAACTGCTCGGTGCCCGGAATGCGGCCCACGACGACAACGTTCGGTCTGCTGCTGCGCCACAGATAAAGCACCACAGAGGTCACCAGACCCAGTAGCAGGCCGGTCTCCACTCCGATGACGAACACCCCCGCCACGGTCACCACCAGCGCCGCAAAGTCGGGTCGTGAATGCTGCCAGGTACGCTTCAGGCTGCGCAGGTCCAGCTGCGCCAGCACGGTGACGATGATGATCGCCGCCAGCACGGCGCGTGGCAGCGGTCCCAGCAGCGGCGCCAGCAGCAGTGCAGTGACCAGCATGATGAAGGCGGTGACTACACCAGCCAGCGGCGTCGCTGCACCGGCATCGAAACTGATGACCGAACGGGTCAGACTGCCGGTGACCGGCATGCCACCACTGAACCCCGCCGCTACATTGGCAGCCCCCAGCCCGAGCAGTTCCCGGTCTGGCCGGATCCGCTCGCGCCGACGCATGGCCAGCGACTGGGCAATGGATGCGGATTCGGCAAAGCCCAGCACAGCGATCAGTAACGCCGAGGGCACCAGGCTGGACACCAGCGCCGGATCCATGGGTGGCCACTGCACCGGCGGCAATCCTGCCGGCACGCTGCCCAGCACGGCCACGCCACGTTCCGGAAGTTGCAGCATGGTGGCAGCCAGCAGCCCCAGAGCCAGCAGCATGAGCGGCGCAAACCGCACCAGATAGGCGGCTGGCCGCGCGCCCAGACCTGCTGCCTGCAGCGCCGGCGACAGCCAGCGGCGCAGGGCCAGCAGCAACAGCATGGCGCCAACGCCCACCAGCAGGGTCAGTCCGTGCACCTGCTCCAGGCCCGCCAGCAGATCGGCAAGCAGCTGCAACAGGCTGGCCCCGCTCACTTCCGTTCCAAGCAGATGCCCCAGCTGACTGCAGGCGATGACCACCGCCGCTGCCGCCACGAAGCCATTGATCACTGCGTGGCTGAGCAGATTGGTGAGCACGCCCAGCCGCAGCAGACCGAACAGCAACTGAAACAGCCCCACCAGCAGAGCCAGCCAGATGGCAGCAGTCATCGGACTGACATCGTGATCAGCACCCGCCTGCTTCAACGCCGCAGCGGTCAACAGGGCAATGATCGCCGCAGGCCCGATGGCCAGCACCCGTGACGAACCCAGCATGGCATAGGCCAGCAGCGGCATGATGCTCGCGTACAGACCGGCCTGAACGGGCAGACCGGCCAGCATGGCATAAGCCAGACTCTGGGGCAGCAGCATCATCGCCACCAGCAGACCCGCAGTCAGGTCATCCACGCCGCTGCGACGATCATATCCCTGCAGCCAGGCCGGCCAGCGCCCCCCCGTCACCTGCTGACCTCAGGAAGCGCCGTCGGCAGGCGGGTCCGACAGCAGGACGCCGGAGTCCTCCAGCGCAGTCAGTGCCTCGCCGCTCAGCCCCAGATAGCGTTGCAGTACTTCCCGGTTGTGCTCGCCGCGCCGTGGTGCCGGACCACGGATCCCGCTTTCCGCGTTGCGGAAACGATAGGGCGAACGCATGACTCTGCGCACGCCGCCCGCTCGATCCGGCACCTCCGTGATGCTGTCGCGAGGGCCGAGGGTGGCGGAAGTCTCGACTGCCTCCCGTGAGGTCTTCACCCTGCCCCAGGCCAGATTCATCCGCTCCATGGCCTCGATCACCTGCGACCAGTCCTGAAGGCCGGCGAAGAAAGCCTGCACGGCCGCCAGCCGATGAGCGATCTTCTGTTCCAGCGTGGAACCGGGCGGGGTCGGATCCTCCACCCCATAGTGGCGGGTCAACTGATGCCAGATCCAGCGCAGGTCCCCGGACAGGATCACCGGGCCGGCGCCAGTCTGCCAGACCTCACTGCGAGGAACCCCTTCCGGCTCCTGATCGGCCGGCTCCAGCGCTGCATGCAGATGGTCATCGGTGGCAAGCATGGCGTCGATCATGGCCATGTCGATATGGTCACCACGGCCGTCCTGCTCACGCCTGTAGAGTGCTGCCAGCAGGGCCACCAGACCGTGCAGCGAAGCATTGGTATCGGCCACCGACAATGGCAGCTCGGCCGGTGGCTGCCCGGTCAGCCGCGCATAGCGGTCGAGCACCCCCGACTCCGCATGAATGATCGGCGCATAGGCCGCTCTGCCGGTCTCCGGACCTGTCTGTCCGAACCCGGAAATGGACAGCATGACCAGGCGTGGATTGAGCGCACTGAGCACCTCCCAACCCAGCCCCAGTCGCTCCATGACACCGGGGCGGAAGTTTTCGAGGACCACATCCACGTGGGATACCAGCTGCTTGACCAGATCCACGCCCTCGGGTCGGGCGAGATCGATGCAGAGGCCCTGCTTGCCGGCGTTCTGATGAAAGTAGTAACCGGCAATCCCCGCGATCTTGCGGCCCCAGAGTCGGGTGACATCACCATCCGGCGGTTCCACCTTCAGCACTTCCGCCCCCAGGTCTGCCAGCATCCGACTGGCGAACGGCCCCGCCAGTACCCGGGAAAAATCGAGCACCCGGATGCCCTGTAATGGTGAACTCATCTGAATCTCCCCTGGAACCTAGAACGTCATGCGGGGACGCATGCCGATGAAGAAGTCGTCCACGTCCGGTCCACCCGTGCGCACGGGCACCGCAAGGTCGACGTGGAAGATCGAAGTGGATTGTCCACGAGTCGTCACGAAACGCAGGCCCACCCCCACGTTGGCCAGCCAGCCGGTTTCGTTGTCGTCCGCCTCACCCGGAAACCAGGCCCGCCCCACATCAACAAAGGCTGCAGCGCCCACCAGCAGCAGGCGGAACGGGTTGGCTGGCGAGAACCAGCGTTCCTCCAGCCGCAGCCGGACGCGCCGGTCACCAGACTGATACCGGCTCGGGTAGCCTCGCAGCCCGGTCGCGCCACCCAGCAGCAACTGCCGGTCCGGCGTCAGTCCGCGGGTCCAGGTGGCGTCTAGCTCGGCGAAGAATCCGAAATGATCATGATGCCGGAAATGTGCCTCTACGCCGACCTCGGCCACCAGATTCTCGCTGCTGCCGTTGCGCAGAGTCGCGTCCAGATCGCCACGCCCGAAGACCAGCACGCGGTCGGCCGGCTGCCAGCCTGTGCGTGCGCTGCTGCGCAGCATGAAGCGCTCTGCGTCCGCCCCGAGCAGATTCGGCGCATAGCCCATCTCGACCGCATAGCGGGTCCCCAGGTAGACGTCGTCCGGACGCAGGGCCCAGTCCAGGTGCAGACCCGGATCCCAGTTATCCTCGATATACTCATAGCGCATGAAGGCCCAGCTGCGGCGCCGGTCATCGGCCAGTGCTGCCGGCTGCAGCGGTGCATCCAGAATGCGGTCGAACTGAAGATCCTCGAACTCGGTGCCCAGCGTCCAGCGCCGCACCACGCCCTCTCGACGCCCTGCGGAGGCGGCCGCAAAGGCACGCAGGCGAACGTGCTCCTGCTGAAATCGAGCAACCCGCTCGCCGCGGTCGAACAGCGGCTGGTCACGCTTGTCGTACAACAGCTCGAAGCCGTGACTGCGACGATCATCCAGGTTGCGGAAAGGTCGCTGCAGGTCCAGATCGAGGCGTCCGCCATCGGTATTCCAGGCCGCTTCCATCATCAAGGACCAGGGTCCGCCCAGGAAATAGGCATCCTCGAAGAACATGCCCGGACCGGAGCGATCGACACCATCCCGATACAGCACACCAAGCCGTTCACCGCGCCCCAGCAGGTTCACCTCCTGTATCCCCACTGCGACGCTGGTATCGCCACCGGCACGGTCCAGCTCGCCGGTGGGCACCAGCGACCACACATCACGGGTCACCACCCGCACGTCGACCTCATCGCCGCAGCGCTGCAGCGGGATCACGCGGGCGTCGTAGAGCCAGCGCCGCTCCCGCAGGATGCGCTCGGTTTCGCGCAGGCGCTCGGCACTGTAGCGCTCCCCTTCCCGAAACTGCAGCTGTTCCACGATGGCCTGTTCCCGACTGACAATATGCAGCGCATTGGCCAGTCGATAGAGCCAGATGTCCTCGGCCGGATCATCCAGATCGAATACCTGCAGTCGCTCGGTGCTGACCGCCCCGATGCGTGGCTGTCCTGGCAGCGGCGCTGCCAGCGACGGTGGCACCTGGTCGAAGACCTGATGGCCACTGCTGACCAGCGGTGCGAGGGGCTCGCATTCGGGTTGTTCCGCCGCCAGCGTCGCTGCCAGCAGCCAGGGCAGCACGGGCAACCAGCGCATGGCCGCCAGCATGCGCCCCGATCGTCGACGCCCGCTTCCTGCGGCGCAGCCGCATGAATCAGTCCTCGTCATGGTGTACGTCCCTGATTCCACCCCGATCAATCCGCAACAGCAGAGGGAAGCGCAGCGCCAGCAGCAGTGTCAGTCCGCTCATCAGACCCGCACTCAGCAACAGTGCAGCTGCAATTCCGAACGCTTCGGCCAGAAAACTGATCGGTAGCACACCCAGTGGCATCAGCCCCCAGATGAGCATGGTCACGCTCATCACCCGGCCGCGCATGCCATTGGTGCTGGTGAGCTGGATCAGGCTCATGATCAGCGACATGAACATGGAGCTGAACAGCCCGCTGGCCGCCACCAGCAGCAGTGCCCACTCCAGTGTCTGTGTGAGGGCGAACGCGGCACTGCTTGCCCCCCAGGCCAGCGCAGTGGCCAGCATCAGGCGACCCTTGTTGCGGGCATCCTCCATGCGGGCCAGCAGCAGCGAGCCGACGATGGCACCGGCACCCATGGCGCCCATGAGCCAGCCGAGGGCGTCCGGCCCGCCGGCCAGCACATCCTCGTTGAAGGCCGGCATCAGGAACTGCACCGGCATGCCGAACAGCAACGTCGCAAAGGCGGTCAGCAAGAGCGCGCGCAGGCGCCGGTCACCGGCAATGTAGCGCAGGCCGGCAGCGGTCTCGTCCATCACCCCGCCGCGCTTGCGGACCTCGGGCGCACCCTCGTGACCCACCAGCAGAGTGGCCAGTGAAGCCACCCCGTAGAGCAGCGCGATGATACAGAAGACGATACCGACACCGAACTCGGAGCCGGTGTCGCCACCGGCCACCAGGGCAATGATGACGCCGGCCACCGCAGGACCGATGACCCGCGACAGGTTCATGCTCGCAGCGGACAGCGCCATGGCATTGAAGATGCCCCGCTCGCCGACGATTTCAGGAATGATCGCCTGCCGCGCCGGCATGGCGAGCGACAGCACCGTGCCATTGAACAGGCCAAAGGCAATGAAGTGCCAGTAGGCCACATGACCGCTGAGGATGATGCTGGCAAGCGCCACCGTGGATACGCAGTTCAGCGCCTGGGACACGACCATGACGGTGCGCTTGCGCACTCGATCGGCCAGCGCCCCCCCCAACAGCGAGAACACCACCGTCGGTGCCAGGAAGGCAATCATGACCCAGGCCAGCTGCACCGCCGACCCGGTCATGGCATAGACCAGCCAGCCACGCGCGACCACCGACATCTGCATGGCGAAGGTGGCACCCAGATTGGCAGCCCACAGATAACGGTAGTCACGAATGGCCAGCGACGCGAACATGGTCGCGCGATGCTCTGCTGCTGATCGCCCCTCGGCCAAGAGCTGCTCCCTGCGGTGACCGCCCTCACGACGGCGCAAGACTGCAAAGCGGACTAGTGTAACCCACACGACCGGGAACGGGACGCTGCAGAACCTGCCGCGCCTGACCAGCACTGGCGGGACGGTTGCCGGATCGCCTGCTGCGGGTAGAATGGCGTCCGGTCCGGGCGCCATCCGTCCGGACCATACGAATCACGCCGTGGTGCCGCCGAGGGGGAGGGCATCGGGAGTGCAAGCTGCGGCGCACCACCAGGTTGTTGGTGGAGCGCGCCATCGCTCGTGCTCCACGTCCCCTTCCGCGGATAATCGGGAAGCCGGTCAGAATCCGGCGCTGTCCCCGCAACGGTAGGCGAGTCGGTCACCGGACGCGCGCTTCCATGGCGCGCAGCCACTGCTCAGGCGGGAAGGCCCGGGGACCCTTCGGCACAGACAGCGTGTCGACCCTCGCAAGCCCGGAGACCGGCCCGGCGTCAACCCATATGGGCGATCCGCAACGAGCGGACCGCCAGCAGGCGATTGCGGGGGACGATCGCCGGGAGTCTGACCATGAATC
>LFIK01004037.1_pt1 | contig 11909 bp, 11 predicted proteins | sample 643401 | NCBI WGS metagenome assembly LFIK01 (sample SAMN03777447, study PRJNA286221) | soda lake metagenome | biome: soda lake; feature: Kulunda steppe; material: water; isolation source: sample T5-Br brine of Lake Tanatar-5 | place: Russia: Kulunda steppe | collected 2010-07 | reverse complement strand
TCGCCGACCAGCGCGGCGTCGGCGACCACCGCCTTGGCCGCGAGCAGCGGGTCCTGCAGCGCACCCGTGGCCAGCGCGATCTGCACCGTGGCTTCCGTTCCGTCGACCGATGGGGACGCCGGGCAGCCTACGAGCTCGACGGTGCCGGCTCCGACGCCCCGGCCGGCGGGCCGACGCCCCCCACCGGGCGGGATCAGGACGCGACGGGCGGGGTCAGGACGCGCCGGACGGGTCGGTGACCACACTGATGGTCACGACGTGCTGGCGGTCGACCGTCGGCCACATGATGCTGCTCACCTGCAACCACCGGCCGTCGCCCGCGCTGGCCCGACCCGCGAATCGCGTGGTCTCACCCGCCAGCGCCGTCCGCAACGCCGTCGCGAACGACACGGCCTGCAGGGGATCGACGAACGACACCGCCGGACGACCCTCGTACTCGGCGGGCTTGCGCGCGTAGGTGTGCACCGCTCCGATCTCATCGACCCACACGAGGCACAGATCGGCGTCGATCAGGGACACGACGGCGTCCGGCTCCTCGGCGATGAGCTCCTGGAGCCGGGCGAGCAGGGTGCTGCTGAGCAGCTGATCGAGCGATGCCACGACCGTCTTTCGTCGTCCCGGTGGCACAACCTGGAGGTCGGGACGCGACGGCGTCACCGACCGCGACCGTCGAGGCAGCAGGATCGCCCGCGCCCCGTCGGCCGGATCGTCGACCGCACCAGCGAACGACGCGGGCTCGTGCGATGGATGCACGCGCAACCGTCACCACGCGCAACCATCACCACGCGCAACCATCACCGCGCGCGACCCCGGCACCGCGCGCTGATGCCGCCGGGCCTACCGCTGCCGGTCCCGACTGAACGGGAACTGCTCGCGGGTCGCGGTGACCCGCTCGGGGTCGATGTCGGCCAGCAGGATCGTCTCGTCGGTCCTGCCCTCGGCCAGGACCTCACCGGTCGGGTCGATGATCATGCTGTCGCCGACGTGGTTGAGCTTGCCGCCGGCCATCCCGACCCGGTTGACGGCGCAGACGTAGACCTGGTTCTCGATCGCCCGGGCGTGCGACAGCGTGCGCCAGTGGTGCCGGCGTGGTTCGGGCCAGTTGGCCACGATCAGCTCGAGGTGCACGTCGTCGGGACGGTCCCAGTAGACGTAGGCGAAGCGCAGGTCGTAACACACCGACAGGCCGATCCGGACCCCCTCCACCTCGACGACCGCGGGCCCGTCACCGGGCCGGAACCGTTCGTGTTCGCCGGCGTAGCTGAACGGATGCACCTTGTCGTAGCGGTGCCGGGTGCCGTCCGGGCCGACGAGCAGCAGCGCATTGGCGGGCAGCCCGAGCGCGCCCTCCGCGTCCGGGTCCGGTGCCGCGATGGGCACGGAACCCGCGAGCCACACGTCGTGGTGGGCCGCCTGCTCGTGCATCCAGGTCGCGGTCGGGCCGTCGATCGGCTCGGCGGTCAGATGCGTGCGCATCGAGAAGCCGGTCGCGAACATCTCGGTCAGTACGAGCAGTCGGGCCCCGGTGCCGGCCGCCCGCGCGAGCTGCGGTTCGAGGTGCGCCAGGGTGGCGTCACGGTCCTCCCAGACGATGTCGTGCTGGATCGCCGCGATACGCATGGTGGTCGCCTTTCGGATCTGCCGCGGGTGATGCGACCGCGGGCTCAGCTCGTGGACGCGAACGCGGCCCGTGCACCGGCGAGGCGTTCGAGTCCCTGTTCGATCACGTCCTCGCGCTTGCAGAACGCCAGGCGGACCAGCGGTTCGAGTTCCGGGGCGATGCCGCTCGGTTCCAGGAAGGCGCTGACCGGGACCGCACCGAAGCCGATGGCCGCCGGGGCCTCGCGACAGAACCGCTCGCCGGACGCGATCCCGAGCGCGCGCAGGTCGGCGGTCACGAAGTAGCCGCCCGGTGCCCGCGTGACCGCGACCCCGAGCTCGACCAGCCCGTCGACCAGCAGGTCCCGGCGGCGGCGGTGCCGCTCGGCCAGACCGGCATAGACCCCGTCGTCGGAGGCCAGGGCGACACTGACTGCCGCCTGCAACGGCGTCCCGCCGGCGAAGGACAAGAACTGCTTGGTGGTGCGCACCGCGTCCGTGAGCGCCGGCGACGCGCACGCCCAGCCGATCTTCCACCCGGTGCAGGAGAAGGTCTTGCCGGCCGAGGAGATCGTGATCGTGCGCTCACGCATCCCCGGCCGGGTCGCCAGGGGCACGTGGGCCCCGTCGTAGACCAGGTGTTCGTAGACCTCGTCGATCACGGCGATCAGGTCGTTGGCGACGCACAATTCGGCGATCGCGTCCAACGTGTCGGTGTCGAACACGGTGCCGGTCGGGTTGTGCGGCGTGTTCAGCAGCACCAGTCGGGTACGGGCGTTGATCGACGCGGCGACCCGGTCGACGTCGAGGTGCCAGGTGCCGGCCACCTCGCCGGGGGAGTCGAACGACGGCGGGGTCAGCGGCACGCGGCGCGAGCGTGCGCCGGCCATCGCGATCGCCGCTTCGTAGGCGTCGTAGGCGGGCTCGATGACCAGCACCTCGTCGCCGGTCTCGCACAGGGCCAGCATCGTGGCGGCGACGGCCTCGGTCGCCCCGAACGTGACCGACACCTCGGTGTCGGGGTCGTAGTCGAGGCCGTGGAAGCGGCGCTGATGGGCGCTGATGGCCCGACGGAGTCGAGGTAGCCCGGGACCCGGCGCGTACTGGTTGAGCCCGTCGGCCAGCGCCTGCTGGGCGGCGGCGATGACCTCGTCTGGCGGGTCGTCGTCCGGGAAGCCCTGCCCGAGGTTGACCGCGTCGTTGGCGATCGACAGCAGGGTCATCTGCGTGAAGATGGTGGTCCCGAAGCCCTGCATCCGACCGACGAGATGCGGTGCCGGCGCGGAACGCGGCGGGTACGTGCTCACGTGCGGTCCTCGCGTCGCTGACGGCTCGAGCGTGCCGGATCGGGCTGCAGGTCGCGCAGCCCGTTCCACAGCAGGTTGACCACGTGGGCGGCGACCTGTTCGCGTGGCAGGGTGCGATGCTCCAACCACCACTCCCCGACCAGGGCCACCGCGCCGACGAGCATCAGGGCGTACATCGGCGCGGTCTGATCGTCGAAGCCGCGTTCGGAGAACTCGTCGACCAGCAGCCGCTCGGCGCGGGTGGCGACGTCCGAGATGACGCTGGCGAACGACCCGCCGGTCATCCCGATCGGGGCGTCACGGATCAGGACGCGGAACCCCTCCTCGTGTTCCTCGATGTAGGTGAGGAACGCCTCGGCGGCCCCTTCGGCCACCCGCCGGGGGGTGGGTGCGTCGAACGATCGCGTGATCGAGCTGGTTAGGTGCCGCACCTCGCGGTCGACGACCACGGCGTAGACGCCCTCCTTGCCGCCGAAGTGCTGGTAGACGACCGGCTTGGACACCCCGGCCCGCTCCGCGATCTCCTCGATGGAGGTGGCCTCGAAGCCCTTCTCGGCGAACAGCGACCGCGCGACCCCGACCAGTTGCTCACGCCGTTCCTGCGCGGTCATGCGCACACGCTTGGTCGTCACGCGTCCTCCCTCGTCGGGCACCGTCACACCGGAGCCCGGCGTCGTCCCGACCCTATCGTCGTCGCCCCACCCGATCGGGGTGGTGCGGTGTAGCGTCCGGCGCGCGGCCGCAGCGGGTGGCCGTGACGGCGTGGGAGCGCCGCTGGACGACCAGGGAGCGATCGATGAGTGCACTGACGACGTTGAGTACCGGCGGCCACTTCTTCGAGGGACCCCGGTGGCGCGACGGCCAGTGGTTCGTGTCGGACTTCTACCGCCACACGGTGTTCACCGTGGACGAGCACGACGGGACCCAGACCCCGATCGCGGAGGTCGCCGCGCAGCCGTCGGGACTCGGCTGGTTGCCGGACGGGTCGATGGTCATCGCCTCCATGCGGGACCGCCGGGTGCTGCGCCGCACGCCGGACGGCAGTCTGTCGGTCCATGCGGACCTGAGCGACATGGGCGAGGGCAAGCTCAACGACCTGGTCGTCTCCGCGGCCGGGGACGTCTACGTCGGCGGGTTCGGGTTCGACCTCATGGCCGCCGGTGACCCGGCACCACATCCGCTGATCCGCGTGGCGATCGACGGGACCGCCACCGTCGTCGCCGAGGACCTGCTGTTCCCCAACGGCGCGGTGATCACCCCGGACGGATCCACGCTCATCGTCGCGGAGACGCTCGGCTGCCGGCTGTCGGCGTTCGACATCCAGGCCGACGGCGGTCTCGGTGAGCGGCGCACGTTCGCGCAGCTGGCACCCACACCCGAGATGGGCACGTTCGAGTCGACGCTGCCGCAGGTGCTGGTGGGTCCCGATGGCATCTGCCTCGACGCCGAGGGTGGCGTGTGGGTCGCCGATGCGATCGGCGGGCGCTGCATCCGGGTCGTCGAGGGCGGCGAGGTGACCGACGAGATCGTGCCCGGCGACACCGGCATCTTCGCCTGCGCGCTCGGCGGGTCGGACGGGCACACGCTGCTGCTGTGCTGCGCGCCGGACTTCGCCGAACAGAACCGCGCGGCCGCGGCCGAGGCGACGCTGCGCACGACGACCGTGACGGTCCCGGCCGCCTGAGCGGGCCGGACGACCGAACGGGCCCGCCGGATCGGCGGGCCCGTCATGGTGGACTCAGGCGGCGGCCTGCTCGGCCGCCGCGGTCTCGGCCTGCGCCTCGCGCTCGGCGATCAGCCGCCGGGTGCGGCGTTCGAGCTGCTTCGCGCTCGGCGTCTTGACGTTCGAGGCCAGGCCGAGCTTCTCGAGCGACCGGATGACGATCCAGGAGGCGTCGAACTCCCACCAGCGCAACCCGTGCCGCGCCGAGGCCGGGAACGCGTGGTGGGCGTTGTGCCAGCCCTCGCCGAAGCCGAGCAGTGCCATGACCGGATTGTTGCGCGCCTCGTCGTGCGACTCGAACGGACGCGTGCCGAAGACGTGACAGATCGAGTTGATCGACCAGGTGACGTGGTGCAGGGCGAAGACGCGGACGAACCCGGCCCAGATCAGCGCGCTGACCGCCCCGGCCAACGAGCCGGTGATCAGCCCACCGAGCACCGCGGGCAACAGGAACGTCGCCACGATCAGCAACGGGAAGGCCCGCGACACCCGAGCGATCGGCTCGTCGCGGAGCAGGTCCGGTGCCCAGGCCTGCTGCACCGTCGCGTCGGGGGCGAACAGCCAGCCCATGTGCCCGTACCACAGGCCCTTGATGAGCCCCATGCGACCGCCCTGCATGTCGACGTGCGGGGAGTGCGGGTCACCGGGGCGATCCGAGTAGGCGTGATGGCGGCGGTGGGTGGCGACCCAGTCGATCACGGCCCCCTGGACCGCCATCGAACCGGCGATCGCGAAGAAGACCCGCACGGCGGTCGGTGCGCGGAAGCTCTGGTGGGTCAGCAGGCGGTGGAAGCCGACCGTGATGCCCAGCCCCGTCAGCACGTAGAAGCCGATGAACAGGCCGACGTCGACGGCGCTGACGGCGGTCCCCCACAGGCCGTACATCGCCGCGGCGATCCCGGCGAGTGGCAGGATGCTCAGCACGAGCATGGCGATGCGCTGGCCGATCACCGCGCCGGGAGGGGCCATCGTGATGCCGCGCAGCGTCGGCGCTTCATCGGTCACGGACGGGGGGGCGGTCAGTTGGGCCACGTTGCAGACTCCGGGCAGTCGAGCTGGTCGCTCGCGATCGATGGTCGTCGGTGCGGTGGTGCGGTGGTGCGCGATGTGGCCCGCCGGACCGGTGGATCCGCCGTCCCCCCGGACACCGCGCACATTGCTACGTGACCGCAACTTACGGGACCGTAGCTAGAGGTGCCAGTCTCGCGCGCTCCCACGCGTGGCGGGGCGCTCGGCGTGGCCCGACGCCGTTCCACCGGACCGGTAGCGTGCGCAGCCCCACCACACCGGCCGCGATCGCCGCCCCACCGCCGGTGGTGCACCGGCCCCGACCGAGAGCTCACCCGTGTCCGAACCGTCCGCCGCGACCCGAGAGGTCATCGACACGGCCCGGGCCAGACTCGACGACGTCCTCGATGATGCCCGGGCCTGGCTACTGGCCGCCAGCGGGGATGTCAGCGTCGAGGCCAAGGACGACGGCACACCCGTCAGCGACGCCGATCTCGAGCTCGACCAGCGACTCTCGAACCACCTCGCCGACCACTTCCCCGACCACGGGATCATCAGCGAGGAACGGGACACCGTCGCACCGGACGCCACGTGGACGTGGATCATCGACCCCATCGACGGGACCTCGAACTTCATCTGCCGGCTGCCCTACTGGTGCGTGTCGATCGCCCTGGCCTACGAGGGTCGGCCCGTACTCGGCGTCGTCGACGCCCCCGTGCTCGGCCGCCGCTACCAGGCCGCCCGCGGTGCGGGCGCGTTCGTCGAGAGCCGGACGACCTCACTGGACGGCGAGACCCAACAGCACCGTCGCCGCCGCATGCAGGTCCGCGAGCCGGTCGACTGGCGCGACGGACGCAACCGCCACGTCCCCGTGATGCTGACCACCGGTACGGCCCGCGGTGCCCGGGCCGCCGGGCTCCGGCTCAACCCCCGGGTGATGGGCTCCACGGCGCTGGATCTCGCGATGGTCGCGGAGGGGACGGCCGTCGCCAGCATCGCCCGCATCCCCAAGATCTGGGACATCGCCGCCGGCATCCTGCTCGTCGAGGAGGCCGGAGGCGCGATCAGCCACCTCGACGAGCCCTCGATGTTCCCGATCCAGACCGGCATCGAACACGTCCGCCGTTCGACGGCGACCGCCGCCGGTCCCGACGCCGCCTTCGCCGACGAGCTGGCACGCGCCCTGCTCGAACCCCGCTGAGCGACCCGACCAGCGCCGACACCGCCGAGGACCATGCCGTGAGCGACGCCCGCCATCGCCCGAGCCGCGCGATGTGGACGGCCTGGACGCTGGCGTTCCTCGGCGGCGTCGCCGTGCTGGGGGCGGTTGCCCTGGCGCTCGGTGACCCGTGTCTGGGCGATGCCCAGGGCGTGTCGCCGCCCGACTGCGCGACGTCGAACCGGCCCACCCAGGTCGTCTGGCTGGTCAGTGGTGGCACGGTGCTGGCCGTGGTCGGCGGGCTCACCGCGACGTGGCTGAGCCTGCGGCGTCGCTGACCGGCCGCGACGGCCGCCGGTCGAACGGTGCCGCGCGCAACGTGCCCGCCTACCAGTCGACGGCGAGGTAGCGGGTCTCGAGGAACTCGTGGATGCCGTGGAACCCGCCCTCGCGACCGAGACCGGATTCCTTCATCCCGCCGAAGGGTGCGGCGGCGTCGGACACCACACCCCGGTCGATGGCGACCATGCCGGACTGCAGCTGCCGGCCGACGGTGATGCCGACCCCCTTGTCGCGGGCATAGACGTAGCTGATCAGCCCGTACTCGGTGTCGTTGGCCATCCGGATCGCGTCGCGGGTGTCCTCGAAGGTGACGATCGGGGCGACCGGGCCGAACACCTCGTTGCGGGTCAGCGTCGAGCCGTGCTCGACCCCGTGGACGAGGTGCGGGGCGATGAAGGCACCGGCGGTCGGTGCCTCGCTCACGGCGTCGACCCGACCGCCCTCGGCCGCGGCGTCCTCGAGCAGCTGGTTGATCTTGTCGCGTTCGCCGGTGCTGACCATGGCCCCGAGGTCGTTGCTCCGATCGATCCCGGGCCCGATCCGCATGGCCGCGAGCGCCGATCGAAACCGGCTGGAGAACTCGTCGACCAGCGAGGCATGGACGTAGAACCGGTTCGCGGCGGTGCAGGCCGCGCCGCCGTTGCGCATCTTGGCCACCATGGCACCGTCGACCGCTGCCTCGACGTCAGCGCCCTCGAGCACCAGGAACGGGGCGTTGCCACCGAGCTCCATCGACGAGGTCAACACGCGCTGCGCCGTCTGGGCGAGCAGGATCTTGCCCACCGGCGTTGAGCCGGTGAACGACAGCGTGGCGACGCGGGGATCGGCCAGGATCGCCTCGGACACGGGGCCCGCCTGCGAGGTCGCCACGATGTTGACGACCCCGGCGGGGGCACCGGCGCGCTGCAGGACCTCACCGACCCACAGGGCGGTCAACGGGGTCTGCTCGGCGGGCTTGAGCACCGTCGTGCAGCCGGCCGCGAGCGCCGGCGCGAGCTTGCGGGTCGCCATCGCCGCCGGGAAGTTCCACGGCGTGATGAGGTAGGCCACCCCCGCGGGGGTGTGGTCGGTGATGATCATCTTGTCGCCCGCCGGCGCGTCGCGGAAGCCGCCGGCCACCCGCACGGCTTCCTCGGCGAACCAGCGGAAGAACTCCGCGGCGTAGCGCGCCTCACCCATCGCGTCGCTGAACGCCTTGCCGTTCTCCAGCACGATCAGCCGCGCACAGTCCTCGATCTCGGCGGTCATGATCTCGAACGCGCGGCGCAGGACCTCGGCCCGCTCGCGGGCCGGGGTGGCGGCCCAGGCTCCGAACGCGTCGTGCGCGGCGGCGACCGCGTCGAGCCCGTCGGCGACGCTGGCGTCACCCACCATGGCCAGCGTTTCCAGGGACGCGGGATCGAGCACCTCGAACTGCGTGTCGCCCGCGGACCAGTCACCCCCGATGAGCAGCCCGGTCGGTGCGTGCTGGGGCAGGGTCGCGCTCATGCGGGTTCCTTCATGCCGGTCATACCGGTGGGATGGTGCCCGCCCCGTCGTCGCCGGACCGGCACGTGGCGCAGCCTAGACCGTTCACTGTCACTGTGCACCAGGGCAGCGGTGCACGGTCACGATGCAGTGGGTGTCGACCTCGCCCGGATTGCGCAGCCGATGGGCGAGCGAGGAGTCGAAGCCCATCGAGTCACCCGGCTGCAGCGTGTGCACCTCGGCGTCCACCGTCACCTCGAGCGTGCCACGGAGCACGTGGTGGTACTCGTGGCCCTGATGGCGGAGCAACTCGGCGTCGTCGGTCGACGCGCTGCCGACGGGATAGACGACCTCCATGAAGTCGAGTTCCCGATCCGCGGTGGCGGCGAGCTGCTCCCAACAGACCCCCGACTGCAACCGCAGCGTCGCCCGGTCGTCGCGGCGGATCACCGAGACACGCGCGAGCCCGGTGTCCGGCCCGGTCGCGTGACCGTGCGGCTGTGTGCCCGCGGCGGCTGACGCGGGGTCGGATGCACGGTCCGACCCGCGGTCGGCGGACCGGTCGGCTCCATCCCGTCGGACGAACAGTTCGTCGATCGTGATGTCCAGCAACTGGGCCAGGGCGTACAGCGTCGCGACGGAGGGCTGGGAGCGGCCGGTCTCGATCTGGGAGATGAACGAGGGCGAGACCTGCAGCTGCCGGGCGACCGCGCGGGCGGAGAGGCCGGCGTCCTCACGCACACGCCGCAGCTGACGCCCGAGGTTGTCGACCGACCGGTGCGTCGAGGCAACGGGATCGGGCGCGGTGGGACGATCGGCGCTCATCGTGTTCCCGGGCTCCGGTGGTATCGCGGGTGGCGGTCGCCCGGCACGCTAGTGCACCGTCTCCCGAGGCCTCCCCGCGGTTTACGATGGGCGCACCGACCAGATCGGGGCGGACCATGACCAGCCGTGTCTGGATGCTCATCGCGGCACAGGCGGTCATGGCCCTCGCCGTGGTCGGTGTCCTCGCCGTCCGTGCGGACCCGGCGATCACCTCCGAGCCGATCGTCTTCCTCGCCTTCACCGCGGCGCTGGTCGCCTTCATGTTCCTGCCCGTGGTCTACCTCGAGGTCCGCCAGCAGACCACCTGGATCACGCCGACCGACGGGGCGTACGCCATCGGGCTGGTGGTGCTCGGGCCGCTCGGGTTCGTGCTCGCCGTGGCCGTCGCGGAGCTGTTGCAGCGGGTCCGGACGGCCAGCAGCCCCGTGAAGCACGCGTTCAACCTCGTCAGCATCCCGTCGGGGGCGGCACTCGGCGCGTTGGCCTACACGCTGATCGGCGGCGAGGGGCGACTCGACGTGCGGACGCTGGTCGGCGTCTCGGCGGCACTGGTCGTCATCACCGCCTGGGACGGCCTGATGCACTCCATCGTGCTCGCGGTCACGACCGACGAGTCGTGGCGGACCATCCTGCCCTCGGTCGCGCTCAGCCTCGCCATCCCGTTGCCGGTCTCGATCGCCGTCGGCGTCGTCGCACTCGTCCTGATCGACTGGTCCTGGTTCGCCCTGCTCCTGCTGGTGCCGATCTTCGCGCTCATCCTCGGGAGCGCCGACACGGCGCTGCGCCAGCAGGCCGAGCGCCACCGGGTCCAGCAGCTGGCCCGGGCATCGGGCGAACTCGCGACGCTCACCGACCGACCCGAACTGGTGGCGATCATCGCCGTGCAGGCGCGCGAACTGGTCGCGGCCGTCGCCGCGGTGGGCATCGCGATCGACGCCGACGGCATCGCCACGGTCCGACTGGTCGACGACGGCGGTATCCGCGAGCTCGAGGCGACGACCGCGGCGTGGTTCACCGGGGCGGCCGAAGGCCCGGTGCCGCGCACGGCCGAGCGCGCCACCGACCGGGAGCAGCCCACCAACGGTCGTCTGCAGCCCGATCAGCTCGCCGACGACGGTGCCGTCTCCCTGCCGGCATGGTCCGACGCCCTGTGGGCCGTCCACCGACCGGAGGACGGCTCGACGCTGTTCGTGCTCGCGTTCCGTGACGTGCCGTCCGACGGCGGCGATCCGCAGCGTCTCGATGTGCTGACGACCTTCGTCGCCCATGCAGCCACCGCGGTCGGCAACGCGGCGCTGCACGCCGAGGTCCGTCGCGCCCTGCACGAGGAGCAACGCCTCCGGCAGCGCAAGGACGAGTTCGTCGCGAACGTGTCCCACGAGCTACGCACGCCGCTGACCTCCATCAGCGGTGCGGGGGAGACCCTGCAGGAGCGTGGTGACGCCCTGCCGGCAGCCAGCCAGGCCGCGCTGCTCGACCTCGCCCGGGTCAACTCGGGGCGACTCCGTGGCTTGATCGAGGACCTGCTCTTGGTCGCGCAGGGTGATGCGCAGGCGCTCCAGCAACGTGCGGAGACGATCGAGATCGACAAACTCATCCCCAGCCTCGAGGACGAGTTCAGCCCCTGGGGACCCACGCCGCTGCAGGTCCACGCCGAGCTCACCGAACCCGGCGTGGTCACCGACGGCGACAAGCTGCGCCGGATCCTGGTCCATCTGCTCGACAACGCCTACAAGTTCGCGCCGGACACCCCCGTCGAACTGTCGGTCCGCACGACCGACCAGGGCACGCTGTTCGAGGTCCGGGACCACGGGCCTGGTGTCGCCGCGGCGGACCGGGAACGGATCTTCGAGCGGTTCGTGCAGGTCGACGGGTCCACGACCCGGGCCCGGGGCGGGCTCGGCCTCGGTCTGCACCTGTGCCGGCAGCTGAGCGAGTCCATCGGTGGCCGCATCGAGGTGGGCGACGCGGACGGGGGCGGCGCATCGTTCCGCGTGCACCTGCCGCCGGGCCCCGACGTCACGGCCTGAACGTCACCGCCTGCGCCGGCGACGGAGCCACGAGGAACCGCGCAGCCCTGGCCGACACAACGAAGCCCCCACCGATCATGATCGGTGGGGGCTCGCGTATCACGGCGTCGATGCACCGATGGTTCACGTGGGATGGTGCTGGACGGGACCCGTACCACGACGCCCTTGATGGCATCGGTGGCGGTCGCCCATCCCCACCGCTCGACCCTTGGCGGCCGGTATCGGTGGTGCGTCCATCACACGAGCTTGAAGACCTGTGTGCCTCGCGATGTCCGAGGGCGCAGGACGCGTTCGGAGCGGATGGCACGGTGTACAGGTGTTGCGTGGAGCTGCCGGGAGTCGAACCCGGGTCCCGCGGTCCCGAAGCGCTGGGCTCTACGTGCGTAGGTTCCGGATGAGCTCGGACGTGGGGCTCCGGAGCCAGGCAGACTCCACGTCCATACCACCGT
>LFIK01004034.1_pt1 | contig 11913 bp, 15 predicted proteins | sample 643401 | NCBI WGS metagenome assembly LFIK01 (sample SAMN03777447, study PRJNA286221) | soda lake metagenome | biome: soda lake; feature: Kulunda steppe; material: water; isolation source: sample T5-Br brine of Lake Tanatar-5 | place: Russia: Kulunda steppe | collected 2010-07 | reverse complement strand
AGGGAAGGGGGAGCAAGGGGGCGGAGGGGTAAAGGTCAAGGTGGGGAGAAAGGGAAGGGGGGGTGGAGCCTAGGGGCGGAGGGCAAGTTGAAGAGGATTTAGGGCAATATTGTGTGTTTGTGTGCTAGTTTGTTGCTGCGACTGCCTTAAGATAATGCAGAGCTACCTACTTCTTTAATGACTGCCTTGAAAGCTGCCTTGATTGTTGCAATGAAATTAAAGCGGAACCTGATGCATTTCTTTGCTCTACCTTGCAGGTGGGAGGTCAACTGCCCGGCGGCTTGCAAGTGAGTGCAAACAACCAAGCATGGCTGTGCACTGCACGCGCTTGCATTCGAGTCTCCCAAAGCCGATCAATTGAACAGTGTAATTGAGGGCAGGCCGGCTCACAGGGCTAACTCAGTACCAGGGACCCAACCATAAGCTAGGACGGGGAGCAGCTAGACCAAAGGGGGGGTAGAGCGGGTTGTCCGCTTTGCGCCTGGCCCAGCATCTCCTGCTTCCCTTGTCCATATAAGTCCTTCAGCCTGACAATTAGCCCCCTGAGTATAGTGCTGTCCATGTGTCGCAGGCAGTCTAAATTTTTTTGAGCTCAAGCGTGCCGCTAGGAGGAGGTGGTGGGCTCCAGGGGCTGCCCTGCGTTGAAGTAACCTTGCAGGCTGCGCACGTGCATTGCCTGCCCTGCCCATGTTTTGGGGCATGATTCACATGAAGGGTGCCTCGCTAGACAACGTGTCCAGCAGCTTGCACTCCAGCACACATGCAGCCTGCACTGTGGCATCCATCCTCAAATTTATGACCTGTGTGTGCCATACATGCTTCCAGATCAGAGGCTTGAGTGGTGGCGAGAGGAAGCGCCTTGCCGTAGCTGCAGGCTGCCTCCCTGCGCCTCAGCTGCTGCTGTTGGATGAACCCACCACTGGTGCGCACTTAGCACACTGCACTGCCGTTAAATTCACTGAACTTGACATGCAGGGCCTGTGAGTCACACAGATGAACCCACCACTGGTGCACCAGTCCACACTCTGCACCCCGCTGTGGGTGGGAGGAGGTGCGCACAAGTCTTGTCACCCACAACAGGCACACCCTAAAATCCCTCAACAGTGCCTTTCAGGGACCCTCAACAGTGCCTTTCAGCCTTGTAATACCCCTGCTCTTTCTCTTCCTAAATCTACGATAGTCTTGACCGCTACAGCTGTGCACCTGCCAGCGCTCGGAGGTAGCCTTTTTCCCAATTCTGAGCGAAGGAAGTGTTTGCATTGCAGCGGGAATGTTCACGTGCTTCATGCGTGCGCGTCTGCGTGTGTGCCTGCACAGGCCTGGACTCAGCAGCTGCTCTGAAGGTGATGGCGCACCTCAGGGCCATGGCAGCAGGCCCTGGAGGCAGTCACACCGTGCTGGCATCAGTGCACCAGCCGCGGGCGGCAATGTGGGATATGGTGGACTCGGTGCGTAGCGCACGTGTTTTCCCCCTTATGTGCACTGCGCTGGGGAAACAAGGTGGACGCACTGGATGGTGCGCACCTCCTTTTCTTTGTTTCTTCTTTTTTTTGGCCTCCACTGTGCAATGCAATGAGGGACTGCGTAGACTAATTGTATTCGTGCCTAAGCTTTTTGCGTTGCTGTGCGTTCCTGCATGTTATGATTTTGGCACGTTACGTGTGCACTTGTGCTTGGCTGCGCCTTCAGGCTTGTTTGACTCAAGGTGCGGCGGCAGCTGTGCTAACACACCTGACTCATCATGAGACCAGCGTTGTATGTGGTCTGGGAGCGCTTGCACGCTCCTGGGGCCGCTGAGCGCCTCATTGATAAACCTTGCACCGACTCTGACCCCTGCGCTGGTCCAACCAGATGACTTCGTTCGCTCCCACCTTTTATTTCCTTCACATGCAACCTTTTGCGCACCCCCACAATGCACGCACCCCACTTATCTCTGCTGTGCACTGTCTCCTGCATGCGTCGCAGGTGGTGGTTCTATCTGCAGGGCAGACAATATATGCTGGCCCACCCTCCCTCATGGTGTGCCCTACCATTTGTTCCCGTTGATGGGCTCTGGCCTGATGCAGCACCTCTTCATGTGTACCTGCTTGCAATGCCTTGAAACTTGCGTCTATCCTACCTGTTTCTTTTTTTTGTCACACCCAAGGGCACAGCAGCCTCTGTGCTGCTAACAGGCTGCACAGGGACAGCCCGTGCAACAGGGACAGTCAGGTACCATGCATGTTGTGAAACAAAGCGGGCGCGTGCCACAGATGAGCAGGCTGCCTCTCAGTGCCAGTGCAGCTGAGCAGTGGCCACAGTGCAGCTCCTGCCCGAGCTCTGGTGCAGCCCATGGAATCTGCCTTGTCTGCTGAACAGAGCTGGTCCCTTATCCTGGCAGCCTTGCAGCTCGCCATGCACGCGCAGCTTTGCAGTGAGCACAGGCTTGGGTAGTGCACAAGTGATGAGGATGCCCGCACGTCCATATGCCATGCTGCATGGTCAGCAAGGCATTGGCTTGCCTTTACATGCCGCATATGGTCAGCAAGGCAATGGTCTTCCTTAATGTGCCGCGTATGGTCAGCGATGCAATGACCTGCTTGACAGGTACCCCATGATCTGAGTGAGGCAGATGCATAAACTTGGGCAAAAGCATGCCGGCACCTTCACCTCCCACCGCCTCTGTTTGTTAGGAAAAGTAGCCCCGGGCCAGAGTGTCGCCCTTTGGTGGTCCCACAGCATCACCAAGTGTCGCCTCAGTGGTCCCAAGGAACATCACATAGTGATTCCACAACATCACTGAGCATTGCCTCTCAGTGATCCCACGCCATTGCACGCCCCGGAATTGCGCCCAGCTAGCAAGGATGGGCACTGGACATGTGGACATGTGGACATGCACATGCACGCACACACACCCGCATGACGCGCATATTAAGCCGCGTGGAAGGGCATGTGCATGTACTGGTCAGTGGTCACCGGTGCACTGCTCCACGCGTGTGCTCACCCCACGCACACAGGTGGGCTGGCTGTCAGGCACCCTTGGTTACGCATACAGCCCTGGCCGGCACGGCAGCGCACCTGACTGGGCCATGGATCTGGTGAACGTGGGCTTCAAGAAACCAAAGGTTGGCATGTTGTGTGTGAGTGTGCGTGCCATGCCGTGTGGGTGCACAAAAGAAGCACTCACACCACCAAGAAGTGCTTTCTAGGCTCTCATCCCCCCTGCACCCCCTGCCCCTAACACACTGAGTCTTCATTTGAGGCAATCCCAGAGGCCCATCCCCCCTCATGCTACACACACGGCCCTCCCGAGCTGTTGCCACGCTGCTTATTGGCATGGCTCAGGCTAATTGGCATGGCTCGGGCTTATTGGCATGGCTTATTGGCATGGCTCAAGCTTTGCGCTTGCCTACCTCTGCCCTCAGCTCCTCAGGCGGTGCAAGGCCCGCTGCCTTTGCTGTGTCAGGCCTATCCTGCTCTCTAGCTGCTGCCTGGTCAGCACTGCATACACACAGATCAGCATCTCACATGCAAGCCTGCCATCATGCTGCCACACATGCCTGCTTGCCTGCCTGCCATCATGCGGCTATACATGCTTGCCTGCCGGAGAGCTGCCACACTTGCCTGCCTACCTGCCTGCCATAAATCTGTCATACATGCTTGCCGCACCTGTGGGTACCTTAGGGTGCCACATAACAGATACACAGGAGGGCGCATGCCCACGTCCAGCCCCCCGCCTCCGTCTCCTGCGCACCCCGTCTGGCCGCAGCGCTTCTCCTGCGGCCGCACGCTGGAGACGGCCCAGGACCTGCGTGATGCCGCCGCCCGCTTTGCCGGCCACTACACCACCCATCACGGCCGCGTGATGGCGCCCCAGCGGCGCGTGTCTATGGACGGGCGCGTGGTGCCTGTGGCACAGGCATCCGCTCATCATGCCGATTTCCAGGATGCAGGGGATGGGCCTGCAGGCAGTACGGCCCCTGACCAGGCCCTTGGCCACCACCACAAGGCACTTGAGCCCACTGTGCCTGCCTCCGCGGTGCTGCCGCCCTTCCTGCTGTGCCCCAGAGATGCAGCCCACACGCACACAGAAGCAGCGAGCACCGATGGCGCCATGGGTGCGCTCTCACAGGCGGCTGGTACAGGTGCAGGGGCACCGCCCCCCCTCCGCCGCCTGTGGCAGCTGTCCAGCGTGCCCCGCTTCCCTGCAGGGCTGCCGCCAAGTCTGGCAGCAGCCACCCTCATATTGCAAGACCTGCAGCACACGCGGCACCGACGCGCGCAAGACGCTGACAGCTGCAACGCGGGCGTGCAGCACCAACAGCAGCAGCAGGAGGTAGAGGAGGGTGAGGGGGAGCCCCGCTTCTATGACTCCCTGTCACGCTGGCCGTCAGAAAGTGATCCACCTGCAGCACCATCCCGGTTGGCCTCTCCTGAACTCCTCCCCCGGCCATCTCCGCCCCCAGCCACCACCCCAGCCGCCTTCAGCCTGTCTGCAGCGCCCATCGTGCCTGCCCCCGCCTCCACGCCGAGCGCAGCATGCGCTGCAGGCCACATGCCACCGCTGCCCCCGCAGCAGCAGCTGGCTACAGCAGCAGCCTGCCCCCGCAGCTCTACAGGGTTTGGGAGCACCACCCACGGGGGCATGGGCACGTGGCAGGAGCAGACACAATGGGGGGGCATGATGAAGGGCACGGTGGGCGCAAGGGAGGACACAGGGGGGGAGGCAGAAGGACAAAAGACAGCGCTGGGGCTGGAGTTTGGGGCCGGCGGGGGCGCAGCGCCAGCGCAAGGTCCACTGGAAGCGTGCAGAACTGAACCTGGAGGGTGTGGGGCAGGTCTCGCAGGCAACAAGGGAGCAGACGCTGCCGCCGGGCGTGTTCCGGCAAGCTTGGCAATACAGGTGAGAGCTTTACATGGGCTTGTGTGAACAGAAGCACGGGTGCGTGCTTGAGCGCTTGCTGGAAGAAGAGTAGAAAGCAAGATGGACCTTGGATGGCCGTGGGTGGCCCTGGATTATTTGCCCCCTTCAACTCCTCCAGCTCTTTGGACACTGCCAGAGTTTATGCTAGAGGGTGCAAGACCCTGCGCACAGGGACCATCTGTCTTGCAGACCACAGCGCCTTCAGGCTGCGAGCCCCATCATTTGTTGTGCTCAGGATAGAATGGCCTAAAACTCAACATAAAAGGCCACTGCAGGGCACCATGCGCGCATCAGGCCCCAAGGCCCCTGCAGGGCATGCAGCATCCTCCGCAACTTTGCCATGAAAACATGGAGCTAGCCAGCTGCGTTTGCCTAGAGGGCATGCAAGCAGTCCCGCACACTTTTTGTCTGTGTTGCTGCACTGCACACACAGCTTCGTGCAAGAGCCGCCACGAGTGCCGCGGGGGGATTCACAAACACATGAGCACCATGCAGATACACAGCAGCACAAAGCAGGCAGTGCTTGCAGCCCTCATCAAAGAGGGCAGCAGTCAGCATTGCAAAGTAGAGCAGCAGTAAAAAGCTACTTATAACCCTTAACCCCCAGGTGTGGAGCCTCTGCTGGCGGGAGCTGGCCTTGTGCACGCGAAACCCAGGTGTGCACGCTTAACCCAGGTGTGCGGGCTTTTATTAGGGGATGTGGGCCAGAAAACACCTTGCTCGTGCTCGCCAAGTGCTTGGGCTGAGCGAGGCTCCCTGGGTGCAGCCATCAACATGTGGCTGCAAACACAGCATGCGCCGCAGCTGGTGCTGCAGATTGCTGGGGGCTGTTGCTGCAAGCGGCTGTCTATGAAGGGCTCCTCTTCTTATTTTCTTAAGGTTCAGTCCACGCTTGCAGGGGCAGCATGTCGGCTCATCCACAAGGGTGCGCATACGGATTCCATTCAGGCTTGAACTTCAGGAATTGTCTCCACTGCATATGCAGCATATGATATGCTCCAAGGGGATCCTCCACTGCATATGCTCCAAGGGGATCCTCCTCTGCATGCATATGGTCATGACTGTGATAGGGGCCCCCTGAAGCTGATCCTAACCTGGTCATCCACGCACAGCATGGCCACAGTGCGAGAGCGTGCACACACACACATACACACTGCGGTGAATGCTGTGGTATGGTCGCATGCCCCCCTTCCCCCCTTGCTCCCACCCCTGAGGCCACACATCCCCCCACCCGATGCCGCACATTTCCCCTTCTCTTGCTTACCGCCCCTGCAGCTGATGTGGCGGGCCGCACGCTGGTGTTTGTGTGGTCCGGGCTGGTGGTTGGCGCCGTGTTTTACTCGCTGGCAACCAACGTCCATGGACTTCAGTGAGTAATGAATCGGGCGTGTGAGAGCACGCAGAATCACAGCAAAGGCACCAGTGGCAACAGGGGGAGGTCTACAAAGTCCTATGGTGCAGAAATCTAAGCACAAAAGTGTGCACGAAGCCACAGCGGGCGAGCATCTTCTTGGACAGAGCCATTTTCTGATCTGAGCAGCACAGCCAGCAGCAAGACAATTCATGTGAGCAGCATAGCCAACAGCACGGAATGATTGATCTGTCTTTGAGCCGTCATTCAGACGCATCACACGGATATATGCCCTCGAGCGAGGCTACACAGCCCCACACTGCCTTGCTTGTGCTGTGCCTGCTGCTCTGGCTGCTGCTGCTGCTGCTGCAGATCCCGATGCAGTCTGCTGTACGCGGAGAGTGCGGTCTTCTTCTTGCTGCCGTTCTGCTATATCTCCCTCTTCACGAGCGAGAAGAGGCTCTACATTGCCGATGCCGCTGCCAGGTGATCTCCTCACCCTGGGCTGTGGTTGCACACAGACGCGTTTGCCTGAGTGCAAATCTAAGGATTGCTCACTGGCCATAGGGGGCTGTGTGCAAGGCTGAAAATGCACTGGATCGAAGACTGGAAACACTCTGGATCCATGGCTGGAAACACACTGGATCCAAGCTGTTGGGTGGATGTGTGTCTGCAAGGAAGGCCTGCGCTGTGAGCCCCTGCTGAGCAAGATGTGGGCAACAAGGGGTGCACATGAGCCACTGGGTGCTCGTCCAAAATCAATGCAACGCGCGCGTGTGCAGCACAAAGGGAGCAAGAAGTCCCTCCTGCCCCTGCCGCCCCCGCAGGCTGTACAGCCCCCTCCCGTACCACATTGCCAAATCCCTGGTGATGCTACCGTTTGCCATCATCAACGTCATGGTGTTCTGCGGCACCGTGTACGGCATGGCGGGACTGCGGCGCGATTTGGATGGCTTGCCCGTCGTGCAGCACATGGTGATCGCACTGATGGCCTACTTGCTGGCGCAGCAGGTGAGCTCCTGAGTGACACCGCAGGAGAGGGGCGGAGGTGCACTGTGGTTGGGGGCAGCAGCAGGCAAGGAGTGGCAGGATGCGCACCGATGTCAGGACAATAGGTGAGGGTGGTGAGACCAAGCCACAAAGAGGGTCGGCCTGGGGACAGTAGTCCCAGCCGTAACTGGCCTGGCCGCAGCCTGAGCCCAAGCCAGGAGGTTGGCTGATGGGGGGAGGGGGGACCCGGTGATCCTGGGGAACTGTTGGCGTTGTTGCTTTGGATCTGGATAACTTGTAGACGCCTTCTGGGAAAAGTGCGGGGGCTTCTGGGGATGTTGGGGGTAGTCAGTAGCTAATGCAACGGGTTTGGATGTACAGAGCTTAGAGCACTCGCCTGCCTGCGTGCCCGCATGCCTGCTTGTCAACATGCTAACATGCCTGCATGCCGGCATACAGAGCAGCTGCTGGGTAAAAAAGCACACTTCGTTCAGCACTTCATGGTTGCCTGAAGGTGTGGAGGCCTTCTTGGGCATGTTGTGCACAGACCTTGCGGCCATGAAATACTTGTTCTGCAAGGCATGCCTCCAGATGTTCTGTCTGCCCACATCAATGATGGCACAAGCAGCCGGATGCAAGTCCCCTGGCAGCCCACAGAAGGCTGCTGCTCTTCAAAATTCCTGCTAACTTCAGGCCTGCATGCTGATGCTGAGCAGGTTTCGCAAAGGCTCCCGCTGTGCGGGCGCCTGGTTTCTAATTTTGATTAGTCCAGGCAAGGAATTTGTATGGGCTGACATGATGATGGATCGGGCATGTTGCATGCAGGTGCTTTACTGTGCAGCCATTTTGACGCCTAATCAAGGTGAGCCTGTGCAAGCGAATACTTCAGACTTCTAGATGTCAAGATTGTAGCAAGTTGCCATGTCCTGTATCAAACATGTGACTGACCTGGAATTTGAATTGCACAATATAAACACATCATCCGGCCATTGACGCCTAGGAAGATGGTGCATGTGACATGCGGCATGTCCGGCTTGTGCATGCTGAGTGCTTGGCTTCCAAGTCAGGCTGGACCCACTGACGTAGATCTGTCAAACTAAGCTAACAAGCGCCGCACTGCATTGATCTTGCCCATTCAGACATTGCCTTCATGCTGGCAATCGCATGGACGGCTGTCAACGTGGTGAGTGGCCAAGCTAGAAACTGCCAGGCTTGCATCTTGCATTCAACAGTGTTCTTCCTGGTATGGTCAGAAAAAGCTGGAGGCCAGCTACAAAAGCCAAAAAGCTGCACATGTAATTGATTTGACACTGCAGCTGCTAGCCAATTTTCCCTTGCGGACAACAGAGTACGAGATGGCATGGGTGACACCATTAAGGTGCGAGGCGGGAGTGGTTGTGTCCTCCTTTATTGTAAACACGCTTCCTTCCTCTGTGCAGATTTGACTTTGCATCTAGGCCATCATGCTCACACCAAATTCATCTGTGGCTGATGCTCCTGGTGCCTCTGATACTGTACCTTGTAAGCCTAAGATACTTGTAAGCCTGGCGTCAATCTTTTCAGGTTCACTGTTGCAATCCTTGAGCTGAGCATTCCCGGGCGACCTTCAGTTGCAACTGCAACAGTTTAACTGCTTCTTTTGAATTTTTCATCGACCTTGGCCAATAATCTGGCTAATGCTCACCTGCCTGTTGCTACCACTGCTGACAGAGCATGCCGCCTGATCCTGGTCCTGCGTTTGCACCAGGTTCCTGTCTGCCCTGCATTTCGCTTTTGGGGGGCTGATGAGGGCAGAATTTGCAAACGGCCGGGACTACAGCTGTGCTGACGGGCTGGGCGAGCGCATCGTGGATGCCTTACCCAACTTCTTGCCCCAAGTGCGAGCCTTGAGGCTGCCTGCTGTACAGGTGGGGCTTACAGGGGGTGGCTTGCATGGACAATCCTTGGCATGTTGGTGGAGGAAGGTGACTTTGAAGCACATTGCCCTTTACAACTGAGCTCCTTGAGCTCTTTCTCTCCGATGTTGCATCATATGTCTAAATGATTTGTCTCATCACAAGCTAGGGTACCCTACCCCCGGTACCCGGCCTATAGACCGACCTTTCGTCCACGGATGACAATGTTTTAATCTTAAAACTCAGTGGCAGTGCTGTGCCATTGTTGTTGTCCTTATCATGTTTCTGGGCAAATTCTCACCACCTAATTGGCAAGGCAAATGAGGGGCCCAATTGGCGAGGCATATGAGCGGCCTGCTGTGGCTGCACCAGCGAGCCATTCTCTGAGGTCCCAGGAGTGCCTGGGAGGAGGGTACTGTTTGGCAGTCGACCAATCATACGATTCTCATTCTCAGCAAATCAGAAGTCTTGCTCGTGTGCCTGCAGCGCGTTCTGAAGAGCCCTGGGGCTGATTGCCAGATCGACCCTGTGGCTGTGATGAACTTCTTTTCCATCCAATGGCCATGGCACTCCTACCTGGGCGCTCTACTAGTGTACTTGGGGGTGCTCCACGCATTGAGCTTTGGGGCTCTGTTGCTGGCGCGCAGGCAGGAGCGCCGTTAATCTTCTGCTGGATTTTCCTTTTAAAAAGAATTCTTTGAAGGCCATTTTATCTTCATAAAATGTTGTACGCATCACAAGCGCATGCAGACATTGATGCGTCCTAGTATCCATGGCCGGCCACTCGAGATGAATATGGTTTACGTGTATGTAGCTAGTGTAGGTTAGTTTACATGTATGTAGCTGGTGTAGGTTAGTTACCTTTGGCCAGCACAAGCGTCTGAAGCGCTGTCTGAAGCTATAGTGCTAGCGCTATACAGCTTGACAGCTTTTAATAAAACTTCATTTTCATCAATTCATCAAGTGTGTGATAACGCAGTGGGTGCTCTGTGGAGTACGCGAGGTTTACGGTGCTCTGTGGAATACGCGAGGTTTTCGGCGAGATAACATAATCTGATATATCAACAATTCTCCAAGATTCGACGTCTCATCATTTGCCTCACAACGGTGCCTTTACAATCTGGGGAAGACCTGTGACTCCAAGCGACTCTCTCACAGCAGACACAATGGACAGAGTCTTAATTGAGCCATGCTTCAAATTACATCATGGGGGAGGTCATGAAACGTATTGGTATAAGGTAAATGCATAACCGAGGCCCTGGATGTAGGTTGAGCGCACCACCAGCACTGGTGGTGGGGCAATTGTTTGCTGTTGCGCTCTTCCAACAGGGCAAAGAAATGGACAATCCATTATAAAAATGGCTAGTCAAGGACACAACCCCTTCGTGGTGCGCTATGCCCGAGTGTAGCCTAGAGCCTCTACAGTTAAACTGGTTCCCGGCGCCAGTGCGGCTGTACAATGCTTTGACTCAAAGCAATAGATCCACTGCAAGAAAGATCTTACAAGCTGACATACAACTGAGCTCACGGTGCGATGATTGCTGGTCATCCCACATCCTGTCTGCTATGAATGGTCTCACACAATTTTACTTGTTCAAGGAAAGGCTGCTGAAGTGTGAGCCCATTGATTCTAATCGTCATTTTGTGGACCTCAGGGAGGCACATGGATTGTTGGACATCTTATTCTGATATGCATCCACAAGAGCGCAACAGCAAACGCTCCACTTACCATCATTGGTACGCCCTCCCTTCCGGGAGGGCCCTGGTTACACATTCGCCATACACCCTATCTAGATACGCGCTCCTTGATCTTCCTCGTGACTTTATTTGCAGCGTGGCTCGCTCAGACTTGGTGCCCACACCCTGCAAATTGAAACTGTGACTTGTGCAATGCTAATGATGTACAAGATGAGCAACACATCCTTATTCACTGCGCTGTCAGGTGAAATCAACGTCACATAGAAACAAGCGTCATGGCATGCCATACAACTACCTCAGTTGTTGCTCAGCCAGAAATACAAGCAACTGACTAACCAACTTCAGTTTGACTATGATTCATCACTGACTAAGAATCGTCGTGACAGCACCCGTACACACGAAGTATCTCTCCGAAGGACCTATGCGGCCCTATTTCCTTCCGCAGGCTTCAGCAATGTGTCTGTTTTGCTGGGCCACTACCTTGCTTGCTTTTATTTGTTTCAGCCTTAAAACCCCAAACCTCTGTTGGTTTCGGTTGCTGGCACATTTGGCTTCAGCTAAGTTGCCCTCGTTTGGCAAGTACAGCTATGTAACCTAACTTGGGCCAGGAAAACAATTAGCTTCATTTCTTCATTCATGCACTGATAGTTTTAATGAGCAGGCCAGTCGCGCTTCTTGATTGACCCTTACATCACGGACTTTTGGCTGACGGTTTCACTAGCGAGCACATACTCTCGCAGTGGAATCCTCCATCTGGCGCTATGGAAATGACCACTGTGACAGGTGTTCCTGTGCTGCTGTTCAAAATGAGGTGCATGCTCTTCTCCACTGTCAAGACTTGTTTGTGTGCTCTCTCAGAAGAAAAGTACTCTTTCCTTTTCTTCACTTTCTGCCAATCCCCTTCTATGGAGGCCCCTTATATTCCACATGCCTTGCCCAGTCTTAAAACAGGATGCTCCGGATAGTCGAGCAGGCGGCGGGGCACCTGCGATGGAAAGTCGATTATCCACCCTCGCAACCTGTGGGTTCGGGGTTCGAACCTCACTGGAGGCCACAACCGGCTAAGCTGCCCTCGT
>LFIK01004033.1_pt1 | contig 11918 bp, 10 predicted proteins | sample 643401 | NCBI WGS metagenome assembly LFIK01 (sample SAMN03777447, study PRJNA286221) | soda lake metagenome | biome: soda lake; feature: Kulunda steppe; material: water; isolation source: sample T5-Br brine of Lake Tanatar-5 | place: Russia: Kulunda steppe | collected 2010-07 | reverse complement strand
TGTCCTATTTCATTGCACACATCCCCAGGTGGTCTCTCTCCGCAGGAAGTATGCTCCCTTGTTCTCACAGGCAGGATCTCATGATGTGTCCGCTTTTTTAAACCAGAACAACCATAAACTTCCTTTTATTCTTCATGAATTAATCGTTTTCTATGAGCAGGCTAGCAGTCGCAATTCTTGACTGAAGGCCTTATCCTTGTAAACCTTGTAAACCTTGTAAACCTTGATGCTCCCACTACCCTGCTCATGTACTGATAGTGCGAGCCAATGTCAAACGCCTCAGGACAACCTCCCTGCCAAGCTTGCTCATGTGCTGGGAATGGACGCCAACCCCAAACGCTTCAGCACACTGATACGCATTGCAGGTCACTGCTGCTGGTGCTGGTGAGCAGCTCATGCGCATGTGCATAGATTGCTTGGCAGACAGTGCATACCCTATCCCTCTCCCCACCTCCCTCCACCCCATTCCCCCTCTCTGAAGGCACATATGCACAGTGTGTACTACATGTGCGCATGTCCTCACACACACATACACAAGTGCAAAGCCACTGACCATGAGGCCAACAGGAAGATGCCCAGGAAGCCATGGTGGCGGATGAACTTCATCATCCAGCGCTCCATGCGCGACACGAGGCGCTTGATCGGGCTGGCCCCATGCGCCGTGCCCTCCAGCTTCTGCAGCAGCGCAGGGGCCCATGAGCAGGGCGAGGGTGTAGTGCGCGGACTGGCAGGGCACATGTGTATGAGCTCATGTGCTGCCCCACATGAATGTGGCCGAGGGCATATGTGCATGAGCTCATGTGCTGCCCCACATGAATGTGGCCAAGGGCATGTGTGTATGAGCTCATGTGCTGCCCCACTTGAATGTGGCCAAGGGCATACGTGCATGAGCTCATGTGCTGCCCCACATGAATGTGGCCAAGGGCATATGTGCATGAGCTCATGTGCTGCCCCACATGAATGTTGCCAAGGGCATGTGTGTATGAGCTCATGTGCTGCCCCACTTGAATGTGGCCAAGGGCATACGTGCATGTGCTCATGTGTTGCCCCAGTTGAATGTGGCCAAGGGCCCTCAATACCCTGTTTATGCACCCTATATCATGGGTGCACTACTTGAGTGCTTACGCATGTGTTGGGTCACACAACTTGTGTTTTGTAGATGCAAGGAGTGTGCGCTGGTTTCCTTGGCTTTCAGCATGCCACCGTGTGTGCTGTGTGCGATGCACTTGTAGACGGCAGCTGCAGCCCCTGGGAGGGGGAAGGGGCCTCTTTCCCCAACAGGGAAGAAGTGCTGTAAAACGCCATTGGTAAAACGCTTTGCAAGACTAGAGCCGGTCAGTCAAGCCAGGTTGTGGCTGCAGGTGCCCATGTTCACCCCTTTCACGATGGTAGGGACCAGTGGCCCTGTTTGCATGGAGCACTGAATTTGAATAGCAGAGGCACTGACAAGCTTTACGCAAGATCAGTGTGCCACCAAAGTGTGTGAACATGGCAGAAGCATGCATACAATTCCAACCAGCCAACCACCCCCAGCAAGGCCCGTGCTCAATCCCATGATGCATCAACAGTCAATGCCTGCCACCATGTCACCCAAGTCAGCCATTGTCCAGGCCCATGGGCATGCAGGCTGTGAGACACGCGCACAAGCGCGCGCAATCTGACCTTACAGCAAGGACACACACCAGTCCGCATGCATACACACACGCAAGGCAGCACATTCAAGTACATACACACACAAGGGCAGACGCAAGCGCACAGAGCATAGAAGTTCGCTCACACACGGCACGTTTACACACGCATCCCCCCGCAGCCCCCCACCCCACCTGCTCGATCTCCTCCAGCGCCTCCGCCTTCTTGCCGGCCACGGCTGCGCTGTAGCTGATGAGGTAGGGCGGGACTTCGCCCAGTGCCGTGCCTGCCCCCCACAGAATGGCGGTCAGCACGACCTGCAGGTGGAGCGCGGCCAGGGGGGTGGGCGGGGCGTGAGTTCAGGTTGTGGCCAGCCCTCGGAGGGGTCTTTGGGGGGGGAAGCTGATCAGGCTCCCTGCATTTGGGCAACACCGGGAAGGCTGATCAGGCTCCCTGCATTTGGGCAACACTGGGGAGGGCTGATCAGGCTCCCTGCATTTGGGCAGCACCGGAGGGCCCTGATCAGGCTCCCTACATCTGGGCTACACCAAGGGGGCCCTGATCAGGCTCCCTGCATTCGGGCTCTAGGGGCCTAGCTCCTGCACCTTCCTTGAATGGGCAGGCGGCTCGGGCCCGCTCCTGGTGCACACAAAGCCAAGCACTGCAGGCCTGCCAAACATGAGGGCGCATACAGCTGATGCAGGCAGATTTCAATGGGCAGCAGCCCTGCATGGTGCTCGACCTCACTCATGCGCCTGTGGCACGCTGTGTCAGATCGACCCTGCTCAGGTAAACCCAGCCAGAATCCATCTCCCACACTGCTCATGGCTCCCCCCACCATGATTGCTGCTCCCACCCTCGCACACCTGCCCCATTCCACCCTTCCATATGCACTCACCGCCACCCTATGCACACGTGCCCCGCCCTACCCATCAGTACACGCTCGCATCCTCGCAGCCATGTGCGCGTTCAGCGCGGCCGGCACTGCGCACCCACCTTTCTGTACAGCTCCCAGTACGACACCTCCCCCACTACGCCCCCGGCCCCTCCCTGCGTCCGCTCGCTGGTGCAGTGCAGCGGCTCTGCGCTGTACCACGTGTCCCCCAGGATGCTGAAGCCCACGTGGCCACAAGTCTCCGCCGCCAGGCACACCTGCGCCGCGGGCAAGTGTGGCATATGTGTCGGGGCCACAAGCGCCAGGGCCTCCACGCGCATTGTGCGTCAAGCATCCTTCGTGCTCTGGGTGCCCAGGCGCAGGGCGCGGCCGGGATGGCGCACGCGTGGGGGCGAGCGTAGTGATTGCCGCCTGTGCTCCGTCCGAGGAGTGTATTCCAGTGGTGGTTCCGCTGCATGTGTGCACGCTCGTGTTTGTCTGTGAGTTGGGCATGAGCCAGGGCCTTGTCCCCCAATGAGGAACAAGGACGACGGGTCTTACACTCGCCAGCAGTCAGCACAGACCTGCTCCCCGCCATGCATGTCTATGGGGCAGGTTCTGCTGCAAGGCGTCCAGAGTGCGCGTGTGAGGCGCCCCAGGCACGTGCAGCGCGCACCTTGAGCATGTGGGGGAAGAGAAAAAGGAGGCCTGAGTGCATGCCTGTGCCAAGGCCGATAGAGGACAGGATGCCCAGGCCCACCCACCAAGCCACATACTTGATGAAGTCCTGCGACGGGTGGACGCAGGGGTGCACGTCAGAGGCTTACCAGATGGGCCGCTACTGCTGCCCAAGGAGGCACACAGGCAGCATGTGCTGAACACGCATAGGGCGGGGAAGAGGTGTTTTTGCTTGTGCGCACACCCTGCCAAACGCAGGCCCACGGCTTGCACTCTCTGCACCAGGCTGCTCGACTTCCTGGCTGCCCTCCCGCGCAAGTGCGGCTGCAGGGGGCATGCTCAGCCCCGCTGCATGTGCACTCAAACCAGTGGTATGAGGGCTGCAAGCAGCACCTTCTCACAGGCTTGCAGGTGCAGGACAGACCTCTATCTGTGACACGAGCTCAGGGGCGAGTTCGGCTTGCTTGACCCCAAAGTACGTTGCCACGGCAGGCAGGAGGAAGAACAAGGTGAAAGGATGGATGAGGAACCACTGGAAGCCCCTGGACAAGCCCCCCCACGCAAAACGGCCAAAGTAGTAAGTCGTCCTCAGTGGGGATCCAAATAGGGTCAGCGAGTCGTCCAACTGAGGGTGAGCTCTCTGCTGCAGGGCAGAGGGGTGCTGACAAGAGCTGATTTGTGTTGTGTTAAATCAAACGAGTGTCATGCATGCATTTACACATGCATTTGAATGAACTGCTGTACTCAGCACACAGCATCCATCCATCAACGTGTCGCCCATAGTGTTGTGGATATCAGAGTCCCAAGCCTGAGCTCGAACAGGGTCTGTTAGCTTCCAGAGTGCTTTGTAAATCTGGGGCTCTCGCTTCAAATGCAACTGATATCATGAAAGCCACCCAGGATGGTGGATGCCACACAGCTAAGCAATTAGTTTTGGGTCCAGCAGCCCAATGCTCACCTGCTCCCCCTCAAGGGCTGGATCCCTGAGCCTCCCAGTATTCATCGTGGGAGGTAGATGGGAGTGAGCGATCCCTATTGATTGGTCACCATGCCATGCCCTTTAAAACACATTGATAGAAGCAACAAAATTTTTAAACGTTTTGGATGTAAAAAGGGAGCAGCTTTTTAGCTTTAAAGCCAGACGACATTGGTTGTTGGTTGAAAGTAATCACTACATTGTCGAGTGTGATTTTCTAGTTGGCCTTACAAGTGTGCAGCGCAAGCACAAAATGTGACCGCGAGCACACAGCGCACGCCAGGCCTTGACGTTCGTTAATCACGCAAGAAAAGTGCGAAGAAAGATGGGCAGGTCTTGGGGGGCGGATGAGGGCCGGAGAGGGAGGGAGCTGCAGCTGACGGGGACAACCACCTGGGGAAAGGTTTCTAACTCGTCAGAAGGATCCCCAAGTTCTCATCAAGGAATGTGTTAGTTTATACTACAGATGATAAGATAGTTCAAACGCACAGAAATTGTTCAGTGACCATTGGAGAGGGATCAGCTTACACCAGCTGTTGCAGAGAGGCCCCCATACGTGTGTGTGTGTGTGTGTGTGTGTGTGTGTGTGAGAGAGAGAGAGAGAGAGAGAGAGAGAGAGAGAGAGAGGGAGAGTGAGTGAGTGAGAGAGAGAGAGAGAGAGCGCTAAGCTTCAATGCCAAAGCCTTCCTGTAGGCAGATGCCCCATTGCATGCGCTATTGAATCCACCATAACTGTAGCAAACCTTCTAGTAGAGCGAGTGAAAGCACATGACCTGGAGCAGAGGGCACCTGTGAAAAGCAAGAAAAAAGCTTGATGTTGTCGTACATGTCAAGCACTGCTTGGCAAGCCCAAAAGCTGTTATGCACAGTGCTTGGCTGTTCAAACGGTCCTGTTCAGAGCACTCCAGATCTGGCCCGATTTGGCCCTTCTCCTTGGTGCATAAACGAGAGAGTAAGACCACTGCAGCTTGTGCCAGTGCAAAGAAAAGAAAAGAAAGGAAAAGCTACGCAGGCAGCAAGACGCTCCCTGCCAGTGCAATATAATATGGACACTGTCTGGCGAACAGGCTTCAAGGCTACTCACAATTTCGAGTCCATGGATGCTAGGATGCTAGCGCTGCAGCGGTAGCTATCTCATTTGTGGTACGCGTAATACCTTCAGGGCCCCCCCCCGCCAACTGCAGATGCCGACCAGATCGGCATAGTGAATAACAAATTGTTAATAACCCACAAGAAGCTGTTGACACTAATGTCGAGCTGAGCAGCTAGGCCTGGCCCTCAGACTTGCTCTAATCTGCTGCAAGGAGTCTGTTCAATAGAGTTCGTGAATTCGCATTTGCAGCTCTTTTGATTACATAACTACTGTGTACTTTAAAGAATGGGCATGATTTATGCTTCAGAGGATGACAAATCTTTCAAATCCAGTAGCTTTCCGCATAGCGCTGCCACTCTCTTCTTCTTCAATTCCCCAGTAAAATAGCAAATGGTAAAATAGTCTCCACTTAATTGTTTTTCTAAGGCTGCTATGCATTACCGGTAATGTTTGGGTGTTGAAAAATACAGGCCCTGGGTTGATCCAAGCAGATCCAAACATTCAAATGTAACCTGGTAGATCTTAGTCGTTTTGTTGTGGACCTCAGGGAGAGGTACTTGGATTATTGGACACCTTATTCTGATATGCGTCCACGAGAGCGCAACAGTAAACGCTCCACTTACCATCAATGGTCCCTGCCAAGAGGGCCCCGGTCACACATTGAAAATGCACCCTTCCTAGATACAATCTCCTTAAACTTCCTCATGACGTTATTTGCAGCGTGGCACGCTTCAGACTTAGTGCCCACACCCTACAAATTAAAACTGTGTTTTAGACTCGCAATACCTCCCCTACTTGTGACTTGTGCAATGCTAATGATATTTAAGATGAGCAACACATCCTTTTTCAATGCACCCATCCACACGTGGTCTCTCTCCGAAGGACTTATGCGTCCCTATTTCCTCCCACAGGCTTCAACAATGTGTCTGCTTTTCTGGGCCAGGAAGACTAAGCTTCATTTTCCCCTTCATGCACTGATAGTTTCAAACTAAGTTTTTATGAGCAGGCTAGCGGTCCAACTCCTTGACTGAAGGTATTTTCTTGTAACCCTTGTTCCCTTGTAACCTAGCCTAACCATTCCAAATTTTGAATTGATTTGCACTTCAAAATCTGGATTGATTTGATTTTCAATCACTGACTAGAATTACGGTTTATTCAAGTATCAACTAGGAATCAACCAGAGAATCATCCTCGCAATGATTGCAGCAACCATGGAAACAACTAGCAGTTGACACAACTGGCATTCAACTGGAAATGCGCAATGTTGAAGCTCCGGATAGTCGAGCAGGCGGCGGGGCACCTGCAATGGAAAGTCGATTATCCAACCTCGCAACCTGTGGGTTCTGGGTTCGAACCTCACTGGAGGCCACAACCGGCTAAGCTGCCCTCCTTCGACGGATACAGCCTTGAAACCTTACCTTACCTTACCTATTCAACTCGAAATTTAGCAGGGTTGTGTTTGACAGCTTGCCTGTCAAAGGCTGAAAATCGTGGATTTTAGACATTGGCTGATTGATGATTAGAGAAATCAGGATGGCTTGAGTCTACAAACTCAAGCCCTTCAAACTTTGAAGGATCCCATTGTATTAGGCAACTTGAATTAGGATCACAATTTGATAAAATTGGGAGCCAGCCAACGAGGCATCTTGTCTCTAGTTGTCTGATGATGTAATGTACATGCTAAGGTCAGGCTGATCTAGAATAAAGGAAGCTGTGCTAGGGTCACACATGTCAGTCTCCTGCACGTATGCTCAATCAAGCATTCGTCCCAGCGAGGCAGCTGGGACGAAAGAACAAGGAGGCCTGGCCAGTAGGACAGACTAGGAGGTCCAATTGCAGTACTTGGGCAGTGCTGGAGGGAGGTCTTGGTCTCAGCTAGCTGATGTGAACACTGGCATTGGCGTTGGCGCTGTTGGGTCTAACACCTGCCGGCAGCAAGTATGGGCAGGGTGGACACATGCATCTGTGTCCGCCTACAAAGATTCCCCCAGCGCCCCTTTACAAGCGCACAAACAATATGTGCTACGCAGCAAGCGGGCAAAATGCAATTGAAGGGCGGCGTTTGTGCGCATGTGAATACGAGCAGCAGTGATAAGCAATGCCAACCCAATGCCAATAATGCACTGCACTATTACTGTGAATGCCTTGACAAACACGCGTGACGAGGGAGTCATAACCCAATGAGTGACTTTATTTTTGGAAAGCTCCGAGCTGACCTACCTTGTAGATGAAGACGAGATCATCGGACCTGCGCCAGATATACTTCTTGACACTGGCCAGGCTCATGTCAAAGGGAACAGCCTGGACATGGGCAAAAAGCAAGGGACCAAGCACTTGGCATGAAGCTTACAAGCACGAGTGTCCTGATAATGCGCCAATTTTTATCAAAAACCATGTGCGCAAGCTTGCCCAAGCAATCTTAAGATGACAGTTCCAGGTGCACATCAAACATGCGCCCAACCCTTGATACAGGAGAGTTCTCTTGCCAAAGAAACAAACGCTCAGCTCCCTCCTCTCCAACTTTGTTTGACCACTATTGCTCCCATATCGCTCCTTGGGTTATCACGAGTAATCAAGTCATTGTTGGGGGTCTCCATGCTAAGAAATCCTTTTGTAAATAACCTTTAGAAAGGCCTCGCGAATCATTCAGTTTTTGTCAAGACCAGGCTCGGACCCAATTATGGGGCCCCATGCTCCAAGAGGGCGAAGGACGCTTTTTAATCTAAGTTGCGCAAAGCGGAAGCGTTAAGAGACGGATGGGCAGCCCAGGAGCTTTGGATCCGCCTTTATCCTGATATTGCCAGGTTGAGCAGCATGAAAAGCAGCAAGCAGCAGTCAATTGCAGCCTTCCCCCCCTCCCCACCTCCCAGGCCTGTGAGTAGGCCCAGGAAGCTGCCTGTTGTTGAGGTGGGCACAAGAAAGAACGTCTCTGAGCCAAGCAATGGAGGCAGGGGCAGAGGGGGGGGGAGGGGGAGAGGGGCTGAGCCTATGAATTGGAGGTTCCCTTGGAGTCAGAGGAGGTAACGTCTGAAGAAGACACAGATATGCATGTAAGTGGAGACTGCTACGATGCTGGCAGGGAGCGCCAAATTGGGAGAGTTTGCACTATACATAATGTTTGGAAGGGCCTCGCGAACACCAAGTACTCGCGGGAAAATAAATGAAATTATTTGAGAACCTCGCATTAAGTAGGACTCACAATACCATAGGAGCAATACAGTACCATCAGCTTGCACAATGTTCAGAGATAGAGTTGGATAAGAAATTAGAACCGTTGATGTTTCATGGCCATAACAACCTATCTGTGCCAAAAAACAGTCTGCGGTTTCACCAACAAACTTAAAAAAAGCTTGTCGTGCAATAGGAGCACTATTCACTCTGCCACTGATTGCCGCGAACCACAGCGCGCCTGCACCCACCACGTCATTACAAGTGAGCTCCAAATAATAAGGATCCTGGCTGCCAGGCGCTGGCTGTCTGGGGATCTCCGGCTGAGGGGAGCCTGGTTGCTGGTGCAGAAACACTGGCCTGAATGCAACCTGTGTGCGGTGAGAATAAGAGAGCTGGAATCTGTGGGTAAGGGTAACCTGGAGGAAGGTTTACTGCACCTCCTAAGGAGGCTTTGGTATTTGCAAGCTTGGGGAACCATTTATGCTTAGCACAGTTAGCTAGTGTTCAAAGGCCTTCAAAATAGGCTCTAGGTTAGTAGAAGTCGATGTAGTTTTCCATGCGTACTTTGGGCATGACTTCAACGAAGTTGATGCAATTCATGTACACAACAGCTCATTCATTACCAGAGCATGCAGCTAGCTTGCATAGTATATTTGGGTTGCTCAACACTGCTTCACACCGTATCGCTTCTTGGGTTATCGCGAGTTATCAAATAATTATTGGTCTCTGCACTTGAAATCTGTTTGCAAATAACTTGTAGGAAGGCCTCACGATTCACGAATTATTCAGGTTAAGTCAGGGCCAGGCTCAGGCCCAATTATGGAGCTCGATGCTCGAAAGGGGCAAAGGGCGCTACTCGATGGAAGTTGCACAAAGCGGAAGCGTTCAGAGATGGATGTGCATCCCAGGGAGCTTTGGATTCGCCTAAATGCTGATATTGCTTGCGGTGTTGAGGGGCATGAAAAGCAGCAGCTATTGCAGCCTGGCCCACCTCCCAGGCATGTGGGTAGGCCCAGGAACCTCCCAGCTGTTGAGACAGGCACAAGAGATAATGCCTCTGGGCCAAGCAATGGAGGCAGGGGCAGGGGGAGGGGGAGGGGAGAGGGGAGAGGGCCTACAGGCCATACCTATGGATCAGAGGTGCCTCAGAGATGGAACCTAATTCAGTCACAGCATTACCAAGCCAGAGCCACAACATAATCCATGCAAAGCGTGCACGCAGAACCATGAGTGTTGGCGAGCAAGAGGCTACCAAATGGGCCCAGGGACTCACGTTGTAGTTTTGGTCTTTGAGCTTGGAGCTGCAGTAGTCCGCAACTTTGTGCACCTACAGGTGAGTTTGTGTATCGAGTCTTGAAACATAGGCAGGAGTGTCAATAAACTTGGGTGCCTGCGCACACCCAGGGGTGCTTTCTCTGCTTAGCCCTGTACCGAATCACATTGGAGCTTTTCTTGAAACAACTAGCCCATGGCGCTGACAGCATACCAAACTGGTTGGCCAACACACGTGTACGGTGCCTTGCTTTGAATTCTGATGCAACACTTCAAATCATGTCAACAAACTTAGCTGCAGTGACCCCTTACGTGCAATCAACGTGTAGGTGGCACCTTGGAGCTTCATCAGTACCTAACAGGCGTTGTATCCTTGCCAATTGTGCACGAAGTGGAACTTTTTTTTGCTTGGGGAGCGCCAATGCTTTTGAATGGAAGGAGTCTTGTATGCAAGCTGAAGCACAACTCACTTGCAGAATCCTAGGGGCATTCAGCCTGCTCTGGGTCAAAATTGGGAGATTGGAGCCCTGCAGCGAGAGGGAGAGTGTGCAGGAAGCTTTTCTGTCTTAAATGCAATTGACTTAATAAAATGCGCAAGGTCAATTGGCATCACTGGCTGAAGCTTAGCCGGAGCCAGGCAATGGATGCCTTTCCAGGAGGGCCAGCAACACATCAAGCAAGGGCCTGAAGACCAGCCAAAAAACACCGTACACCAGCAGCGAGGCCCGTTTTGCAAATGCTTGCAGACACACCATTTATTGCCACCTTCAAATGATCAAGGTTGCACACAGTGCACACACACACGCACCCACGCACACACACCCACGCACGCACACGCACGCACGCACACACACACACACGCACGCGCGCGCGTGCGCGCGTCTATGCATACACAGAGCACGTGCCACACACCTCCAGGGGCGAGAGGATGAAGGCAGCCTTTTCTTTGGGCGTCACGTTGTAGTTCCTGAGCAAGACGTCCCCCACCCAGGCGGGGACAATGTCCGGCTCCGAGAAGGATGCGCTCAGTTCCCGCATCAGGGCGCGCCATGGCTGCCCAGCCGATGTGTGGCTCATGACTGCGCGAGCGTGTGCACAACCACCTCCATCATGTGTTTTGGGCAGGAAGAGGGGGAGCATGTTTGGGGAGGGGGAGGGGGAGGGGGGAATGGAGGTGCACAAGGCGCGCAGCACACCTGGGCTGCAGGTGCAAGGCGCCGGGGTCGGGGCAGGTGTAAGGGCTGGCGTGGTGCTGCCAAGCCCAAATTGATGATTATTTGGGCGGCATCACAAGCCGTCTGCACTAAGGAGGCGCATCTGCGTGGGTAGGGGCTGCGTTGCCCCAAGGAGTCCCGACAGTTGGCTGCCCTCAGACCACCCGGCTGTGAGAGGGGGGCAGGACGAGATAAGGGAGGCGGGACAATGAATGGGCGCTACCATGCTATTTGTCATAGAGAAAAGGAAGTCAGGGAGTGGGCTGCCAGTTGGGCTCAGAGGTACATTGAAGCAATTCAGACCAAGCATGCGCTGCACTGGTGGCTCTCACGATCCGCTGTCAAGCTCTCAAAACACACAGCCGTGCGGGACATGCCCACACATGCACACACGTGCCCAGTCAGGACCTCCACAAGCCGGCTTGGAGATGAACTCATGCACGCACAACATACACGCGCTCGCAGTGGGCTGCCGGCGATCCTGCTGGTGAAGCCGCTTCCCCCCTCACCTGCTGGCTGCACACCCTGCCAGTATCTGGGGTACATCTCTGGGTAGTACACGCGGTCCATGTCGGCATTGCCGCTGCTTTGTAGACCCCCCTGCACCAAGCTGCTGCCATTGACGCCATTGGCATGCGCAGCGGGAGGGCCGTCCACGGCCATGGCCTCCGCCGCGCTAACCCCGTTCAGCATGCTCCACTTCCACTTGGCGAATGCACCTGCGGGCGCAGGGGCAGGAAGATGCCAGGGGCAGGCTGCTTGCGGCAGTGGTGTGTCCAGGCCGCAGCTGCAGCTCGACCACTCCAGCACTTTGCCAGCTGTGTTGATGCCCGGTCAAGCATGCCAGATTTCAGTGTGTATGTGAGTGCACTGACACACGTGTGTGCGCACGCCTGTGCGCGCTTGTTTTGTGCCTGTGCTCATTTGTTGTGTTGCTATTTGGACGTTTGTCAGCGCTTCTGTCTGTGTGTGTGTGTGTGTGTGTGTGTGTGTGTGTGTGTGTGTGTGTGT
>LFIK01004031.1_pt1 | contig 11918 bp, 13 predicted proteins | sample 643401 | NCBI WGS metagenome assembly LFIK01 (sample SAMN03777447, study PRJNA286221) | soda lake metagenome | biome: soda lake; feature: Kulunda steppe; material: water; isolation source: sample T5-Br brine of Lake Tanatar-5 | place: Russia: Kulunda steppe | collected 2010-07 | reverse complement strand
CGGTATGAACGGCCGCCAACTGGCCGATGCCGCCCATGCCATTCAACCCGACCTGCCGGTTCTGTTCACCTCGGGCTATACCGAGAACGCCGTCATCCATCACGGCCGCCTCGACCCCGGGGTCGAGTTGCTCAACAAACCCTATCGGCGACAGGAATTGGCGCGCAAGGTGCGCAAAGTGCTGGATCGGGCGTGATCGGCGGCTTTGCTTATTCCGGCTTATAGGCGACGGCCTCGATCTCGACCTTGATGTCGACCATTAGCCGCGACTCCACGGTCGTCCGGGCCGGCGGGTTTGTCGGGAAATAGGCGCCGTAGGCCGCATTGAAGGCTTTGAAGTCGTTTCTGTCTTCCAGCCACGCGGTTGTCTTGACCACATCGCCCAGGGTACAGCCGGCCAATCCCAACGCGGTTTTGAGATTTTCCATCACCTGGTTGGTCTGGGCGGTGATATCGCCCGTGACCATGCCGTCGGCGCCCATGGGAACCTGTCCGGACGCATAGACGAAATCCCCGGCGCGGACCGCCGGTGACAGCGGAACCGCGGCTGAACCGAAATGCTTCTTTGTCATCGTTTTCCTCAACTTTTTGATGGTACCCAGGGCGCGATGGCGCCGCAGTCGGTGTCGGTCTGGGTAATCAGGCCTTGCCGTCATTCAGCCAGGGATCGTCGTCGGAGAACTGGCCGCCCGCACCAACGATCGCCCAAAAGCTATGATCCGCCCATCGAACAATGGTGTTTTCAAGACTGCGTTGCAGCAGTTCGCCCTCACCGGAATGTCCGCCCGCCATATGCGCCACCGCTTCGGGCAGGTCACAGGTCAAACAAATATGAACGCCATAGCCCGGATGGCGGATCGACGGACGGCCGACCTTCGATGGGTCCTTGGTCCACCGTTTGACATTCTCCGGATCGAATTCCCAAACCTTGCCGATATCGTGGCAGAGCGAGCCGGCGATCAGAAGGTCGCGGTCATAGTTGAAATCCGGGAATAGCTCATCCATTTCCTCGGCCATCTTCACGCATAGCCGTGTGACCGACCGGATGTGATCGGCCTGCGTCCCCACGCGCAGTGGCGGAGAGTCAAAATTTCCCGACGGCTTCAAGACGCCGAGCTTTTCGAATCCACTAGCGGCCAAAGCGGCGGCCCAGGCGTTCTGCACTTTCGTGCGCAAATCTTCCGACTTGATCCAGCCAATTTCCGGCATTTCCGCCAAAACGGCGTCGCGCATGGATTGGGTAACGGTAATCGTTTGGCCTCGAAGGCGCACTGTGAAATTTTCAGCCATTTCTTTCCTCGATTCTCATAAGGTTTCTTTAGCCCCGTATCAATTCCGGCAACCAAAGAACAATTTGCGGAAATACGATAATCAAGACGATCATCAGACCCAAAGCCACAATAAAGGGCGTGACGCCGGCCATGATATCAACAATCGTCCCCGTACGGCGGACACCTTGAACAACGAATAGATTCATCCCTATGGGCGGCGTTATCAGCGCCGTTTCGCAAAGCAGGACGATCAGAATGCCAAACCAAACGGGATCGAACCCGGCATTGACAACCAGCGGCGTCAAGACCGGCACGGTCACGATCATCATCGGCAGCGGATCCATAAAGCAGCCGAGAACAAGGTAGATGACGATGACCGCAAACAACAAACCAAACGGCCCCAGCCCCATATCCACGACCATTTGATTGACTGCTTGTACAAGCCCCATCGCCGACAGCACGAAGTTCAGGAACCAGGCGGCCATGACGATCAACATGATCATGCCGGTCGTGCGCATGGTCCCGTCGAGCGCCTCAAGCAGCATGCGGCCGTTCAGTTTGCGATTGACGGCCGCAAGGATCAACGCCGCCACGACACCGAGGGCCGCGGATTCGGTCGGGGTTGCAACGCCCGCATAGATGCTGCCGATGACGACAATGAAGATGCCCAATGGCGGCAGCAGATCCGGCAGACTCCTCAGCCGGCGGCTCCAATCCGTTTCGACCGGGATTCCCCCCCATTGGGGCCGACAAAGGCAAAGCACGATGATCACCAATGAAAACGCCAATGCCAGCATCAGGCCGGGGACGAACCCTGCCATATACAGCGCTGGAACCGACGTATTGGTGAGCCAGCCATACAGAATCAGATTGATTGACGGCGGTATCAGAATTCCCAGTCCGCCGCCGGCGGCAATAGAACCATAGAACAACGATTCGTTGTACTTGTACCGTCCGACCATGGGGGCGGCCACGACACTGACCGTTGCCGCCGTGGCAACGCTGGATCCGGATGTCGCCGCAAAGGCGGTGCTGGCCCCGATATTCGCATGCATCAGCCCGCCCGGCAGCCAGCCGATCCATTGGGCAATTGCGCCATATAGCCGGCCCGCGATCCCTGATCGAAGCAGAATTTCACCAAGCAGAACGAATAAAGGAATACTGACCAAGAGGTAGTTCGACGACGATACCCAACTCAATTCCCCCGCCGCCAGATAAAGCGGCATGGGAGAATAGAGCCAGTCGAGGCCGAGGGCCAGGATCAGCATAACGGCCGCGATCGGCAGACCGATTGCCAATAGGGCGAACAGCAGGCTTAGCGTCGCCGCGACCATTACGCAGCATCCTCTTCCAAGAGACGTTGCTTTGTTTCGCTAATGGCGCCTTCGACCTCTTCGTCGGTGCTGGGTGACCCGGCAACGGCGCTAACGGCGGCGAAATTCAGTTTCATGAAGGCGACGAACGCAACACCCGTTCGATAAAATGCGATCGCCGTGAACCAGACAAGGCCGAAGGTCCACGCCCCCTGCGGATAAGCAAGGGGTGTGCCCAGAGTGGTATTGGCACGGGCCCATAATCCAACCGAGGTCAGAAACATTTCCCAGCCGCCCGCTGCGAGCACGACGCCGACGGCGGCGAGGCTGGCCATCCCCAGAATGTCGAGAATGGCTTTCAGCCGCAAAGGCAGGCGTTGGGGCACGACATCAATGCGGACATGCGCCCTTTCGAAGACGACGAAGGCAAGCGACCAGCTGGCCCCAACGGCCAGCGCGTAGGACGACAGTTCCGTGCCGACGCTGAAACTGGCGATTCTGAGATATCGGACCGAAACCTCAGCCACAATAAGGATGGCGGCGGCCAACAAAAGGCCGCCGCCGATCCTTGCCATCAGCAGGGAAATGGATCTGAGAACACGCTCGATGGTCATTGCGCGACCGGCTAGTTGGCCGAGATTTCAATGTCGATGATCGAACCGACCTGAGCATTCCACGCCTCGGTGCAATCGTCGCCGCATCGCGCGGCCCAATCGGGTAGAACGCTGCCGAGCAGCAATTCCCGCGCGAGCGCCTGGTCTTCTTCCGACAGTTCCACCAAGGTCATCGGGTTTTCGGCGACGATGCCGTCATTGCACTCGCCCTCGGCCAGATTGCAATTGATGCCGTCTTGAATATCGGCGGCCGCCTGGGCCCATTGCTGGTCTTCCATTTCCCGGAACTGGTCCATCAGGAATGTGCGGGTGTCTTCATCGAGCCGGTTCCAATTGGTGGTATTTGCAGCGAAGAACGTCATGGCCCAGCCCATGGGCAGGATCACCAAATGATCGGTAACCTCCCACCACCGCGCCGTATTGCCGGCCGAGGTGCCGGTGATGGCGCAATCGGCGACACCGCGTTCCATGGCCGGGATGACTTCGGCAAACGGGATATTGACCGGCTGCCCGCCGATCGCTTCCACCAATTCCGCCATCGAGCGGTTGAAGGTGCGAACGGTGCGTCCTTCGAGATCTGAAAGCTGGCTTATTTCGCCGCTGCAATAAAGGACCTGAAGCGCGACCGGCGACATCGACAACAAGGTCACGTCGAAGTTCTCATCCATCACTGTCGCCAGTTCCGATCGGAACGCATCGGTCATCCGACGCTGTTCGTCGATATCCGCTGTCAGCCCGGGGATGTCCAGCGCCTCGAAATGCGGAGCCTCTCCGGCCATATAGCTGAGCGTGCCCTCTGAAATATCGAACATGCCAAGCCGCAGAAGCCGCAGAACTTCCGGCCCCTGCATGCCGAGATCTTCCAGCGAGTTGAACGTCGCGGTGATCGCCCCACCGGACGCTTCGGGCAAATGTTCGTTGAAAAACGGTTGCTGCACATAGCGGAACTGGTTCTGTGTCTGGTTGCCGCCCGACACCTTCAGATCGATGCTCGGAAAGGTGTCCGCCATCGACGCGCCTGACGCCGCCATCAACGCGATTGCCGCGATCGAACCGGTGATTTTTCCAGAATGCCTCATCTCATGCCTCCATTTGCAAAGCCGTCTGCTCAGGCCGTTCGCTCCGTTTTTTGGTCGGATGGCTTTGGACCCATGAGAAAGACTGTAGCAGTATAAGGATGATTGTACTAATTAGTATATCTTACCGCCTCACATTGGGAATTCTTATGGATGAAGATCAGCCTGGCGCAACTTGAGGCTTTATTTTGGACCGTGCGTCTCGGCAGCATTTCCGATGCCGCAAGATATCTGAATGTGACACAGCCGACGGTATCGCTGCGGCTGCGCGATCTGAACTCGGCCATCGGTAAATTGGTTCTGGTCCGGGATGGCCGGGGCGTGCGCCTGACGCCGGATGGCCTGTCGATCTTCGAACACGCAACCCGGATCATCGAAGAAGTTGACGAGATCTATTTGAAGGCGCGGCCGGACGAAACGTCGGGCTTGGTCAAGGTCGGGGTCAGCGAGGCTTTCGCCCTGGCCGGGCTCTCCAAAATGCTTCCGGTCCTGACTGAAGGGCACCCACGCTTGAGGCTGGACCTCGAAATCAGCACAAGCGGTGCCTTGGAGCGGGATTTGCTGAGTGGAAAAATCGACTTGGCCATTGGCATCAATCTGAAACCGGAACCGCGGCTGCGGGTTATGCCGCTGGGCATTCAGGAGGCGGCTTGGGTCGCCGGCCGCGCTGCCAATCTCCCCCAGATCATCCGGCCCCACGACATTGCCCATTACCAAATCCTGACCACACCGGCGCCGTCGCCCGCGTTTCAACAGACGATGAATTGGTTCAGCGCGCGGGGCATCGAGCCCAGGCGGGTTTCGCTGAGCAACAGCATCACCGTCATCGGCCATCTCGTGGCCGCCGGTGTCGGCATCGCGATCCTGCCGAGCCGGCTCATCGAAACGGGTCTCGGTGACAGCGATCTCGTCGTGTTGCGTTGTAAACCAGCCCTCGAACCCAGCTTGATGTTCGCCGCCTATCGCAGCAACGATTGGAGGCCGGCGTTGAATGCAGTGGTCGAGGCCGCGAAAGCCGTACTGGACGAACTCGACTGGCTGCGCCCCATACAATAACGATGGACCGGCATGGCGATCCATCGCGCTGCAATCTCGTCGTTGCAATAAAGCTGCAAGGATTCGTTAGTGCCAAGCGCCCAACACCCACCCTGACCATCCCCGACTTGATCGGGAACCCCGCGTCCCATGAGTCCGGTTCGCGTCTCATCCGCCGTGAGCCAATGCGCCGGTTTCCCGCCTTCGCGCTATGGGATGCACGGATCGGTATCTTTCGTGCGAACGGCGGTCTCCACGCCCTGATCGTCCCGGACGCACTGCGGCACGAAGTGACGCTGTGCAGAGCCGGGACCTGGAACGGTGGAAATTGTGGCAATCATCCAATGTCGCAAAATGGCAAGCTACTCCCGCCCCAACCGCTCACGCAGCAAGGCGGCAGCTTCGCTGTCGGGCGGAATGGCGTCGAGCAGACGGCGCCAGTGGTCGCTGGCAGCGGCCATGTCGCCGTCCTGATCGGCGGCAACGCCGAGGAACCACAGGGCGCGCTCATTGTCGGGGTCCAGGGCGAGAATACGTTCCAGCAGGGCCACGAAATCCGGTGTCAGGAACGCCGCGATGTCGCCGTCATGCATCGCCATCAGGGCGTCGGCGCGGGCATTGAGCAGTTGCAAACGTTGCGCGTCGGGCATGGCGTCGGGGGCGTTGCGGTCGGCTTCGGCAAAGGCGTCGGCCGCCCCTTGCCCATCGCCCAGCGCCGAGCGCAGATCGGCGAGCCGGACCCAAAGCGACGGGTCGTCGGGCGCCTCATCGGTTGCCTCCTCCAAAGCATCGATCAAGCGCACCACGGTTGCCGGGTCGCGGGTCAGGGTTTCGGTTGTTTGCCCCTCGGCCGGTTGGGGGTCGGGCATGACCGCATCGACATTGGCGCCAACGCGCTGCGCCGTCCGGGTGATCTGGCCCTGAACCATCGCCAGCCAGGGCGCGTCGGCCGGGGTGTCGGCGGCAAGGTCGATCCAGCCGTCGAGCGCGCCTTCCAAGTCGCCGGCCTGCTCGCGCCCCATGGCCAGATAGAACCGCGCGCGCGGGTCCTGCGGCGCGTCTTCCAGCACCTGTTCGAAGGCACGCCGGGCCTCCTGCGTGACGATGCCGTTATCGGCATTCACGATCGCCTCGGCATAAAGGCTTGTGATGGCCGGATCGCCCGACGACAGATCGACCGCGCGGGCAAAGGCGTCGGCGGCTTGATCGTAGTCTTCCAGATCGGTGTACAGCACCCCCAGCCACAGCCAGCCGGTCAGATCGTCGGACGCTTCATCCAATTCGGCCTGAAGCGTTCGGGTTTCCTGCAACAAGGCGAGCCGGGCTTCGCGATCGCCGACATCGCGGCTGGCGAGCGGCTGCGACGGCAGATCCGGCGACCCGGTCGGCAGATAGATCCCCAGGACGGACACCGGCACGGCCACCATCAGCGCCATCGCCACCCGCCGCGCCCATAACGGCCCCGCTGTCGAGGCGCTCGTCCGGCCGCGACGGCGATCGCGGGAAAGGGCGAGCATCCGGCGGCCGACCTCGGCCCGGCTGGCCTCGGCCTGTTTTTCGTCCAGCAAACCCCGCTCGCGGTCGCGGTCGATTTCGGCCAGTTGGGCGCGATAGACCTTCAGCGCGGCCTCGGTGGCCGGGTCGATGGCCGGATCGGGCTCGGAGGCACCCTCCGCAAGAGCGGCCCCGCTTCCCGCTTTGGCCCCGGTGCCCCGGACCAGCGGGCGCACCATCAGCGCCACGGCCAGGGCGGTGGCGATGGCGGCGACGATCCAGAACATCATGATGGCCTCGTGGGATCCCGGCCCGCTGTGGTATCGGACCCGTCATTCGACCCGTTATTCGACCCGGTGCGCAGCAAGGCGTCGAGCGCTGCCTCTTCCTCGGCCGACAGCCGTTCAGATGCCGGGTCGGGGCCATCGGCTTGCAACCGGCGGCGGCGCTGCACCAGAAACGCAACCCCGCCCACCCCGGCCAGGGCGACGGCGGCGGGCGCGAACCAAAGAACCCAGGTATTGGGCTGAAACGGCGGGCGCATCAGCACGAAATCGCCATAGCGGTCGGTGATATAGTCGATCACCGCCTCGTCGCTTTCGCCCGCAGCGATCCGTTCGCGTACCAAACGGCGCATATCGCGGGCCAGCGGCGCCTCGCTGTCGTCGATGGTCTGGTTTTGGCAGACGACGCAGCGCAGGCTCTTGGCGATGTCGCGGGCCCGATCCTCTTGCTGCGCGTCCTCAAGCGGCTCGTCCAGCCCCATGATCGCCCCGGTCGCGGGAACCGGCAGCACGATCGCAAGCGCCAGAAACAGCGCCGCCAAACCAAGGGATGCAGTCCGGTATCGGGTCATACGCCCTCCTGTCCCCCGGTGTTTGGGCCAGCATCGGGACGGGTTTCGACCGTGCCGTCGCTCAGGGCCCGGACCAGGGGCACGATGGTGTTGCGGGCGTCTTCGGCCGTAACCGCGCCGGTATGGCGGTGGCGGATATGCCCTTGACGATCCACGACAAAGGTTTCCGGCACGCCATGCACGCCCCATTCAACCCCGGCCCGTCCATCCTCGTCGACGCCGATGGCGGTATAGGCATCGCCGTGCCGAGCCAGCCAAGCGCGGGTGTCGTCCGGCGCGTCGCGATAGGCGATCCCATACAACGGAATGCCCTCGTCCTCGGCCAGCCGGGTCAAAACCGGGTGTTCCACCAGACACGGCGCGCACCAACTGGCGAAGATGTTGACCAGCACAACCTCGCCGTCGAACAGCTCAGGCTCGAAGGCGGGTGCACCGTCGTAAAGCGGCGGCAGCTCTACCGGCGGGGCCGGGGCGTCCATGCGGGCATAGGGCACGGCCGATGGATCGTTGCCGGTCAGGATCGGCACGGCAAAGACGGCGGCAAGGGCCAGGAACAAGGCTACCGGCAGAACAAGAAGAACGCGGCGAAGCATGGCTATTCTCCCGGCTGCGGCGCCGGCGCGCCAGGACCCGACTTGGCCCCCGACTTGGGCCCGGCTTTCGGGCCCAGCGACCCTGGCGGTCCCGACCGGCGTTCGGTCGCGCGGCTGCGAATGGCGATGCGCAGCCGCCGATCGGCCAGCGAACAGATCCCGCCCGCGACCATGACCAGCGTGCCCAGCCAGATCCAGATCACCAGCGGGTAATGGTGCAGCCGCAGGGTCCAGCGGCCATCGTCATGACCTTCGCCAATGACGGCATAAAGATCGGCCGACAACCGGGTGCGCAGCGCAACCTGTGTCGTGCCCATCTGGGCGACCGGGTACCAGCGCCGTTCAGGCGTCATGGTGGCAATGACCGCGTCGCCGTCGCGCACGGTCAGAATTGCCATATCGGTCACATAGTTGGCGACCGGGCCGCTCTCGATACCCTCGAAGGTGATGTCGTAACCGGCAATCGACACCGTATCGCCCGGCGCGACCCGGCGCGAGATCTCTTCCTGCCAGATCGTCGAGACCGTCATGCCCAGGATCATCACGCCGATACCGGCATGCCCCAGGGCCGAGCCCCAGGTGCTGCCGGGCAGATTGGCCAGTCGGCGCAGCGAGTCCGCCGGGGCGATCCGGCCCAGCTTGGCCCGCCCGGCCAGATCGACCAACGCCCCCAGGATCGCCCAGAACGCCAAGGCCAAGCCCACAGCCGCCAGCACCGGCGCACCGGTCGCGAAATAGGCGCCGGTCAACGCCACCACGATGGTGATGGCGGCGGCGGCTTTCATCCGGCCCAGCACCCCGGGCAGATCGGCGCGTTTCCACGCCATCATCGGCGCGACGGCCATGGCCGCGACCAGGGGCACCGCCAGCGGAATGATCGTGGCGTTGAAAAACGGCGGGCCGACGGTCACCCGCCCGCCGCCCAGCACATCCAGGACCAGCGGATAAAGCGTGCCGATCAAAACCGTCGCGGTGGCCGTCGACAGCAACAGATTGTTCAGCACCAAGCCGCCTTCGCGGCTGATCGGGGCGAACAACCCGCCCGGCTCCAGCACCGGCGCGCGCAGGGCGTACAGCGTCAGCGACCCGCCGACCGCGATGCCCATCAGCAGCAAAATCAGCAAGCCCCGATCGGGGTCGAGGGCAAAGGCGTGCACGCTGGTCAAGACGCCCGACCGGACCAGGAACGTTCCCAGCAGGCTTAGCGCAAAGGTCAGGATCGCTAGCAGGATGGTCCAGGATTTCAGGGCATCGCGCCGTTCCACGACGATGGCGGAATGCAAAAGCGCGGTGCCGGTCAGCCACGGCATCAGGCTGGCGTTTTCCACCGGGTCCCAGAACCACCAGCCGCCCCAGCCCAATTCGTAATAGGCCCACCACGACCCGCCGGAAATGCCGATGGTCAGCGCCACCCAAGCCATCAGGGTCCAGGGACGGACCCAGCGGCCCCAGGCGGCGTCGACACGCCCTTCGAGCAAGGCGGCGACGGCAAAGGAAAACGCAATCGAAAACCCGACATAGCCCAGATACAAAAACGGCGGATGGAAGGCGAGACCGGGGTCCTGCAGCAGCGGGTTCAAATCCTGGCCGTCGATCGGCGGCGGATCGACCCGGCCAAAGGGGTTCGACGTGGCGATCGTAAAGATCAGAAAGCCGACACCGATCATGCCCTGCACGGCCAGCACCCGCGCCCGCAGGGTTTCCGGCAGCGCCCCGCCGAACCACGCGACCATCGACCCGAACAACGCCAGGATCAGAATCCACAGCAGGAGCGAGCCCTCGTGATTGCCCCAAACCCCGGTGATCTTGTAAAGCAGCGGCTTGGCCGAATGGCTGTTCTGAACGACATTCACGACCGTGAAATCGCTGACCACGAACGCCGTCGTCAGGGCGCCATAGGCAATGGCGATGGCGGCAAGCTGCACGGTCGCCGCCGCCGGCCCCACACCCATCATCGCCGAATCGTTGCGCCCGGCCCCGATCAGCGGCACGGCCGATTGAACGACCGCCGCCACCAGGGCCAGAATCAGCATGAAATGGCCGATTTCGCCGATCATGAGCCCCCGCTATCCTCTCCGGAACCAGCCGCGCGCAGCCGCTCGGCCTGCTGCAGGGCCTCGTGGACTTCCGGCGGCATGTAATTCTCGTCGTGGCGGGCCAGAATTTCGTCGGCCTGGAAGACCCCGTCGGCGTCCAACCGGCCATGGGCGATCACGCCTTGGCCCTCGCGGAACAGGTCGGGCAGGATGCCGGAATAGATCACCGATACGGTGTTTTCGGTGTCGGTCACCACAAAGCGCACCGTGTCGTATTCGTTGATCGGGGCGTCATCAAGGGTCGCCGCAACAGGCGTGGCGGCGCCGTTTTCGATCCGCTCAACAGTGCCCTCGGCGACCAGCCCGCCGACGCGGAAACGCTGGTTCTCGCCCAATTCCTGGTCGATCAACTCAGTCGGGCTGTAAAAGAACAACAAGTTGTCCTGAAACGCGGTCAACGACAACGCCGCCGCCGCGCCCAAGCCCAACAGCCCCAAGCCGACGCCGACCATGCGCCGCTGCTTGCGCGAGCGTCTAACCGCCATACCGGCCACCCTCTTCTTCCCGGCCATACTCTTCGCGACCACCGGCCCGGCGCTGACGCGGTGCGCGTCCCGTAACCGCGCGCAACGCCTCGACGGTGCGGTCAGCCAGCCGCGCGCCCAGAATGGACGCCGCAGCGAGCGCGATCAGCACCAGGGCCGCAACCGCGTAGGAGGCCCAGATGTAAAAGGCGTATTGATCCATGATACCGCTTGCCGTGCCTCGTCATCCGCCGTGGTGATCATACCACGCGCCGCCTTGTACCCCAACGGCCCCGATCCTGAAACCGAAAGCATGTCGCAGGGGGGCGGAGCGCCGACTAAAGAAAATAGACCGGGATGCCATGCGCCCGTGCCACGCGCACGGCTTGACCGGTGCCGCCCGAGGCGCGGCCGTCCGGTGTCCAGCAGATGACGAAGTCCGACGGGGTGGCAAGGTCGCCGCCCAAAACGATGCAGACATTGCGGGCATGAATGGCGCGCGCAGCGGGCGAACACCGCCGCCAGCCCGGATGATGCGCCGCCGCCAAGGCCATGGCCGCCGCCGGGTCGGGCGGAAGGATGCCATGGGCGCAGCCGTTGAAATGCGGCCAGGGCACGAAAATTTCCGTGGCATCACCGGCTCCAGATTCGAACGCCAAATCGGCACCATTCGCACCGCCGGACCGCAAAACATACCCCCGACCCGCCAGATCGCGGGCGATATCACGCATGCGGGCCTGTACGGCCGCCGGTGTCTTGCGCGATCCGACACCTGAATATATCCGCCGCATAGGCCACGCCTTCCCCGAAGGGAGAGGCCCGCCGCCACCACCGGGCGAGCGGACCTCCCGCATTCACAGTCGGGGAACTGCAAAGTCGGTATAGTCGACTCCGCCTGCCTTTAGCGCACACGTCATCGACGCCTGCCGCCTGGACATACGCAGACGGTTCCCCGACCGCGAACACTGGGGCAAGGGTATACCACGCCCAATGACAACGGTCAGGGTTCCGGCATCAATCACGGCGATGCCCGCCGCTATACGAGAGTTTGCAGACCCCCAGGGGCGGCTGTTTCACCACCCCCGCGTGCATGCTATCGCCTTTGG
>LFIK01004030.1_pt1 | contig 11918 bp, 12 predicted proteins | sample 643401 | NCBI WGS metagenome assembly LFIK01 (sample SAMN03777447, study PRJNA286221) | soda lake metagenome | biome: soda lake; feature: Kulunda steppe; material: water; isolation source: sample T5-Br brine of Lake Tanatar-5 | place: Russia: Kulunda steppe | collected 2010-07 | reverse complement strand
CACACACACACACACACACACACACACAAACACACACACGCACACAACACACACACACACGCATGCAGGTGTGCGCGCACTCTATGCACGTGCACACTCACACACTCACATTTCCTGTTCGCGCACGTAGCCACCTACTGTAAGACTCACCACAACCTGTCGGTGCTTCTAGAAGGGCATTTTGGCCGTTGTTCAAGGCACTGATCAGCTTGCTCATAAATGCTAGCTGTACACCTAGCAAATGTGATGCAAAACAGCATGATTATAAACGCCTTGAAGATACCTAAATGCACTGGCACAGGCTAGGCAAGCTTAGAACACATGTTGAGGAGCTCCTGCAAATGCCAGTATTGTAAGCAAAGCCACGAGGTCCAAAATAAGTAGCCAAAAGTTGATGATTGGGTTCAGGCACACCACAACAATTGCCCTGCTATGCGACCTGTCCATTCCCACGCAGCATTGCCTTTGCTTTTTTGTGCATGCACGCAAACGTATGATCTCATCATCATCAGAGATGGTATTGGGCACAAGCTCATCAGATAATGAATTATAAAGTGAAGTGAGAAGCACAACTTGAAATTTGTCTGCATAGGTATGCAAAGAGAAAGGGTTCTTGCGCATGCGTACCATACGGAGCATGCGGAAAATGGCACTCATGCCCAGCAATGCTTGTTGGTGCTGCGGCTGCCCTTGGCTCTTCTTGCATTCCAGCCACAGGGGCTGTCGATTCTGGAGCCTCATGGCAGTCTTTATGGCCACCTGCTTCCATGTGTGAAGGCAGACGCCCTCAGCCACTGCAGACGCATGCAAACAGCACCCTTCAGTATCCATGCCATTTGACACGGGTAAGCAATTATGTGTGAGGCACATGGCTTTCAAGCAGCACATACCTGTCGCAAGCTGTCAAAGTATAATGGCCATCCAGGTCAAATTAATGACAGTCAATGCCAATTACCATTCTATTTTAGTTACTCATTCATTGTAGTTACTAAGCAACAAATTTGTTAGAAGTGCATGAGGCCACAACTAAGCGCGGAGGCTGCACGTGGACTTCATTATTTCTCATTAATTTAACGTTCATATCCGAGGTATCCTGCTGATCAATTAGTGCTGCACTTGGTTGTTTCGTGTTCGGTTTCATCATCACAATTTGACACGAATAATTAAAGAGAAGGCTGGGGAACAATGGACACGAGCCTGCACTTTGACCTGGCTGAGAAAAACTTGAATTTTAGGTTGCGTGAGCGCCTGGTGTCTAAGCCTGGGATCGAGCTAAAGGGCAAGGGACTGCTGAACACGGTGAGGCCATAGAGTGCAACGTTGTCTGTTGGATGATAGGTGACATGACGATGCCCCCAAGGCCTCCAGAGGCCCTGATTGTGACCTAGCACCTCACTTCCAAGCCATTCCAATTTGCTAGGTCACTGGCAACTTTACGTATGCTGGCACCCTGAGGGGTGTCCTGAAAACGAGGCCAGAAGTCAAGGATGAGGGGTCCATGCCATGGAAACTTGGTGCGTCAGACTACTTGGCTGATTCCAACATCTGTGTGTGAAGGGAAAGGAAGTGAGCAAGTTTGTCTTGTAAGAACCAATACGCTTGCAGCATGGGTGTGGCACCTAAAAGATGTCAATAGTCTGCCTTTGTCAGGAGTGATGTGGCCGGCTGCCAGCTCAGTTTCTTTTTGTTCTTCTTCCTGTCAAGTTTGTTTATCCATGTTCACAAATCTATGCTAGAGGGCTTCACCAATACTGCAGTTGCCTTGGTATTCCTTGTCGTTGCCTTGGGTTGTAGAAGTGGTACCACCTCAATTCTTCCTGCCTACGGGTGTTGCGATGCTACACTAAAGACACAAGAACCAGAGCCTCATGCTTGATGATAAATCTAGGCACGAGTGTGAGCATACCATTTTTATCCCATTCTCACTCTCGAATTTGAATTGTCTGCTCCTGCCAGCTTCTTGTTACTTGCTTTTGCCAATGCTTTCAGCGTGAGGGTAGATGCACAAAGGCTCACACACAGTAAAATATGATCATACAGCAAAACATATCCGTCCCATAAAAATTCTCATGCTTTTGATTGGACTGGGCCTTGAATTGCATGCATTTACACTACGTAAACTCTATACCACAGAGCACACCTTCCCGAACCCCTACCCCAAATCCGACTTTGCAGCATCAAACCATCATGCGAGTGCAGATTAAGTAGTGCAGGCGCAAGCTCACATGCACCTGATGGCTGGGCAGCCGCAAGGGCTGCAGCTGTACCCACACCACTGGCAAATAGATTTCATGAATAATGAAGCAGGCCTCTCTAGCCTTGGCCTTCCTACCCACAGGCCTGGGCGGAGCAGGAGGGGGTCTGGCTGCAATGGCAGCAGCAAGCACCCACTCGCGCTCAGCAAGTGTCTGAGCCAGGGTAGGGTCCTGGCAGATGCGTGGCTCCCCAGGCTGCCCGTCATCCTCTGAGCGCTTCCGCTTTGCAACCCACATTGAAAAATGTCCTTTGCCCGTTTGGGGCATGGGGGTCCAGGGGGGGGCCCAGTCAGGGTACTGGCTAAACTACCATACCTTGTGGGTTCTTAAACTTATCATTTTACTCCTGGCAGGTTGCGAGAGCTTGCTCGAATTACTTTATTAATCGCAAGATCCCGAGGAGCACTACGGTAGCTTACAGTGGCCTATTATCATCATCAATTTGAAATTTGAACTGTCAATAAATCCTGGGGGCTTGTCTTGAACTCTTACTGTCTGCAACCCCTGGTGCACCCTCAACCCGGCTTCTAACCCCATGCATTTCGGGGCACGTGCTGCAAATGCACTGTATGATGGTGCGTCTAAGTTGAATTTCGTGGGATATTGTGAGGGATGCATGCATTGCAGGAATTAGGCAAGTGTAGCCCTACGCATCAACCAAAGCTCAGAGTCGCAGCTGATGCAGTCTGCCCTCTCATGGTGCTGAGCTTTCCCAGCTCAGTGTGGCCCATTTACCCAGGAGAACTGCACCGCCCAACCCTTTACAAGATTTGGGCTTGCGTGCAATAGCATTTGTGAGCTCCCATGTCCTCATTCAAGCACAGATTGACACATATGCACACAGGGGCGCAGCACACGATGCTATGCACTCTTGCAGGTGGTGGCGTTCACGTGGCAAGCAGTGCTGATAAGCCGGGCTTGCCTGTTCCACAGCTGCATGCAAGTGTGAAGAAGGTTGTTTCCCTCCTTGATGGGCCCCGCACAGTGTTGAGTACCAAAGCTTGGGTAAATGTGGACTCCAAAGCTAAAAAGGTAAGGCACCCTTATTCATCTGCCTGCTCTTTTAAAACCTTAGTCTAAAGTATGTCTGCACGACCACTAGCTAGGATACTAGGTGCTTGGTCAAAATGTTTCAGTAAGGGGTTGGCACTTTCTCATTGACATGCCTTAAAGACAATCAAGCACGTGACTATGGGCATGTCTTTGCTCAAGCTGTCCTCATGATCAGCATACTCACAAAGCTGTCTTAAAGGAGTAATAAACAATGAGTATCATTGACTGTGTTCCTAGTTGTTTCTTGTGTTGAGATGGCAACAATTCACAATATTTATGGAGATGTATTATTCATGAGTGTGTATGATGTAATAGACTGGCTAAATACTAAGCCTGGTTTCATACTCTTCTCAGCTGCTTTTCCCCTCAATCTGTCATGTACGGTGAATCATAGTAAGATGATTCATGAAGTGAAGCATGCCCTTCTGACGAATGCTGGAATTTCTAATGCTGATGCTTGCAAGTGGAAGGTTGCCCATGAATAGGACGCCCTGTCCGCTAGCATTTGAATTAATTTCATTGCAGTGGTAGGCCTTGCACACTGCTCTCATTGAAGAGTTCTTGCCACTCATCGTTTGGTAATCCTCGCAACCTGACTAGCAATACTTGAGGCATTGAGCGGCTTGTTGATTATGGCAGGTTTATGCAATTGCTTAGTGTTATGCAACCTGCCTGCTAGATACTTGCATATGCTGTCTGTGCATTTGCCCATTGTAGTTCACAGCCCGAAAGGGCACCATCAAAGTCTCGCATAAGTGGATGGGCTTTACTCAGCGACAGGACCTGAAATTATCAGCAGGCCTTGACGTGTCATGGCCCACTCAAGCAAGAGAGCCAACCATGGTAAGTTGTATGTAGCAGAGATATTTCTGAGGAGTCTGCATGTCATTTAGTCTGCGTTCTCAGATCAGGATGCCGCTTGTTCACTGTTTTCGTAAAGTAGTCTACTGCTGCATTGCATCACCTGATTCATCATGCAATTACGTAACAAAATCTGGAATCAAAAGTAGATTAATTTTGTGGGAAACGTTGTTTGGAGTTGAATTTACAGCAGCATATGTTTGTACTGGATTACCCGCATGCAATATTTTTTAGAGCCTGTGGGTATTATGACGCTAAAACCTTCTGAAACCTTGCCATTTGCCAGTTTCTTTGACCTGCATTCACTTTGCAGTTGCCCTTTTTCCAAGTGCGGGAGAACAACTGGGCTTTGAACTTCCGCAATAAGCGCTGGTTTGCCACTTACGACTTATGAGCCACCTCAGGAGGATGCAAACGTTCAGAAAGCGTCCATAATTGTGAAACACCAGTATGCTGCCGTAAAAAATGGCATTGTCTTGCCAGCATGGTGTGAACTTGTTGGGCTTAAACAAGCACCGTAAGCGTAGTGTAACAAATCAATGATGATGATCATCAAACGTTAAGCGACCAGTGTCCTCACACATTGGTTATCTGTTGGTCATATCAATGTTGGTGGACGTCTTAGGGCCCTGCCATACTTCACACACCAAGCCCCAGGACGAAGGTTAAGGACAACTTTAAGGCCCTCATCATTTTCATATTGTCCAGCGACACCATCTAGCGCTAGTCACCAGGACTCTTGGTAGTCTCAAAGACTACCACAAGCTCCACACAATTGACTTTACAAAGAAATGCAAGCACACGCTGCTCATCTACATATACAACTCCGTCCGAACTCCTGCAAACAGAACGGCAACAGGCCCCTTAAGTGCCTGATATAGCCCAAAGCCAAAAAACGAGGAGCAAGGCTGTAGCCTACCTGAATAGCCTGCATAGCGCTCCACTGTCTAGACCACAAGATGCACTACCCTCCAAACAAGCATCACGCAATGCCTGCAAAGATAAGAAAACATGCGTAGGCAGAAAATTCACTCCGTATATCGATCAAGGGAAAGGGTTAATTTGAGGTTAGGTTAGGATAGGTTACATAGCTGTATCGGCCGAACGAGGGCAGCTTAGCTGAAGGTTAATTTGAAACTTACTAGTAGGCACCGCATCACCCCTCCATCAGCAGAACAGAAACAAAGAAAGGCTTATGGGAATAAGGAAGGTGACTAGCAGAAACTCATTCCTGATTTTGGCAACAAGAGGTCACCTACCGGTTAGTCAGAGAAACGGAGAGAAAAACTATGTAGTCAGTGAAACACTCCCATGAGGGCCTACATTAATAAAAGAAGAGAGGTAGCATACTTTTTTCTATGCTGAGCACGTTTAGCACTAACAAGCTTGTAAGTATACCTTACCTGTAACGAAACCAGGCTTTCCTTGATCACCAGATCACCTCCAACTACCTAACCAACCACCAGGCTCAGGCTTCGGGCTGGACTAAGATCAGGCCAGTTCATTAACCGGGATCGTTCCCCGGCCAGCCCATAAAAAACCCTCTTTATAGCGTTCCTTAAAATACCAGACGGAATGAGCATGCAGCTTTGTAGCAAGCTCAGTAGCTTTTAAAGGATCACGACTTTGTAAGAGGCTTGATGATGTAAGGATTGTAAATAGTGCCACTCACACCCAAAAGGATAGATTAGGTTAGGTTACATAGCTGTATGTGCTGAACAAGGGCAGCTGAGCTGAAACCTAAGAGGCCTGCAAATTGGACCTAAGCTAATTAGGCGCAAACACGAGAAGAAAGGTAGTGTCCGAAAGCTAATGGTTTTGGTGAAAAAGTGAAACTCAGAGAGTCAAACAAAAGGCTCTCAAAGGGAAAATCAAGGAAAACAGGCTCCTCAAGCGAGGCAAGTCTTGGGGCGCCCAGAAGGAGAATGATGAGGCTAACATTGGCGGCAGCTTGCCATAGATAATGACAGAGCACACTGTGCTGCTGGTTGACGGCCTCTAGCTGGCTCCTATGTCTGGTGTCTTTTAAAATGCTCGACTTCCATGAGATGGGTGTGCTACTGATTGTATAAGAGTTGGCTAGAGTTCTGGACCCTGGACACCATGGACCTTTAGAAAACAACACGAGGTTCTTTGCAAGCGCTTGAAGGCCAAAAAAGCTATCTTTTGCACCATCCTTCTTGGCGTGGGAGGCTCTAACTATACCTCTTAATCATTCGAAAGAGCTCGCCATTGGTACACAAAGAGCGCGTAAGACAGCTATCAAATTACATGCTCACTTTGTGCTTTTTGCACACAAACTGACGACAACTAGGCGCGCTCTTGAAATAATCAATTTAAGGTCTTGGTCCGAAACAGGAAAGGGTTTGTCGTCCTCCAGATCCTCACAAGTTCCTCCACTTCCCCGGTGGAGGAGACTCGCGGCTACTCGGGGCAATATGTCTCCTTTTCCTAAATTGATGTAGGTACCGGTTTCACTGCCTATGCAGTTTTTCTTTTCTTTTTCTGGCCCCTGGGGGCTGGTAGGCTGGTGCGATTCCTGAGAGCTTCCCATCCCATCTACACCCTACCCTAAGGGTTTTTCTTTATGCATACATAGGGTGGGCACCTGGTACTACTTTTGGTAGGAATTTTTGTAAATTAGTATAGCGTCTGGACGACCGGCAGTGAGTCTTTGTTAAGCAGGGAAGGGGCAAGGGAAAAGTTATTCAGGGATAGGGAAAATCCGTTATGGCTTTATAAGTTCTGTAATGCCAAGCAGTCTTTGCTGCCAATATCTGCTTGGACAAATCAGCTCCCTAAGGAGCCTGTTTCAATAGCACGCTAAGTCTACAAGCAATGTTGTGGCGCTCAGTAATCATACCGTAGATGGTCTGGTGTTGACAACACGATAGAATGTATAAGGCACTGTCTGAATGATGACAAAGGGGATATTGAAGACTGGCCGACGTCTTTAAATAGCAGCCTGCTCCTAATCAGGAATGGATAGAGCCCCATTATCATAGGATACACCTTTCAGTCACAATGCTATGATGATATGCCCACATGTGCTACTTGCACATATGACTAGGGCTGCCTAATACACACAAAGGCTTGCACATTACAAGAACGTGAAGCAGGAAGAAGTTGAATGGCTCAGATTGTCAGAAGAGCAGGAAATTACCATCAATTTCACGCCCCTCTGCTAGGGAAGTGCTGAGAAGTTAGAGCTCCACCCTGATCCACAAGCCATGTAAATACCTTTGAGTAGCATATGCTTGGACGGCAAACAAACACACATACAAAACAGTTGGCCTATATAACCTTGTTGATTAAGGATTTTAGGGAAACCCTCACAACCTGATTAATGCTCATGGCTGTCAACACAAGGCGGCTCAGTCCGGAAGAAGCAATTTATGAATTCCTTCCCACCACCCCCCAAACAGTCATCATACCCACCTGGTGGTGTTATTCAGATTATTATCAGGTCTGTGGATCTTGCAAGAAATACTTCAGCTCCTGACCCCACAGGGGAAGGTAACTCACCCATCAAAATGCTTGTATTGCATACATGCAAGAAAACACGTGTTTGCAAATTGATTTTCCTTCTTCTTGCGCAGGGCACACGCTTCCGAGCACTAACATGTGGACAGCACATGTTTTAATCTAGAACGCTGCAATGAACATTCTATAGAAAGCTCTATCTATAGGATGTTCATTTGAGCGCTTCGTTGTGCTTGACAGTATAATTGTACTCTGTACACTCTATAAAGAAAGCTAATGAGTCATAGGTCAAGCAAGCAGCATGTTGGATGGGGAGCTAGGAACAACAGGGACGGAGCTTAAAAGGATTGGGGATACCTGCACACAGGAGGCAGGAACTGTGCTGCATGAATTCTGGTTTTACAGTGAACAGACATCATTGCAATCGTAATACATGTATTACAGTGCAAAATTGTGGTCAACTTTAACTTGAAACTTGTAACTGCGCCATTGATCCGCTGCTGATATTCAAGGAAGAAAGCATTGATATTTGAAATCTAGCAACCAAACTTCACTTTCATGCAGTGCCACACAGTAGCATACACAATGTCTGCTCATCAAGTCAATGGTGAGTAGGGGATACAGGCTGCTGCTGGTGGTACAGAGACAGGAGCTGGAGCAAGGAGGACTGGACGAGTTACCAGGCGCACACCTGACAGCCCACCTGGTCCCTGTCACTCAATGTTAAAAGGTTTGATAGAGTATGGTGAAGTGCGTTGGGGGCCTATGAAGTTTGTCAGCTAATCTAGTGGACCTTCCCTAAATGCATGCTGCCAGTTACTCAGCTGGCATACACTAAACGATTCCTAAGCACAAGCTTGTTGGGGTGCCGGCTCGGTGCGCTGTATCTTCTTAGATCCTAAAGATGATGCAAACAAGGGCTGGCCTACAGGATACAATGCAAAGGGTTGCAAAGGGAGAAAGAGGAATTGACAATTATGGTGAGGATAACCTAGTATGGCAGGGAATTCACTTCTCAACAAGCCCAGAACCAACTTCTCTTGCATGGGCGCAGACATGTGAAGCAAGAGATTGGAGAACAGTTGTAGGGTTCCACCATCCTCTGGAGCAGAAGTTCACATGTGTGTCATCCACCCTTGGATTGGTTTATGATCTGTCAAATGTAAGATGTAACACACTCTCAGCCCACAGCAATATAAACCTTCTTCCCAAAATGGACATGAGTGCTAATGGCTACTTGCAAGTACCCACAATTGTGCGCCAAAACCCATACCTTCCCACAATCTTGGCCACTTTGCTCAAAACTTCTTTGGGATATGTTCGATAACACGTTATAGCTTAAATGGGATGATGACCCATTTTACTGCCTCCACCCTATTGGGACTTGCGCTTACTATCAGTATGGACCGAATCGGCTTGCACCTGTCAAAAACAGATTCCAACTTGCTTACTGGTTTGACGCAGGCATTTCCAGAGGCGACCTGTACACCTTCCCATCTCTATTTCCCTGCAAGCCTTCCTAGTGCAAAGATGCAGAAAGAATTTGTGGGGACAGGTGATGACAAAATAGCTGCTACATATTCTGCTTCACATGGCAGCCTTTGAGACCTCCCCCGCCCTTACATATTGAGATATCTTTTGATGTTGACTCACCACTTTCCAACCCCAAAGGATAGGATTGGAGCAGATTTTTTAAGTTGTATGCACAACAAGAAGCTCTGTGTACAATCCAGATTACTCTGGAGATGTAGGACAAGTGGTATCACTCGTGCAACTCATGAGTGCTTCCAACTGGGGAGAGCTCACTGCCATATGGTTATGCATAGCAAAAGCCCTTTAACAGACCTGCACCCAATCTGTCCAAGGACAGTGCCTGCGACCTTTCATAAATCATGAAGAAGCTTTTTTACCTAGAAGCTACACAGACATGCCCATGTATACTTAAATGAATAAACATCAAAGATTGAAATAAGTAATCCAAAAGGTTCTATTCCTCAAGATAAAAGCTTGCAGCCTTGGAGATCAATGTGCTGATGCCCTTGCAAAACATGTAGCCCTCCACATGGTATGATAATGGGCATAATGCGCTGTTTCCCCTGCTCTCCTCAAGCGTTATTTCATACAAGCAGCTCGTCTAACCATGGCAGACTAACTGCCAAACCCAATTCTAAAGACGAAATCAGGCATCACACAGCACATTAATACATTTGGTGTAACGGGCTAAGTCATTTGAAATTCCCAAAAAGTCCTCAGTCCTCGAAAAGACTGAGACTCTAGTGGCACTCAAGTATGCCCACATGCGTAGTCATTCATGTGTCCAATTATGTTCACGTACTGAATTCACACTTGGTGGCTACAAATACCTCTCGCTCCAAATCCGGCTCAATCATTTATTGGACATGGGACATTTGGTCGCGGTTTCATAGCCGCTTGAGCCAGGTACACTGACCCTTACATTTAGGCTATCAGGCGCGTGATAGACCACCGCCAAATTTGGTTTAAACCCCAAATGTCTCAGAGTCCTTGTGACTTTACCATAGGTTGAGGAGTGTCCCCTGCAATTTTCCAGCCACGCAAACAGATCCTTTGTGGTTGCACACTGCCGGTGTATTACTTGGTACACACTTCATCAACATGATCCACCTCGTCAGCTGTTTTCCACCGCCAGTTTCACTCAAATTCTTCTGTACCACATTCTTTTTGTAATTTATGCTAGTTTCACAGTTCCATGTATGCGTCATCACTTCTGGTGCATACACTTGAACTTATGTGGTTTCGCTGCAGATTGTACACACATGTGTGCCCCCTGTCACACCTCTATCTACAAATAAAGCACTTGCCTTCAACCGCTGAACTTTCAGTGAACAATATCCTGAAGGTGACTTACTTAAAAAGAACATTAAAATGCAGCCACAGCCTGGACCAGAACACAAGGAGCAACACTGGAGTCTTCCAAGGAGCCTGATCCATACTTGCGACTCCAGGCTAGTTGGAACGCACATATGTATTTATACATGTTTTTATTTGAATGATATGGTGCTGGTTACACCTGTATATATGCATCAAAGGGGAAATATCTTCAAAGAAAAGAAAGTGGCGAATGAATTTCAGCCGTGCGGAATCCCGGGATGTCCAGACCTGTACTCAGATGTGCACTGGCCATCACGAGGTCCACGCCCATCCCCTGACAACCGAGATAATTACTTACAAGTCATACAAATCAGTACCAGCACGTCTCTACCAAGCAGGCCTAGGCTTTGGGGCGTGCGTGTGTGTGCGTGTGCGTGTGCGTGTGCGTGTGCGTGTGCGTGTGCCTGTGCGTGTGCGTGTGTCTGTGCGTGTGCGTGTGCCTGTGCGTGTGCGCATGTGTGCGTATACTCATATGTGCGTGTGTGTGTGCGTACGCATGTGTGTGTGCGCGTTTTTGTGCATGCGTGCGTATGCTCACGTGTGCGTGTGTGCGTGCGTGCGCGCACAAGTGCAGGCGCGCCATCAACTGCACGCACCATCCCTGCTGCTGATGGCTGTGCTGACATGGGAGAGGTAGGTGCCCAGGCTCATCGCGTCAGCTGCCAATTCAATTCAATTTCAGTCAAACTCTAGGGCACCTGCTATGCCCCCCAACAAGGCCTGCTGCGCGCACGACCATGACTGCGAGGCCGCGGACTGCGGGCCCGCCTACTCCCTGTTCAAGCACGTAGACGCCAGCAACGTGGGTGGCTCATGACAGTGTAAGCCTATATGCGTGCGTGTGCGTGCGTATGTGTGTGCGTGCGTGCGTGCGTGCGTATGTGTGCGTGCATGCGTGTGTGCGTGCATGCATTTGTGCGTGTGCGTATGTGCAAGCATGCGTGCAAACGTGTGTGCATGCGTGCATGCGTGCGTGCGTGCGAGCGAACGTGCGTGCTTGCGTATGCGCGTGCAAATCGCCCATGCACCCTCGCGATCCTCACGCTTGGCAACCCTAAAGCACACGCAGGTGCGGTGCCTTAATGAGGCCACGCCCAGTAGCTGCCGCAACGTGCTCAAGCCCTGGGACAAGCGGCTGGAGCCGACGCCCGTGCCCCTGTGCAGCAACGAGGACGACCCCGAGCTCCTGCTGCATATACCGTGGGTGTGTGTGTGCGTGTATGTGTGTGTATGTGTGTGTATGTGTGTGTGTGTGTGCGTGTGTGGGTGGGTGCGTGTGTGGGTGGGTGCGTGCATGTGTGTGCGTGCGTGCGTGCGTGTGTGCGTATGTGTGTGTGTGTGTGTGTGTGTGTGTGT
>LFIK01004029.1_pt1 | contig 11919 bp, 14 predicted proteins | sample 643401 | NCBI WGS metagenome assembly LFIK01 (sample SAMN03777447, study PRJNA286221) | soda lake metagenome | biome: soda lake; feature: Kulunda steppe; material: water; isolation source: sample T5-Br brine of Lake Tanatar-5 | place: Russia: Kulunda steppe | collected 2010-07 | reverse complement strand
TGTGTGTGTGTGTGCGTGCGCGCATGCATTCTCTCGTGCCCGCATGTTGTGCTGCAAGACCAGATGGTCATGTTTAAGAAGGCTCGCTAGTGATAGAGTTGGATGAACTCACAAGTTGATAGAGTTGCCGAACTTGCCATACAGCACGGTCTTCAGCTCCTTCATCTTCGCCTGGATCTCCTCCACCTGTGCCTCGTGAGACGCCACGTCCTCGTTCACGGAATCGCTCAGCTTCTGAAGCCGTTCTTCGGCAGATTCCTTCCCCATGTGCACGAAGCATTCGCCCGCGACGTACCGAATGCTCTCGTCATCGCACAGCATGAGCTCGTTGCCCGCGTCCTCCAGGTCTTCCAACTTTTTCTGCACCCAAGTGTACAGGAGGGGATGAGGACATACGCATGTTATGAGTACTTGTGCATTATGCTGATTCCATGATGGACTACAAAAAGTGCGGGAGCACGCAGGCTGATCAATCATTGTGGTGCCGTCTGTCCTCATCTGGAGAGCCTCTTCTGTTCACTGCTGTGCACACCTTCAAGGCTTTCAGCTTGATGTTCACATCATGCATGCGTGCATTCAGCTTATTGAACTCATTGATGTCTTCCTGGTCCTTCCTGCAGGTGCATCCAGCATTACATCAGAAATGCATATGTACTTGAGCAGCGAATGGCAAGCCAGGATGGCAAATTCATATGCAAGCACTTCTGCAGAAAAAATGCTCTGGCAGCACATTTTGTGCTCTCCATGGCTTTCTCTACCTCGTAACTTGAACTGCGACGTCAGCCATCCTTCCAGCGTAAGTCCTTTGCTATTGATGATAAGCTTTGCTGTTAGGCACTTAATGTCTGGAGTTCTGGCATCAGGAAGCAATGGACAGAGCGTGGAGTGGAAAACAAGCCAAGCTAATGACACACAAACGTTTCCTCCTGCAAGAATGTGTTATTCATATAACTTAGGGTTCAGAGGGAAGGCCCAGCCTTATTGGGTCAGCTAGCTCTGGCCCAAACTGCAACCCACCAACAAACTCAACAGACAACAAGTAAACTGCCGACTTGCACGTGCAATACTAATTAGGCCCACTTGGTGCAATTATTTTTCATGATATGATCATGGTTTGGAATGGAAGAGGAGCTATGTTAACATCTGTAAAATGAGCACTGGAGTGGCTGGAGGCTCCAGCGGTCCTTCTCCTTCGCTGAAGACCATGCTTGCTAGTTCCTTGAACTGGCTGTGCTGCTTCATTGCCACTCTATTGGGCATATGCTGGGGGCTTTTCCTGAGGCATGCCAGGTATATCTGTCATTCCGGGCCTTGATCCAGGAGAGGAAATACAGAGGCAGAAACTCACTGGCCGCTTTTATGCGGCTGCCAACACTAAGCACACTACAGAAGATTGCATCTAATTGATAGGGCTGGATGTGGATGCTCATGGGCTGTTGCAGCAGAACATGCCCGTGCCTGCCTGGACATCTGTGACAGCTGCATCTCGCCTTCCGACGTTTGCAGTGCCCGCGATCGGGATGCCAAGGAGGACGAGCTGGTCAAGTCTTCGTGTAAAAATGCCGAATTGGAACGGCGGATTGTTCAGCTGAACAAAGAGCTTGTCAGTGGTGTCGAGCTTTGCATGTGCTTGCATGAGTTTTCAGCTGTCTTGCTTTCTTGGACTGGTGGCCGTTCTGCTCTACTCCAGTATATCTTCTCCGAATTTAGGCAATTGTACATACCTCTGGGATTTGTGTATGCACGTGCACTCAAGCACGCGTACACACATGTTCACGTACACGCACACCCACCCTCTCACACCCAAACCCACACCCACTCACATGCACGCATGCAATCACACGCACTATTACACACACACACACAAACGCACACATACACACACACAAGCGCACATGAACACACTGACAAGGATGGTCATGATTATTGCAATGAAATTACAGGAGCAAAGAGATGCCACAATACTGGAGCAGGCCAAAGTCTTGCAAACACGCGATGAAATGCTGGATGAATATGACAGCAAGATGAAGACGCTCATGTGAGGCTCTTGAATACTGGTTTTGTCCTATGTTGCGATAAACCTTGTGGATCCGTTCTCGTGCATTGCTGCTGAGACCTTATCAGAAGGGCCACACACTGCGCTTACTTGGTGTCTTGCTTAACTTGCAAGCCATGCTATGACGTCTCCTGCAGCTTTTGTGCCTACCAGGCCCTATCCTGCCACATTCGTACTTGTTGGCCTGCACGTATACCTACGCAGCTTCCTCCTCACTGGTTGCCAGCCTTTAATCACATCTTTCACAGCCCATGGTATCAATGGGAGTATGCTGGGCAAGGATTGTGGCCCAGTGCCTCAAGGCATGTGAGCCATCCCCCCTCCCTTCAAGGATGTGTAAGAGCATGCATGTGTGTTCGCGTGCTTGCCTTGGAATGCAGGGAGCAGCTGCTGCGCAAGGAGGCTCAGCGCAAGCAGCTGCAGCAGGCGTTGCGCCGCGCGCAGCTGGCTGCCAAGGCGCTGCGCCGTCTGCGCGAGCAGCTTACATCCCTGGAGGCCGGCCGGCCTTTGGCTGTCCTGAGCGGCGCCCCTAGGCCTGCGCAGCAACCTGAATCAGACGAGGTAGGGGGCACTGAATGAGATGAGTCCTAAAGTAGATGATGTGCATCAATGCAAATCTAACGTGGGAGATCAGCGCAGGAATCAGGTGTTGTAAGATGGATCAGCGCTGGTCCAGGCGCGGTAAATCAGTGCAGGATGAGACAAACCATGCAGTGCAAGCCTCCGCGGCAGCCCTTGAGACCTGCCGCCAGGACTGAAGAATGGCTCAGTGCCCTGCTCCTCGCACACAGTGTTCTGATGTGTGCGTGCTCTTGCGCTCAAGTCATTGCGCCGAAATGGTGAAAATAGTGAGCGTGCAAATGTGTGTTTGCTTTTGCTAGTAAGTATCGGAATTATGCATGCTCAAGTAGCAGGCAAACTTTCAGAAGTGTATTGCCTGCTTGCCCATTGCCACCCTCAAGGTCAATGTGTGCCAAGGGGGAGAGGGGAGGAGTACGGATATTTATTTGAGCGGGCTTGAGGTGGACAGTGGTGCTTGAGGTGGACGGTGGGGCTTGCCTGGCAGCACCTCCAACACCCTTGCATTGCTCTTGGTCGTGGAAAAAAAAACTGAGGGAGAAAGAGCGTTAGAAAGGGGGTTGGAGGCCTTCTCCTTGCACGACGGGCTGATCAGGTGCGGGGCTGTGTTGCCAGCTGCTTAGACAGCACATCCCTCCTCATCACAATAGGTTCAGCACTTTCTGCCTGATTTGCCGCTCGCGCATAATCTCCTGTTTTGCCCTGCCTGGACGCTTGGCATACTGTGCAGCGGGGCACGCGTTTTGCGTCGTCCTGCCTGGACATCCAATCTACTGCTCACGCCTTGTGTTATGAATTGCAGGCACCATTCAGCACGCCCCGCCGCGGCGGCCCCCCTCGCCCTGACGACGATGATGATGACCTAACGTCCACTGGGGGCAGCGCGATGCACTCGGAGGACGTGTGCAGGTGAGTGGGTGCGGTGATGTGCGCATGTGTGTGTGTGCTGGTGGCGCAGGCCAATGTTCCAATCAGTGGTGCGCACAGATGGATATGGATGCAGGCATGAGCATGCAAATATGCCAGGAATGTGGGGAGTTGCTGCACTCTAACAATGCGTGCAAGTGGGTGGGTTGTGCTGAAACGAAGAGGGCGCGTGCTGGTGGGTAGGTGAGATCGCATGTGTGGGTGTGTGTTGGGGTGTTGCACCTGGAGAAGGTGTGCAGGTGGGGGGCTGCGGTGATTGGCGTGCGCCTGTGCAGCAGGTATGGTTCAATGTAGAGTGCCCTCTGCAGGAATGTGTGTGTGTGTGTGCGCACGTGATAGGCTTGTGCCCTTTTTTTCAGAAAGGTTCGGCGTTTTTTTTGTCCTACCCAGGTATACCTCCTTCCTTGCAGACTTGTGCAGGACAGCTGTACCCTTAAAGTCACCAACTCTGCACTTTTGTGCACACCAGCCAGCGTTCACTGCTCATCAAATAAGACTGCAGTGGCTCATGCTGTCCCAAACCAAGGCCTGTAGGCACAACAGATGCTGCATTCCATAGCGGATCCACAAGAACTGGCGGCTGTCCTGGCCAGACCCCACAACCTTGGCCCAGGCTGCGTGGCTGTGTGTGTCCACAGGCAAGACGTGGAGCACAAGGCACGCAACCTCATGGCTGAGGTCCTCCACTTGCGCGAGGAGCTGTCAAAGCACCAGAAGCAGCTGCAGCAGCAGCGGGAGCAAGAGCGCGGGGGAGAGCACCAGCAGGGACCAGGAGCTGCAGGTCTGGACACAGAGATCCAGTCCCTGCGCGCGCAGCTGCTTGATGCAGCGCGGGACCTTGCAGCAGCTGAGGCGTCCGCGAGCACGGCTGTGGTAGCCGAGCAGCAGGCACAGGCGCAGGCGGAGCAGCTGCGTGCCGCGCTGGAAGTGCAGCAGGTGCAGCAGCAGGAGGAGGAGCGTGCAGCGCAGCAAAGAGAGCAGGGCATGCTTGGCCAGCTGCAGGAACAGGCTGAGCGGCTGCGGTGTTTGGAGGCGCGTGCACAGGGGCTGCGTGAGCAGTTGGACGCTGCTGCAGGCACACTCAGCGCATGCAACGCGCATCATGCCGTGGAGGAGGGGAGGCTTAGGCAGGAGATTGAAGAGCAGCATGCGCTCCTGGCGGCGGCAGAGGAGCGAGTGGTAACACACCAAGCGCGGCTGGCGGAAGTCAGGGAGCAACGGGAGTGTGCGCTTGCACAGCTTGCAGAGGCACGCACGCAGCTGGTGGCGGCTGAGCAAGCGCAGCAGGAGCAGGTGCAGGAGTGTGCAGGCCTGGATATGCAGCTGGCGGAAGTGCGGGGGCAGGTGGAAGAGAGCAAGCAGCATGCAGCAGAGCTGGAGGCGGCCAATGTGGAGCAGGCTCATGCACTGGAGCAGGTGCGCGGTAATGTCTGTGAGGGATTGATGCTGGAGAGCACCTGCAGAAGCCGCCCCCCCCGCTTGAGATAAGAGTAACCTTGCCATGTTCATGCACGCAGTCTGGGCTGGCTTTAAGCACGAAATTATGGATGGGATTAGATTCTGCTTGCGAGTCAGCCGTTTTTGCTTGCAGGCCTGTGTGCGCTTTGTTGGCACCATTTGCCAATGAAAATAAATGAGCATACTTATTGCTCTCAGTGATACCTTCCCATAATCATCAAACAACCTAGAGGCATACCAGGCCTTGCGCATGACCCCCCACATGCAATGGCATTCATGTGCACCTTTGTGAGTGCCATGCATTGGCATTCATGTGCATCTTGGTGAGTGCCATGCAAAGGCATTCATGTGCATCTTGGTGAGTGCCACGCAATTCAGAATTGCTGTCCGGCTAGCCACAAGGCGTCCTTGTGACAAGTCCTTGAAACTTGGCATGTGTCATGCTGGGCGTATTGTTTTACATACGCAACTTTGCTCGTTGTGCGTGCATGCGCAATTGCGCAACCCCCCTTTGGAATTTCCCCCTACACACACATAAATAGGAAACACACGTCACATACCCACATTCGAATGTGCTGTGCTGCAGGTCCAAGCAGACCGTGACCAGCTGCTGTCCTCCACAAGCACCCTGCAAGACCAGCTGCAGGATACACGCATGGCCTCCCACAAATTAGAGCAGGAGCTGCAGGCGGCTAACAGTGCACTCCAGCTGGCGCAGGTGAGTGCGCACGCTGCTGCGTGCTAGTGCCCTCTTTTCCTTGTGCCCTAGCGTTTTAGGAGGCCCAACCTGATGGAGTACATGTTTGTTTGGTTTCCGGCGTGCGTGGTCATCACAGCATGTCCTGGCCATGGCGCGTGTCCTGCGATTTGGAAAGGAAAGAACCTAAAAGAAGACGCTGGAACATACATTCCTGATTGTGCCATTTTTACTAGCACGCTCAGCATTCAGTGATGGCCTGAATTTGGAGCCGTTCCATCTCATGCTGTGCTTGTGTGGCTGTGCGCTCCTGTAGGGCCAGGCACCTTTGTCTCGGGTGCAACAAGAGGGGACAAAAATGCGCCATCGCTTTCCGCCTCTGTACAGAGCACAAATGCGCAAATGCATGCACACATGTGCGCACATTTGCACACATATGCACACACAATGCAAACACACGACGTGCACACATACGTGTACATGCACACAAGGAAGCGTGCGCATGCTGCAGCCCTGGCCCGACTGCCGCAATCCTCTTTACTGTGCACGCGTGCAGGCGGAGCTGGAGTATGTCAGCCAGCAGGCCGGGCGCTTGCAGTCGGTTGTTGAGCGGTACGGCCTGGCCACTGCCGACATGGCGGTGCTGACCGCGCGCCAGGAGGGGACCTTACGACACACCATCTCGGGGGTGGGGGGCACGCAGCAGCTCATGGCGCGGCTGGTGACGGTGGAAGGGTGCGTGCATGGTTCGGGCGCTGAGCGGCTGGGATGGCGCGTGGGCCTGTGCCAATGCAGCCTCGCATGTTGTGCGCCGTGGGGGCGAGTGCATGAGCACAGTGTGCGCTGTGCCTGCTTTGTGCTGGCCATGAAGCGACCTCCTTGTACAGTGCGCTGTGCCCTGTTGGTCTGAAGCGAGGGCTCGGGGCCTCTCAAGCTTTGGCTGCGCTGCTCTTGATGGCAGGTCCTGCCATGAAGCATGCACTGAGCATGAAGCAGGCTTGGAGCACCAGGTGTCTTAACCCTGTGTGCCGAACTGGTGCAGGTATTAATGCCACTTGAGCTCATACACTACAGTACCAACATGACCCCGCAGGCTAGCAGAAGAGTTGGCAGCCAAGTGTGAGGCAAGCGAGCGAGGGGCAGCAGCCCTGCGCTCTACCATTGAAGGACTGAGGCAACAGAATACAAGCTTGGCCAGGGCAAAAGAAGAGGTGCAGCACTGAGGAATTTCAATACTCTTGCTGCTGCTGCTGCTGCTGCTGCTGCTACTGCTGCTGCTGCTGTTGTCCAGGCACCTTCAAAGCGCGGATCAACTGCGTTTCTCTGGTGTCAGCTTGCAGCTCAACATGTCCAGACTTGTTTTCCTGTCCTTGCTCCCCTCTTCACATTTTCCTTTTGTTCAGACTTGGCCAGGCTACGTGATGCAACTTGCTGCGTGGCAGATTAAACTTATATGTCAGGCTCTACAAAGTGCTGGTCCCCACCCTTTCTGCTTTTGGTCTTTGACCTGCAGGCAGCCGCATCGCACAGCCACGAGCTCGCGGCCCTGGGCAAGGAAATTGCAGATAAAGAGGCAGCTCTCACGGCCCTACAAAATGCGGTTACAGAAAGAAGCGCAGCCTTCGCAGCCACGCAGGGAGGAGCAACAGATAAGGATGCAGCGCTCAAAGCCCTTGAAATAGAGGCTGCAGACAAGGACGCAGCACTTGCAGACCTGAAGAGAGGGGCTGCAGAAAGGGATGCAGCGCTCACAGCCCTTAAAAAAGATGCTGCAGACAAGGATGCAGCACTTACAGCCCTGGAGAGAGAGACATTTGACAAGAAGGCAGCGATCACAGTCCTGAGACAAAAGGCTGCAGATAAGGACACAGCACTCACAGCTCTAAAGAAAGAGGCTGCAGACAAGGAGGCAGCGCTCACAGCCCTGCACAGGGAGGCATCAGATAAGGATGCAGTGATCTCAGCCTTGAAAAAAGAGGTGGCAGACAAGGATGCAGCATTCACAGCCCTGCAACAAGAGACTGCAGACAAGGAGGCAGCGCTCTCAGCCCTACAGACTCAAGTTTTGCACATGCAAGCAGAAGCGTCTGCTCTGAGCGCGGAGGCCTATCTGCTGGAGCAGGCCCGCGAGCAGCACCAAGCTATGCAAGAACAGGTGATGCGCCCATGGGTAGCGCGCACTCGCGCGTGAGGCTGCCCTCTTCTGTTATTCTGCTTGCCACGCCCTACTTAAACACTGATGTGGTGGCACTAGGAGGGAAAACCATTGATTCTTAATGGTTTTGGTGGGCAGGAATACAGCTGGTGCTCGCAAGCGCATACCTCCGCCATCAGATGCCCAGATATCCATGGGAGTCTTGTGCAGCTTCATGGAGTTATCGACATATGGAAAGGGCAGGCACTGGGGATAGGGCATGCCTGTGCACCTGTGAGGGTTTCGCTGGGTATGCCATGTTGAACGCACGTATCATGCCCTGGCAAGCAGCCACCAGACCTGGATTCCCCTGTGATTTGCTCTGTCAGCCAGGGCTGCAGGCTGGAGGCCTCTGGCACACCGTTGCCAATTGTCCTGCTGACCTGCTTGACTACCCATATGCTGCCTGGCAGCAGGTGACTGAGCTACAGCTTGAGCTGGATGGTGCGCGGGCAGAGTGCCAGCTGTTGGAACCTTTGCAAGCGGTCAATGCCAGCCTGGTTCGGGATGCCGAGCGGGCTGCAGAGCAGGTGGCTGAGCTGCAGGTGCAGCTCGGACAACTGCAGCTGTCAGCTGCTTGCAGTGCAAAGGTGAGCTGCGGCCCAATCTGCCTGTACTATGCTCCCTTCCATCTACTGATGCTGTTTGTGTGCACTTCCATCAGCGGCCAACTTGATGTGTGCTTGCATGCTTGCAATTGCATCTGTTCGCATGACAGATCTTGTATTATGTTGCATGTTAATGGATTTGACTAAGTACATCATCCTCACTAGGTAGCAGTCCCTCTGCTGTGCTGTGCTGAGTAACAGATGTGGGAGTCGGGTTGGGAGACACTAGAGATGAGACCCTGAATGGAGCTAGGCATTCCGATTTATGCCGGGCAACTGCCAGACGCCGCAATGCGTTTGCAACAAGCAGATAGACGCTCGCACCGGCGAGGTCATCCTGCGAAGCCCCCCGAGCTTGATTTTGATTGATGAGGGAGCAGCCCACCGATCCCGCCCAGCCAGTTGGGCGCTCGAATCTTCAAGCCACAAATGGACGAACTACGCGCTTGGGGGTCCGGAGCTGTTAGTGGGCGCAGGACTAGCACTCCTCCAGGGGGGTTCCGGATCACCGACAGTGCCCTGCCCCACCTTGAACCCCCAGGTCCAAACCCAAAGAGAGGAGGATGCCCCCATTCCTACAACAACATCAGCTGCAGCAGGGCAGGGCATGTGCCCAGGCAGCGAGCCAGAGGAGCACGATGATGACGCTGAGGCTTGCATCAGCAGCAGTGCTCTGCCAACTGCAAGTGCTTGCCCCGCGGCATCCCCATCGCACATCTGCGATCTTGAGGCCAAGCTGAAGCAACATGAAGAGGAGGTCAGGAATGGAAGAAATCATCAGAGGGCTCTCGGAGTGCTTGCATCACCATGTGCTTGCACCGCGCTTGCATCTTGCCTGTTTCACCATCTTAACATAGATACAGGCATCCTATTGATGATTATGCACACTTTCACCATAAAACGTTATGAAGCTTTGTGATGGAAGAGGGCGACTTGATTATGAGATGGCAATCTAACTTGCAGGTGGGAATTTCACTCTGACCCTCGTGTCAGATTGCCTCATCCAATCTTCATGGAGTACTGCAGGTTCTTACACCTCATGAATGTGCTCCATACTCATGTACATCATGAACATGTCACGGTTCCTCATGCCTGGCCCTCTCTGCCACGCTCATGTACTTGTGGGCACGAAGCCGCGCGGCAGACCGCCACACCCTACAAGCCTCACAGGCTCACAAGTGCGCCTTGCGCTTGCGGACAAGCTGGCTGCATCCTGTAGTTTGTGACACGCCGCCCCCTGCATCACCTCCGCAGCTGTCCGCCCTGTCCACCGACAATGACATGCTTGCGGAGCAGCTGGGGGTGTACAGCAACGCGCTGTTCGAGCTCCAGCGGGTTGTGGATAGCGAGAGAGGTGCGCCGCCCTCGTTCCTGGGCAGCGCCTCCATTCCCCCCTCCCCCTGGTCCTCCATGGAGCACCCAGGGCTGCTCACCTTCCCGCAAGTGCTGCCCTCACCTGGGGGCACGCGCACAAACAGCCTCTTCCTGCAGTCGCCCCAGCGAGGCGGAGCCAGCAGCTCGGCGCGCCCATTCTTCTATGCCCCCCAGCAAGGCCACCTGGGCAGCGCTAGCCCCGCCCACAGCACGTGCAGTGCCGCCACCGGGGCAGACGAGCCAGATGGTGGCATGGCCACAGGCACCGACTCAGGTGCTGCCTCCCCGGCAATGCGGCTGGGGCGCCGCAGGAGGAGCGCGGACGTGCCAGACATGCCCCAGACACCACACGCGGTGGGTGGGCGGGTGCTGCACCGGCCTTGCGTGCTTAGCTTGCTGCATTCCCCCACGGGTTGGGGAAATCGCCATGGATTGCAGCACGGGTGGGTGACATGGCTGGTGGTCATGGAAAAAGGCAGGAGGTTGGGGAGGAGGTGTGGGCAAGAGTGTGCGAGGCTGAGGCTGTACAAATAGGCGTGTCTGCAGAAGAAGACGCAAAGGGCGGGCACGACCGAGTCTGAATAGGTGGGGATGGAGGGGGCCTGGGGAGCTATGAGTGACGGGGGAAAGGGCTTGTAAGATGGTGCCAGCTTTGTTCATGGATTTATACCACGACTGGCCTCTTGAAATGAGATGGCACTGGAAGGGGCAGGCAGCATGCAAAAGCTTGGCAGCAAGGTTGCATGCAGACTCAGGGAGCACCTGGGCTTGCAAGTGCTCGGTTAATGCCCCCCCTGTGGCTGTACATTGCAGCTGAGTCCACACGGAACTGGTATCGGCAGCGTGCATGAAACAAAGGCCCCACAGGCATAGTCTGCTGGCTGCCTAAGGCCCTGAAGCAAGCAAGTTATGATTAGGCTGTAGGACACTTCAGCACCAGCTCAGTCCCAGGGGGTGCCTTAAGCCCTGCCTGCGCCTTGAGCACGCCCATCTGTAGCAGTGCATGGCTGCTCCTGCGCCTTTTGACCTTTCCCTCCTGCGCGGATACCCGCCTGGAGCTGTGGGCTGTCGCTCCAGCAGCGACGGGCCTGTGCCAGGCATCCTGCTTGAAGTGGGTCTTCGTTCATGCACAGGATATGTTCCAAAGATCCTGCTGCAGAAAAGCCTGCCTCTGCTCTACAAGCCATCTTGTTCACCTGGACTGCCTTGGCCCCTGCACAGGGAGTGGTGCAGCAGTGCGCGCGGCAGGTCCAGCAGTACCTGCACAGCCTGAAGAACGCCAACGCGTCACTGACGGCTGAGCTGGGGGCGCTGCAAGCAGAGCTGTGCACGGCAAAGCAGGAGGCAGCACAGGTCGCAACGCTGCAGGCAGAGTTGTGCACGGCAAAGCAGGAGGCAGCTCAGGCTGCAACGCTGCAGGCAGACCTTGTGACAGCGCAGCAGGAGGCGGTGCAGCACAAGCAGCAGGCAGAGCAGGCTGCAGGCACGCATGCGGCGCTATCCTCCGAAGCAACAGAGCTGCAGGCAGCACTGCAGGTGGCACAACAGCAGCATGCGGAGCAGATGGCAGAGCTACAGGGAGCACTGCAGGTGGCAAAGCAGCAGCATGCGGAGCAGATGGCAGAGCTGCAGGCGGCTCTGCAAGAAGCAGAGCATGCAGCTGTCCAGGCACACAGCCTACCCCCGTCCACGCATATCCCCCGCACGTCGCTCACGTTCGAGGCGGCTGCGCTGCAAGCCGCCCTCGCTGCAGCACAGCAGAAGACTGAGCAGGCAGCTGTGTTGCAGCGCGCTATCACAGTGGCACAGCAACAGAGCTACAAGGCCGCCCTGGTAGAGGCAGCAAAGGCTTTGAGCGGCCAGGAGCGCGCAGCAGCCTTGCAGGCTGCCCTGATTGTTGCCCAGCAGGAGGCTGCTGCAGCCAAGGCCGCCAATGAGGAAGCCAGCACAGCACTGGAGGCGCTCAGGTGCGCACACCAGGTTGGCTTGGCCAGGCAGGAGTGCGCACCTGTGCCGTGTGCCTTTG
>LFIK01004027.1_pt1 | contig 11924 bp, 5 predicted proteins | sample 643401 | NCBI WGS metagenome assembly LFIK01 (sample SAMN03777447, study PRJNA286221) | soda lake metagenome | biome: soda lake; feature: Kulunda steppe; material: water; isolation source: sample T5-Br brine of Lake Tanatar-5 | place: Russia: Kulunda steppe | collected 2010-07 | reverse complement strand
TCCCTCGTACTCTGGGGAGCTGACCCGCTGGTAGGTGCAGCAGGAACGGGTAGTGTACTGACCTGGTGCCCAAGTTGACCACAATACTGTAGCCTCTAGGGGTTTAGGGGTTACAAGATAAGGCCTTCAGTCAAGAAGTGCGACTGCTCATTAAAAACTGTCATCATGATCAGTGCATGAAGGAAGAAATAAAGCTTCAAGTTATCAATAATATTCATTTCAATAATAAGTGATTGTTTCCTGTCACAGAAAAAGTAGACACATTGTTGAAGTCTGCTGGAGGAAATAGGAATGCACAAGTCTTTCAGAGAGAGACCATGTGTGGACGGGTGCAGTGAAAAAGGATAAGACCTTAAATCAAGAAATGCAGATGCCTGCTCATAGAAAGCAAGCAATGCATGCTGAGAAGTATGGAAGTAAAGTGTAATTTTGGCTTTGAAAAGCTGCTGACACATCAAGAGATGCTGTCTGAGAGAACAGGGAGGCATGTTTCCTGCGGATCTGCATCTGGATCCTTTACGGAAAGAGACAACGGGCGTGTGTGCGATTAAAGATGGCATCAGGATGTTGCTTATACATTGCTTACTAAGCATTTAGCAAATGATATTGTCCTTTGCCTCACAATAACTGTGATCCCAAGTAGCTCTCTCAATGCAAAGTGAGCATGGAGTAAGTCATGCTGCAGATGACGTCATGGGGGATATAACTTAGGTGTCACAACTTGAAGGAACATGAGCTTCATTGATGTGATTCTCCGACGGCCCTCTGAAGGTGGCAGGAAAAATTGAGGAAGGCTTTATGGTACGTCATCTTATCACTGCTATTATAAATCCATAAATAAATAAAAATTCCGACACTCGGCAATCAAAATACAAACGTCTACATTTGAATCAATTGTACAACAAGCACCTGCGCCGTCTTTCTTAGCGTAACGGAGTAGTTTATTATCCTTAAAATAATGTAAGTCTTCAGATAGGCAACAAGGTACCTTGGCAGCATCACCATTCCGCTCTCAGCTGCCTTCTTTGACAAACCTTGGGATTGCGGATTTCGTGGTTCACATGGAATTTTTGATAAGAACACGACTTACCTGAACCTCTGGCACTGCGCGTGTCCCTGACTCTACCCTTTCAAATTTGAGTGCGCATGCGCCCCTTATGTTTGAAATCCCACGCGCTCACCAGGTCTCTACCCTTGCCAAATTTTGAAGAGTATCCCTGAAGTCTCTCTGGAAACAAGACACATGACTACCCTGTTGGATATACCTCAGGTATGCTTGCATCCGTGGGTGCATTCAGGGCCAGCACGTCAGGTTCAAACTGCAAGGTCAATGAGTAGAAAGCAGTACTTAATGTCAAAGGCATCTTTGTTGTTCCCTGCGATTTGTAATGCATGTGCTCGTGTGCCTGGATTTTTGCCTTATTACAGATCAGAGGTGAGTACTGCCTGAAGGCAAATGCCCAATATTACATCAGGAGGAAATTGAAGTCTCATGATGAGCATATGAAAAATAGCAAGTATGGTGCAGCAAGCTTGACATATGAGAGGCCAGCAAGAGCCTTGACAACAGCTTGCTGATTGAGCAAAAAAACTACTTAAAAAAAAACCAGCCGACCTGGGTCCTTTTCTTAGGTGCTTAGCTATATATGTAGCTGTCCCTGCTCTGCTTACTCCAAAGGCTTCGCCATTTATAAAGGCCATTTGTACAATTTGCCATTTATAAAAAACATCTTCTTTGATGATCAGCAACATCAATGGAAACTTAAGATATTGTTGTCCTTCTTTCTTCCGATATAGATCCTTGTTGTCACCCTGTACTGAATTGTGCCAAATTGCATGCACAGGAGATACTGGGCACCATTTTCAAGCTCATCAGCCACAGCTGTGGCTCCAGTTGGGAATCTCAAAGATCTAGAGCAGCCTTCTATGCCGCCCATCCACACATTCGCAACTCAGAAGCAGTCAATGCTCAGCTGCAGCACTTTTACTTGGGCGTGAAGAGTGGGGCTCAGGCAGTAGAAGACCTGGTGTACGGATGGCCCAGGAATGCACTTCACCTCCGCAAGCTTAGCATTCACTCGGAAGTGAGCGCAGGACGCTTCCAGGATTGGCCTGAGCCACTCCTGTCTTTCTTGCGCAAAGCGACTGTGTCAGCTGCAGCCTCCTCACTTTTGGCAGGGCTGGAGGAAGTCAAGCTCAACGTAAGTATCTGATTGGTGTGTGTTTTGGGCTTGCATGGCAGGCTTGTGTGCGGAGATGCAGACAGTAGGTCCAGGCCTCCCCAGCGGCAGACTTAATCCCACGAGCGCGTAGCTTGTTTAACCCAAGAGAAGCCAAGCTGGACAATGCAGCTGATTTGCTTGCATGCACCCTGCTATTTCCATGGCATCCAAATTGTGCCATCATTTTAGCAGCAGAGGGCAGGTAGGCATCAGAGGGGTGTCACTAGGGTCTTTTTGGAGGGCTCCTCTTCCCAAACTTTTCTGGGGCCCTAGGTTGCACCTTTTATAGTTCTTCGAATACTGATCATTTGCTTACTACACTACAAGTTTGAAGCAGTATTCAGAAAGTGCCCTAGGTCAGAGGCAGGAGGGCTGGAATCTGGGGAAAACTGAAATTCTTGCATGCAGGCTAGACTCAAGGAGCCCCGACAGGTGGCCATTTTGCACACTAGCGCATAATTTTGGGATCCTGTGCAAACCTAAGCAGGTTTGTAAGAAAACAAAACCGGGTTTGGAGGGTTCATTTTGTACGAAAAAAGAATGACATATATTAGTGCTCTGTGAAATCCACAATGTTGTTATTCCTCAGATAAACTGACGAACTTCAACCCCACATTAGCGGCTTTTGTTATTGAGTCCCAGGAAGTATAGTAATCACTTTCAAACGGTGTGCCCAGCATCCTAGGATTCACTTTTTGGCACCAAAAGCGCGCCCTAAGTTTCACGCAAACCCCTGGATAGGCATTCAAGGGTCAAATAGGGAATCGTTTCACTTGTGACGCTGCAGGTAGTCAGATTTGGCTTGATGCATTGAGTTATTTGCAATTAGCACCATTTCTCATTTGATTACTCTCGCGCAGGGCAGGGCTGCAGCCAATCAAACTTTGGGGATTTTTTTAAGGATAGCACCGTATCACATAACCTAAAGCATGATTGTAATTTTGGGGTGGAGAGGTGAAAGCAGCCTTAAGAAAAACAGTGATGAAGGCAAAGGCGACAGAAAATCTCAAACCTGACTACTTTGTACCCATGATAGCTCCAGGGTACAGGAAAACACACCAACACGAGCCTTGAGAGTCACCCATTGGGGCGCTGTAATCATAACAAGGATCAATAATAGCCACAAAAACAATGACAGTGCAACAGGATCTTGTAATCCTGCCAAACTTCAACCCTGCGTTGACGGCTTTTGCCAATTAAACCCAGGGTGCTGAGTATCAATAATGCGCCCATCATCCTGGCACTCACCAGCAAATATGCCCTTATGTGCACCGACGAGACACTAGTGACACCCTCCTGTTGGTCTAAGTGATTTAACGTGGTGTATGTCTTTGCCCCAACTGGGTCGGCCCATAGGGCAACCAGCATAATTCTCTGTAACAGGTACCCTTAAAATTACGCATGTACCCCCTTTGTTATACAGCCAGTCCATCAAAAGCATTGCAAGCAATTTGGAATTATTAAGTTTAACTATTAAGAACAAGAAATCCGCGATAGCAAATTATGCAAGCATGCTCACACACACCTATATGAACCCAAATAATACGTTTGGAGCATGTGCACACAGATCCCCGCGTTCGCGTGCACGCGCAAGCACACACACACACACTTTCACACACACACACGCACACATAAACACACACGCACAGGGCTGGCAGCTTCAAATGCAAGGTGTACATCTTGTGGCCTCTACCTTGGCGGGCACCTGCCCCCACATTTCCTCGCTGGAGCTCATGTCCTGCCGCCTAAGCCAGAGCTTGCTTGCTGTTTCAGGCTTGGGCAGCCGCCTGACCTCCCTCACAATAAATAACTGCTCCTCCTGGTAAGCCTGACCATTGGCCTACCAAGCTTGATTGGTCAAGAGTGTGGACCTGGTTGGCTTGTTCTGAGCTGACCTCGCTGAGCAGGTGCAGCTTTGTCATCCTTATTGTACCTTCAGTTGAGATTTCAGGCAGCGGGCATTCAAGGCTTTTGCTCAGTCAGCCACATGAAAAAGATACCGCTCACCTGGCCTGCACACCCCAGGGTGGTGCATATGCTAACAGGTGTCATGCATGCTGCTTGCTGCTTTAATCAATGCAGTGAACTGTGCACATATCATTCGTTGGTGACTCATCAAGCTTGATACTGATGCATTGGTACATGCGTCATCAATCCTTTCATCAATTGCATTTGGCCCTGCTTATAATTTACAGCTATTTGCATGCATTTTTGACCCTTTTGCTTGAACACCTTCTGAGAAGGCTTACAGATAGCATTGCTAGTTCCAATGTTGGCATTGCTGGCTCAATGAGAGTACTGGTACGAGAGTGCTGCTTCAAGTAGCAATTTTGCTGCCGCAATTTACTGTCATGAGCCAAACATCATTGAATGCAGCAATAACTTGAAAGCATTCATAAACTGATACCTGTGCCTGCCCAGGAGTGAGGGCCAACCACGTGCGGGGAATGCTCTTGTTAACTGCATAGCCTCCTTGCCTCTGCTGAAGATCCTGAGCATCAGTTTAAACGATTACTGGTGAGTGCTGTGGCAGCATCTGTGCCTTGTGTGCATACATTGATGCCGCCTTCTTCTCCTTGCATCAGTGTCTACCGCTCAAGTCTGCTAGAACAGATTTGAGAAACAGCTGGTGACAATGGCCATCTGCCTGCGAGGAGGTGAAGTATGGACTCCCCTCTGTTCTGTGAAGTGAAGTGAGCGCATGCATGAAAAATAAAAATACATTATGAAATGCTCTCAAGTCTGATCGCAGCCACCTCAGATTCCATTGAGCATTCATGGTGCATTGTTTGAGTGTGAAAATTCTGGTGAACCCATGATCTCAGGGATTGCGACGTTGAGCACCACGCCCCGCTATTGGATATCTCTCCACTGGCTGGCCTGGGGAGCCTTCGCAACCTAACCCTTAGAGCATGGGAGACCAGTTGTGCGCAAGGCATTATGCGGAATCCTGCCAGGCTGCATGGTCTGCACAAGGTATTGTGTGGTAAAACCTGTATCCTGTCCTTGGAATCTATTCTTGCCATCTTGCACTTATACGTGAGCTAAGGAAGGTTGATTTAAGCATGGTGATCCTGGATTGATATTTGCCACAGCAACTGCTTGTCACTAGCAAGATCTGGGGAGCAAATCATGACTGCACACCACTGAGATTAATTGCCATCTACCGGCCTGTATCAAACCTTGCACTTGCAGCGTATGGTGTCCTTGTTTGGCGCTGTTAGATTGCAACGTGAGGTTGCAATGTCACCGATGCTATGCAGGACTCATCCATCATCCAGAAGGCCTCTATGCGGCCCTCACATGACCGTCCCATGCCCCTCACATGACCATCACGTGCCCTTCATGTGCTTGCATGAATTTAGACGCAACTCTAGGTGTCCCCCCTCACTTTGTGCGCACTCCCAGAGTTAAGCTGAAGATCCACAGCTTGCGCAAGGATCACTGCTGTGTCCCAGTGTGTCAACCTGTGCTGATGCAGGTGCTGTTTGCGGGCATCCAGCTGGAGTACCTGCATTTGGGCAAAGCCAGCATGAAGCTGCTGCTGCAAACAGCACCCACTGTGCCACCAAGCCACGTGCCCACCTGCCCATCTCTCCAGCACCTGTGCCTACCGGCAGTGTCCCTGCGCGACCTCCAACAGCTGCTCCACTCTGCACCAAACCTGATGGTCGTGGACTTGGGCCGACTGGAGCTGCCCCGAATCAGCTCTGCAGACGACATTGCAGCAACTGCAAGCAGCCTACACCAAGTCCTGGAGCGCATGCAAGGGGCAGGGCTGGGGCCTTTCCAGGCGCAGACATACTGCACTCCTGCTGCAGCCCCTAAGCATCAGCGTTTGAGCCTAGCCTACTTCCCCTTGGAAGGCCGGCTCACACACGCAGCTGAGCTGTTGTCCTCTCTTGCTGCGCGCGCAACGCCGCAGTCCGCGCCGCTGCAAAGCATCCGCCATCTGACAATCCACCGCTGGGTGATCTCTAAGCCTGAAGACGCGCGCGCCCTTGCAAATGCTGTGCCGCACCTATCCTCCTTGTGCCTGGTCCGCTGCGATCTTGCTGGAGCGCCTCCATACCCACTGGGGCATCTCCAGGAGCAGCCCTGTGTGCTGTCCGCGTTGCTGCCGCAGCTGCCCTGCCTGCAGCATCTGGAGCTGCAGCTGGGTACCTTGGCTGAGGGAGATCTCATGCACGCGCTGGCAGAGACGGAGCGTGTCCGTGCAGCGGCTGAGGGTGACAGTGTGAGCCTGCAAGTCAGCATTGAAGTGACGAAGCTCCCCAAGGGTTTGGACTATCAGGGTGACAATGAAGATGCCGATTGGGGGCTGAGGATCATTAAGGAGGAAGGACGTGTTCGAGTAGTTGCAGATCTTGGCCATGCAAAGTTGTGCCTGACTGCTTTTGGTACGTTTGATATGGGGGATGATTATGAGTTTGCCGACTGGTGCAGATTGGAGGAGATAGACAGTGCAAGCGTGGACTCTGATTACGAGTCATTTGATGATGGATTTGTGGGCGACCCTTTTTTAAGTGATCATGATTTAGATGGGCCGGATTGGCAGCATTACCAGCTTTCAGAAGTTGGGCAGCTGGGATCTTCAGAAGATACTCTCGAGTGATTGCATGAGCTTGTAGAGAGCAAGAGAGGTGAATGCCTTTGAGTTCTGGGCCAGGCAATATACTGTTTGATAAACCAGCAGGCTCAGATTTGACACCCTCTGTCCATGGATATAACTTTTGCTGCAAGTTAAGTCATGGAGTACGACTTGTGGATGTGTGATTCCAATGAATATTGGAGGACGGGGTAATGTTTGCAAATTGAATTACAGTAAATGTTTTCAAGGAACCCTTATTGAGAGAGGCCTCCCTTGAACTCCATTGCAAAGAATCAGAAGTATGGTAATAATAGGTAGGTTTCGGCATGTCTGTTCAAGCACCGACGCAACCTTACAACCCACTGTGTGCAATGTGGGAGCCCCAGCCTGCGGGCTCAGGGGCGTAGGCATCATCTATACAGGAACTCATAGAGCAGCTCCTATCTTGGAAACCTATAAGCCTGGCACACCAAAAGCCATCAAAGAGTGCAAATCATTATGCACCCTGGGATCGAGGTGTTGTCACACGTGCCTGGAACTTAGGGCGCACTTTTAGAAGTAACTTAGCTAGGTACTGTGCATCCTTGCAACCTTGTGCAAAAGCTGCCTCGTACAGGACTGAATTTTGGCAATTCATCTGTGGAAAATTGACATTTTGGGTCACCCAGAGCACCAAAGTCAGTCACTCAATTGGTGTTTATGTTTCGGAAGGTAAAGAATGTGTGGGATTGTTCACCGGCCCCTCCCAGGCTGAAGTTATCTCTCAAACCTATCTTGCAAAGGGATCCATCATGGTACTTTTTGGGTGTAAAATGGCCACCTGTTGGGGATCCTTAAGCCTTGCTTTTATGCAATAAGTACAGCTTATGAAAGACTCCAGCCCTGCTGCCTCGGAACTAGGGCACTTTTGACTTATTCTTTTCCACATTTATGCAGCTGTTGGGCCCCATACAAGTTTTGCAGAAGGAACGCACTTAAATCTGGCTAGTGTATTCCCCTGCTCATGGGCATCATGCATGATGCACACCTACCCAAGGTATGCATACAGAAGTAGGGCAGGGTGCAGAGGGGATGGGGGGCTCTCAGAAACGGCACTGGCCTACCAGCCTTCATCTACTAGTCAGCTCACACGCAATCAGCAGCACATCCATCCCGTGTAAGATTGTAATGCTAAGACACCAGGCCAAGGAGCCGGCTTAAGGCCGCCAACCAACAGCACAGCGTGCTTTGTCATCATCTACGCCCAGCTGCTGCCAAAGTTAGCCACCACACTGTCCTTCTGGGAGTGGTCAGCACCATTTACAGCCCTAACGGCATGAAGCTCTTGAGGACCTTGGTCTTGGTCCTCAAATAGCTCCCAAGCTTGCTATGAAGCTTCACACTCGTTTGGTTCAGTACATTCTTGAACTTGTTAGTACCAGACTGCTCTTATTTGGTGTTGCAATTAGCAGCATAAGATGTGCAACGGTGGAGTCTGACTATAAGTCATAGAATAGGAGGTATTGCTGTATGGCGGTGATTAGCAGCTTTTGGTGTCCACACTTCCACATCATGTGGTCACGCTCCCACATCATGATGTCTTGAAGACTACCCCCACCATCCAATGAAAGGTATGCACTGTAATCTACCTGCAGCCTGCCAGGATCCTTCTTTTCCTTTGGAATTGTATGCTGTATGACCTATACCGTATTCTATACATATACCGTATTCTGTGACCTATACTGTACATATACCGTATTCTATGACCTATACCATGTTCTATACGTATGCCGTACTCTGTGACAGAAAGGGTCTTCAGTGCTGCTCTCTTAAAGCGAATCCATCTGATCCGATCATAGAAAGTGCAATCTTAGAAGGTTTGTACTATGAAGAATTAATAGAAGATCTAAAGGCTTTGCAAGAATAAAAAACTACGCAGGCAGAAAGACGCTCCCTGCAACGCTCAACTGAGGAAAAGGAGACACATTCACCGGAAGTGCCATTGATCTCCTTTACCAACCACAGTGCAGGTATGTGCAGGACAGGACGACAAAAATGCTTAGGCATGAAGAATAATCCCCTCATTCCCTTCATCAATCAAGGATGAGGGGTCACCAAGGGACAATGCCCTGTATGACCCCTCGACCAGCTTAGTGGTGCCACGGTTGAGACAAGCGGTTGAGAGAGATATTCAATTTTGTGTATAGGCGATCAGTTTTAACTGTATATAAATAGAGCCTTAGACCATTGCACCATCATGGTGCAATGATTGCTAGGCCATAGCTACACCACCGTGCTGGTGACCAGCACTGTGTATTGTTACAACATGATGCTCAGGCAGCCCCTAACACATCATGGGATAATCTTGAACGTCTGAATGTTGTAAAGCGTTTCCAGCTGGGTTACTACGGGTTACTGAGGCCACGGTTTCTAGATTAGCGAGTGGGAAACCCGCTTGTAACTGTGGTTACCGAGAAAGCCGCAGTAATCCACCTCAGGAACCCGTGCTTTCCGAACGGGTTTCCGCCGGGTTTCTGGAAAGCCGGCTTTCTGGAAACTCATCTGGTAATTACGACCACGGTTATAACCGTGCTTTCTGAGAAAACCTCAGTCACCCACAGCAGAAATGCTGGGTTTCTGGCTGGGTTACTGCCCTGGATAATCTTGAACTTCAACAGTTGAACTTGCCAAGGTTGATGATGTTCTCCCCTTGTACTTTCAAACATAATATTGATAATGATAAATATCAATTGTCTGATCAATTGTTAATGATTTGATAACTGATATATGTATCAAGAGTTACATTGATAAGATATTAGTGATAAATATAATTATAAATTCCTTGAAATACATTTAATTGTTAAGTGACAAATAATCACATTGGATTCTTTGTAATTATCCATGTGAAGTAATGCATTTGATTTTGAATGCATCTTGAACAATGATTGCTTCAGAACATTGCTCGTTTTTGTTTGAGAGCTCACCCTAAGAGTTGAAACCGGTTGTTGGCAAAGCCACAACTTGTGGCTTGTCCTGTTGAATAGGATCTGTGACAAATGTGACTTGCATAATGCCCAGGACGAAAAGCATGTCCATTTTTTGTGCCCTTGCTTAGAAATGTGCTATTTGAGAAGGAGATTCGAAGAACAATTTGCTGATTTTGCTGGTAGGACTTACATTGGTGACACAGGCGCTTTTTATTTTGACAACATTGGAGCTGAGGATGTGAAATTGTTTCTCTAGAAGCAGACATACAAATCATTCCTTTTTCTCTCTGAGACTTTGGAATTTTTTGTCGGGCTGGCAGTGTCCAGTAAGCCCAGCAGTCAACCCATCTGGCTGAAGGTCTAAACCCATTGTAACTTAACTTGAACAATGATTATTTAATTCGAAACCGCAAAATTGCGCTTGAAATGCATTTATTCTCAGGCTTCCTACATGACACGATGATGGTAATGGTCACCATTAGCACGGTACTTAAATGCCATCTTGCAGTGCATAGCATAGCCACAAGACATTCAATGATATACTTGGAACTTTATGGAGAGGTGCTGTTTTCATTCAAACAGAGAACACTGAGTGCTTCAAGTTGTTCAACAAGTAAGTTACTTCTTCAGCAGTCAGCTTGTCTATGCCTTGGCCCTAGTGGGCTCTTTTCCTCTATCAATGTTAGGTGTTCATCTGCCCACATTCTTTTGTTTGGGCAAGAGCTAAGGCGACACCCACCATGTACTGATTTAACCAAGTATATTGCACACATCTTGCTAATGTCACATTGTGTCGCATCTGTGTGAATGAAGTATGACGTCACATTGTGCATTACTTCAAGCAATGAAGTTCTGCAGCAGGATTCTTTCTCTGAACACCGGGACATCATTCTTTATACACACACAATGTGACGTGTATCATACTGATAAGAGACACGTCATGCGATGTACATTTCACTGATGTGACACACCATGTGACATACATCGTGTGCTGATGCAACAGGAGGAAAGAAGGAAAGAGAGAGAAGTTAACCTGCTACAGCAGCAATGAAGGGGCAAGCATGTATCAGGTTTAAGCTACCGACAATCCTCCACCACCATTCCATTTGCTACATACTCCCTGCCTGACACGTGTGTAACGCTACTGCTATTACATTGTTGGTGGCAATAATTGTCTAAGAAATGAAAGTAAAAAGTAAAAAGGGGCGTGCCGGGCATGCTTACCCAAAATTGTAATTTACCTCTCAATTATGGTTACCAGGAGCTTACCCTGCCCAGTCAGTCAGTTACGGGACGGTCCTAGTAAACAAATCAATGGGGGTAGGCTCGGAAGCTGCATAAAAAGGCCCTAAAAACACAGCTTGACGGCAACATCCATACTAGGCGTAGTCTGCTCCACAGTGGCTGCCACACTTGAAACACAAGATCACTGTTAGTCACAGGGGTCTCTGCCGAAGGCCATTTGCAGCCGTAGCTGTGCCGTTCCTCAATCTAAGCTTGCCGTGTGCATGGCACCTTTGTCTCCATAAGCCGCAACACACCACGGCACCGCCAGAGCCACACAGCAGCGCATGCCTAGCGCCGCCAGGACCACAGCGGGCCTGCTCCTTGTTGCTCTATCACGGCCTGGCCTGCGCAGTCCCCTTGGCTGGGGTGCACCGCATCTGCGCCAGCACAGGGGCTCTGCGCCTGCAGGTTCGGCTGCGCATGCTCAGCTGAGTGTGCCAAGCCCACGGGGGGCGCACGCAGCGACACTGCCCCTGCCACTCCGGCGGGGCTGCTGCCGCCGCCGCTGCATTCGGCCACGTTTGGGGGGGGTGCGGGGAGGGTGTGTGGGGGAAGGACGCTGGGGCCATCCCGCCACATGGCGCTCCTGCTGGGAATGTCAAAGTCATCTGCGGCTTTGCACTGGGCCTTGGAGGGGCACCTGGGTACAGAGGCAAGCAGGGCACCTGGGTACAGGCAAGCAGGGCACCTGGGTACAGAGGCAAGCAGGGCACCTGGGTACAGGCAAGCAGGGCACTGGGTACAGAGGCAAGCAGGGCACCTGGGTACAGAGGCAAGCAGAGGGCACCTGGGTACAGAGGCAAGCAGGGCACCTGGGTACAGAGGCAAGCAGGGCACCTGGGTACAGAGGCAAGCAGG
>LFIK01004026.1_pt1 | contig 11924 bp, 10 predicted proteins | sample 643401 | NCBI WGS metagenome assembly LFIK01 (sample SAMN03777447, study PRJNA286221) | soda lake metagenome | biome: soda lake; feature: Kulunda steppe; material: water; isolation source: sample T5-Br brine of Lake Tanatar-5 | place: Russia: Kulunda steppe | collected 2010-07 | reverse complement strand
TTTAGTTCCAAAGTGGGGCAGCTTGTGTCTGAGCCAAAGACTATGTAAGGTGATTTGTCCACTACTTGTGGCCATCCTCCTGAGGGCACTAGGCAGTCAACCAAGCTCAGGAGGATGGCCTGCGTGAGCTTTGTGCTACCACCCACTGTTGCAAAGGAGGCACGCTAGACTGACTGTTGCGCCTGCTAAATTTTGAGCGCATGGCATCCTGGAAGCAGTCTCTCAAAATTACTTCTTTGTGTTGCTCAAAGGGGTCAGCGGCCCCAGTGGGACAAAGCCATGGCATAGCCACTGCGCAGCCTGGGCAGGTAGGTGGGTGGGAAGGTGCAAGTGCATGGGCAGAGCCTGCTAGCTCACGTGAAGTAGGTGTTGCGGAGGACACTTGCTTACCTAGCCCAATTGACCTGGGCTCTTTTTTCCTTTTATGGCGGCTGCCTGGTTTCTTTCAAAAAAGATACTGCGCCAGAAGCAATGACCTCGGTGGCATGTGTCACAGTAGAGGTGTGGCCTGTTACAGGCACAAAGACCCCCCCCCCCACCTCTGAGGGGAACCTTAGTTGCTTGATGGGGGTCAAGGGGACTCGGCGTGGACATCCCTTTCCCCCACTGTCCACTATGTTGGTCAAATGACTATGAAGTGTTCTCCTGTTCTTAGTGGCGCACTGAATAGATTACCTGTGAACTTTACCTCAAAGCTTGTGTGCTAATCTCTGGAAATTTGGTATGGTCGAGGTCCAGTCTACTTGCGGCGCTTCACTATGGCTTACGTAAATGATGCCAACAACCCCCAGCGGACTAGCATGTAGATAGGCTCTGTTGCAGCCCTGACCTTCAAGCATGTGTTTTAGATGACAATGCTGCTCAAATGCTCAGTATCTGAGACTCACCTAGGAAGGGTGGAGTTGATGCACTCTATTCGTAGAGACAAATAGGCAGCCAGCTGTAAGCACAAGTATTGCAAGAAGTCTTGATGTTGGCTGAATTTAATTTGTCCCTTATTTGGCAGCTTATTTGGTAGTCCTATTAGAAATCAGGGGAGTACTGCCGGGGGAGATACTACCATTATACCAGCCATTATACCAGAGAAGGCCAACAAGGCAAAAGTTTGGTTATGCTCTCTTTTGATGCAATCCCCATTCTAATCATACAATTAGGCAATTGGTGAAGTTTGGGCTTAAAGTGATGACCCTGATGGGCTGGGTGGTTGCGCTTGACGTGTTTTTGGCATATAAGTTATATGATATAAGTTATATTGTATAACACACACATGATGAGCCAGGACGACCCAACCAGAACCCTTTTTGCCTCCAAAACATTACCAGTACACTTACCTTATGATACAAGATGATTCTGGATGCTGAGAAACAGGTTTGAGGGGGGTCAGTATTCAACCCTTTTTGCACCTTCAGATGCTTTATTTTCTAAAGGTAAATATCTCGCACGCCACTGGGTCAATTCACTCCATATCTTCTAATATGATGTTTTTTCAAGGACACCAGAACACCAAGAGAACATGCAATTTCGTGCAGAGGGTGATCTGGTGTTGAGGTTTGGGGCTCAAAAGTAGGATTCACGCTGCGGCTCTGGCTTGTGCGCCCAGACTGGCAAAATACAAACTGAACTGATCTGGACAGCTTTAAAACAGGGCCACCTACCAGTGCTGAGCTTCAATCTTGCCAACCTGGGCGCTCATACCTCAGCAGCATGTGAAATGCATACCCATTTTGGGCCTGAGTGAGCTCCCTTTGCAATTATACCATTGCCATTAACTTGCAAGCTGGACAGCAGAATGGCCACAGAAGTTACATTTGAGCCTTACACCCCTTGCGATGGTATGTACACCTTGTTGAAGTCAAGTATTGTGATGACACACAACCAGAGCAGCAACTAGCAAAAGCAACCGAACAGTATTGTAGATAAAAATGCAAATCAGCACAGCATTGTCACACAATGAGCTTGTATACTTCTATCATTGGAGTGTTGGGATGATCTTAAAAAGTTGTAATAAGCTACCAGGAAGGTAAAGAAACTTTTACTAGGCCACGTACATTCATGCAAGAAAAGAGGGAAAAAGTAAAAGCTACGTAGGCAGTGAAACACTCCATACATCAATTCAGAAAAGGGGCCACCTAGGGCCTAGGCAGCATATGACCCCTCCACCAACGAAACAGAAACAGAAGAAGTCAATGAGGATCAGGAGGGTGACTAGCAGTACCCCATTCCTGACCTTGATGATGAGAGGTCACATAATTTTTTCTCAAGAGCGTGTCTGGTACTCACAAGTTTATATGCATACTGAACTGAATGAGCATATAGCTTCAAAGCAAGCTTGGTTGCTTTCTAAAAATCAAGACCAAGGTTCTTAAGAGCCTGCATGCTTTAAGAGCTGTGAATGGTGCCACCCACTCCCAGAAGGATAGTGTGGAGGCTGATTAATGTGCTACAAGAATCATATACACAAATAAAATTGCTGAAGAATCGGATAAAAATGCTCAGATTGCAAATCCTATGACAAGTCATTCTTTCTACGAGTACTCTCAGGCTGGCGACATAAGACACGCGACAATGTTACTGTGAGGCGCAACATAGCCACTTAGACATTTTTCAAAGCTTTCAGCAAAGGAGCCTTTGGGGGAAATATTATCAACACAGATGTTGGCAGTGAGATGCGCATGGCAGAGTAAGACTGGGCTAGATCCTATTAAGTAGCTAATATGACACCACCACCGTGGTTCTTCCCCCACATCCATCACATACAATTTGAGCTTCTATCCAGACCAGACTCCATCCTTATCATCCCAGAAAATGAACAACTCCATGCTCATTCGGATACTTGCTCCACACATCCGTTTACTAAGATAGTGCACCTTATTGAAATTCAAATTTACCACCCTGAAGTGAAGTTTCAGTGAGCAAGCCACCAGGCTCACACAAGTACTCAGGTCTCAGGGAACATTTTGTCTTGCATTGTCTCCATAATACAAATGGGGATTGGAACATTGTAGAAATAAAGGAATCAGAACAGCCAAATAATCACTAAGAGGAAGAAGCATGAGGCAGATGCTCTCCTTTCGTCCAGAGCATAACCAGGGGCAGGTTCACCTAGAACATTTTATAACTCACTCTGAAACTTTGTACCTTCTATTCTTTAAGTGCTTGCACCGTACGTGCGCCTCTTCCTTAGTACATACCACCAGGGGATCCATGAGGGCATAGGCTTCCTGTCTTTTATCAGCCACAGGCTAGAGCAACCTGGCTGATAGTTAAACCTGATTTACAGATATTACCCACCTCCTTCAACCCAAAGCCTTCAGCAAATTCGAAACAAGGGTGTGGGTGTGGATCTAGCCTGTCGCAAAAAAATCTGACTGACAGATAACCCTTCACATTTATCACTCGCACACACAAACACACACACATGCAAAGTACTGCGCAATCTCATCAAAAACATTGATATCGATCAAATGAGTGGTACACTAGGACCAGAAGGTGACAATACGCGTGTATCCTGAAGGATCAGAAGCTTCTGAGGGTCATGCCTCCAATAGGGATCTGCAACTGCATCACTTGCATATCAGCCATACTCATGGCAATTTGGCCTTTGAAGTCATTTCTTGTTAACATTGATGGAAAATATATCTTTGGAGCTGCAAAGATGCTTTAGCAAATTGTCTACATGGCATCACCACCAAAAAAAATGAATGCATGGAAAAACATGGATGCATGTATGCAAGCGGATACTAACGTACATATGACTGATCAATTCAGATATACACTCACAGTGCCGCCTTTTGAAAGGCATAAATTCTCCAGCTTTAGTTGCACCAAGCTAACTGTGTTTGTCTACGTCTGTTGACATTGCCGGAAGCATGGCTTGATCTCCTTACTCCTGATTCGGAGACCGTGTGCTTGAACTTTAAGCCCATGTTTATCCTTGGGCCTGACCCTAAGGCACCGGAGGCCCTCACATCCAGCCGTGTCAGTGCTCCTAAACCTTAATTTAGGGTTGCACGCTACGGCTACACTACAGGTACGCTACGGTCTTCCAAGCAGTAGCCGTTGGCAGGTCACCGTCTCTGCTCAATAATTTGTGCAACCTTGTGCAAGATGCAAGCATTTTTCATAACACGGAAAAAACAGAATGCATTACAGAGAGAAGCCCTACAAAGCCTAATACAGCCAAGAATGCACGTGCACACATGTAAAGTCAGGATTCAAATTAGTCTTAAGGGTTCATATAATTAGTTAATTAAAATGAAAACTCTGTTGGCAAGTAGTCTTTAAAATGAATTCTGATTTCTGTGTTGCGCCTTACTTTAGGTAGGTTCAGGCTACGGGCGTGCGAGGCTACACTCAAGCTCCTCTGGCAGGTGTCGATTTGTAACCCTTCCCTTCCCTTCCCTAGCTTCCAGTGGAGGATTACTTTCTTCTCATTTGCTCTCCTTACTATTAAAGGTTGCAGATTTACGAAGCCAAAACACTGACATAGCTATGTCCGGGATGTCCAAACATGAATATGATAAACAGTCGCGAGTGCACAATGCCCATGGGAGATTGTATATACAAGGTACTTCCTACATTGGAGCTACAAAAGAAAGAGTTAAGTGTGCCACAGAAGAACAAGTGTGGCACAGAAAAACATTAGTCACAATGTCTGTCAGAGAGCAAATGCAAGTAGGACCCCCAAAAATGTTTACAACTTGATTCAGCATTGTTGAAGACCTGCCCAATAACAACTGTAAAATAAATGGCTTTCATAAACCAGAGAAACACAAATCAATAGTTGTCCTCAGGCTCCTCTTCTTGTCTAAGCTTATGCGGTTTCCTCCTCAGGTAGGGCTGCCTAGAGCGCATCAAAGCAAAAGCTGCTGCCCTTTCCCTTTCTGCTGCTCTGCCCTCGGGCTCACTCCTTGCAACCTCATCTTCGCTGTCCTACATGTCTTCATAATCATCACTTAGCAGCTGACTACTCTCCCAGTGGGCATCCCCCTCTCCCTCCCCCTCCTCCTCATCACTCCCTAACTGCTCCTCCTCCTGACTTCCTAGCTCCTCCTCTTCTGTAATCTCCTCACCTGAGGGATCTAACTTATAATCACTCTCTTCCTGCCCAGCCTGCTCCTCACCACCCTCTCCATACTTCCAACCCACCACTGCCTCCTTGTATGCACCAGATACCAGATCTGGAAGCTGTGAGCAGCCGCAGCTTACTGAAGCAGTACACCAGCTTGTCTGCCCAACTGTGGCACAGCCGGTTGCGGGCCTTGCTATGGGAGAGAGAGGTGCAGAGGATATGTGCTCGTAGCTTGCTCAAAGCACACACACACTGGCTTCCACAACCTCTGCATCTCCACTGCATGCTTGTTTTTATTCCCCGTGCTTGCAAAATAATAACTTGAAATACCATCAGCATTCGTTTTTATGAAATTCGTTGCAGCATGAGTGAGGTGATGGGTCTAGGTAGCAGGATCAAGCGCACGGGACCAGTCACTATTTCGTATTATGCACTATGAGTAAATTCCTAGTCAAAACAGAGAAATCGGGACCCCGGTGGGCAGTGAGTGTGGGCAGCGGGACCATTCACTATTTCGGAGCCATGGCACTGCCGTGGCCACTGCTACGGGCATACCGTATACCAACGTAGACGCTTCAATAAGCTACGGAATACTGACCATAGCATCGTAGCGTGCAACCATGCAAAGGACGAGGAGTCCTTGAGGAAGGAAAGCCAAGACCATTTATTGTGAAATAATTACTGGCAAATTTTGTAGATCGAACGTTACAGCAACTGACCTTCCAGACAGCTTGCTCCTGGTAGGGAAGAAGCATAACTAATTTATTTAAGTTTATTTAATTCAATCTCTACATAGTTTCCAGGCCGCTGTGTGTGCAAGCTCTTTTACAGTACTTACAGGCCTGTAGTCCTAGGAGCCGTGAAGTTTGGAGTACCTCTTTCCTGATGGGACCTCGAAGCCCTGCGATCAGCACTCTCCTTAGCGTCATCTGTGTCCTGTTTGGGACGACATTGGGCGAAGGTGAGGGTGAGTTGGCCCGGTGCAGAACTTCTCGCCTGCGCAGCTAAGAACCGCGCGGCCGCGCATGCAGTCTTGCCGAGTTATTCCGTCGCGAACCGCACAAATGCCACCGCACGAGATTGTGCTCCCTTGCCTTAACATGTAGCTGGTTGATGGATTAAGTCCGCGCCTTTTCGCAGTCGTAGCTCAGCTTCTCGGTAGCTACCTAGAAGCTGGGAACTCTTGAGTCTCCTGATTGTTGACACACACTCCTCTTGCCTTCAATCAATCAATTGCTTATTTTTCTGGCAAGCATGATCATCATGACTCTGCTGTCAGGCAAGCATGGGGACAGACAGCTGCAGGGCTGCAGCACGTCCACAAAATGTCGACATTTAAATTTACATGTACAGCCATTGTTGCGCAGCTGTCCGGACGCGCTCCAGCTGCCTCATGCAACCAGATTGCTTGGAGCACGCCCCTGAAATCATCACAACTGCTCTTCTAAGTTTGTGCATAGACAACTGTACAGCTGGACGTCCAGGTCGCGACCTGCTGGCCTGAGCCCTTGCCAGCTGCGGCAGCTCATGAGATCATGTTGATCAACGGTAGCTCAACATCCTCGTTCCCGCCGTGCATGCAGATCCTCCTCCGCCCCCCTACCCTCCTCCTCCTCCCGCCTATCCATCACCACCACCTCCATACCCACCCCCTTCTCCCTCGCTTCTGTGCCTGGAGCCCTCAGGCCTTTGCCTAGACGTCCCTAAGTAAGTGTTGTGCTGATGCACCCCTACTGGTGTGTAGTATGGGGTAAATGTACACGCTGGTGCACATTATAGCATGCACATCTGTGTCCTGCATACACCGAGAAGATGTATTACTCTGAGCGTTTTCACTCCTAAACATTGTTGGGGTTAGTGGTTTCCTCTGCCCCATAAGCCCCTGCTGCAGGTGAAGTTTTGCCTGGCTGCTACCACTGTTATTTTGTGTGAGCCCTTTCTTGTTAATTGGGCTGATGCAAGTGCAAGCTAGTCAGCTCTTATGAGCAGGAACTCCCTGTACCGGACCAGGGATGGGGTCAGTCATTTGTGCGCTTTGCAAGGGCGGAAATACCGGGGGCCATAGTCACCTTCCAGTCTCCTCCATGAACAGCTACAGCAACATCTCCACGGTCCTGTCTTTCTTGCTGCAGGCCAAAGGCTACCTTCCCAGAAATTGCATTTGATGTCAGGGCAGTGGGCTTTGAAACCTCTCAAGGCGTTCAGGGGGTGGAGGCAGGGCTCTCCTATGAGTTTGGCTTCATAAGAGTCAACCACACTGAATTCCCAGAGGTTAGTTTTGCAATATAAAGCAGATAAACAATATGTGTTGTTTTTATATTATTCGACACCTATAAGTGTCTAAATTCTGAGTGAGCTTCTGTATGCACCTTCACCTTTTGCTTTGTCGGATCATTGTGCTGTGCCAGTTTTGAGAACAGCACTTTCCTGAGCATCAGAAAGCTGGAAAATCTCTGTATCTACAACCTGAAAGGGCTCAGCTGCCTTGAAGCAGAAAAGGTTACAGAGGCTGCATGCCTGGTGGGTATAGCCTTAAAGCAGCCTTTGCAGGGGAAGCATACAATTTAGGTGCACCATCTCTGGTGGTTGATTCACATCTGTCCCTTACATCAATTTCCTTGTTGGGATTGTGTGATGCAGCATGTGCAAGCAGCACAATGCCTGGGGTATGCTGCAAGAAGTGCCCATTGAGGGAGCGTGCTGCATAGCATCTCTGCTGTAGGGAAATACTAGAAAAAAGGGTCTTTAAATGAGCTGGCTGGGAAACGATGCTGATTAAATGGATTATATTTCGAACATCTGATCAGCATGTGTGTGCCTGCTCTGGCTGTGATGGTGCGGTCCTCTAGCTTGCTGTCTGACCGTGGGTTGGTGCACCGTCATTTAAGGCTGCACTGGGTACTGCCCTTGAGCATGCTACTACCTGCAAGGAGTCCTTGAGAGACATCACCTGGGACTGCACGGTAATCCAAGTGTATAGCCAGGTCTGGTCACACAGTTTAAGCGCACTTGCCCAAGGTAGACCGGCAGGCCCTGCTAAACTAAGCCCATGGGTGCTAACAATGGCGCTGATGTCCCTTGAGTGGTTTTTGACCCACGCCTGCAGGTGCCAGAGACGGCACAGGTACTGATTGGCGATGATGACAAGTTGCTCATAAGCCCAAGGGACGCCCACCCCAACCGCACGCTCGTGGCGCTTAACGGCCCTGGCAACTACACCGCTTATGTCTGCGCTGTGGACGGCCTTGGCGGCCAAGCATGTGCACACAGCACACTCACAGTGCATCCCCCTTGCTCTGGCGAGATCCCCGAGCTGGACATGCTGCAAGAGGGCCTGGACTTTGCCCCTGCCTTGGCGAGCAATGACACACACACAGTCCTGGAGGTGTGTTGCCTCTGCATGTCTTGACACAGCACAAATGTACACCAGCACACCCACCCGGGCATGATGTTGGCTGCTTCTGCACAAGTGCTCACGCGCTTAGAAAGGCACAGAGCGCAGCTTCAAGACCCTTTGACCTGGACTTCAGGACCCTGCGGTCGACGATCCTGATAAACGGATTTGGTCTGTGCTGATCACCATTTAAAATTCGGGTCTCAAAAGTCCTCAAAAATGCACGTGACAGAATGGCTAAATCGGCTTTTTTGTTTCTTCCCGCAGCTGGCGTACACGCTTGCTGCTGCACGCAACGCTGTCGGCTCTCATGCAGCAAACTTGACGGAGGGGCAGGACCTGATTCTGCCCCTCTCTGTCGCTGCCCTGGATGATGCAGTGAGCGCCTTGAGTGTAGTCTTAAACTTTGAGGTATGCCAAGTATTGCATGTCCCTTTTTGTATTGACAAAACAATCCACAGGCCTAAGACCTAGTTTGTTAGCCTAGATTAATGGCAACCTTGACAACCATGAGCAATAGAGTTTGCAAGGCTATCATGGAGAAGGTATTCATTAGTCTAAGAGGTCTGGGTGATGCAGGTTGCCCATGAGTAGAGCTGCTAAATTGAAAACCAGGAAATGGAATCGCTGCCTTTGGGTGTTCGATTGTCTGGCTGTTGTTCTTATGCATACACAATTTCAAGAATACTTAATATGTTTCTTCATAGAGTAGATGCGCAGCATTGTTCTTCATGCTTTCCATAAGAGACATAGCCACCTGTACCCCCAAGCACATCCCTGCTAAATCCCCCTGCTCTCCACACAGCGTCACTCACCTCACTTTGTGCGCACTGCAGAACATCAGTTCTAGCACAGCAATTGCAGTTTTAAACGCGCAGCGCGCCTTGTTGGGTCCCATTGAGGGAATTTCTTCAGAGGTAGAGCCAGCTCAGGAGGATTTATGTGGTAGGTACTGTGTGTAACGGTGCAGTACAATCTTTATGCAGTAGTTACTGTTCATGGGCGTATACTGCGGAGGCAATAGTTGCAGCTGTGTGGAGACAGGATGCTTTTCCTTTGGTATAGCTGCAGCATATGTACCTGAAAAGGCCATCTCAGCTTTGCAGTTAAGGCCATTAAGCTCTGTCAGCTTGGACCTGGTATAAGGACTCCAGGGCCTGGAGTCCAGGCCTGTTGCATCTGCTGACAAGTTGCACTGTTTTGGCAAATGTCCAGACAACCTGCCCATCAAAGCAATATACCTTATCGCCATGCAGCCAAATCATTCTTGTTTGTTGTGGTGCGCATGAGATAATGCATGCAAGCACAAATGCCAGACATGCACAGGCCTTGTACACGGCATGTATGCTTATCTAAACATAGCCAAGCATTGTATTCAGCTCGGTGGAGCTGTGTGCATTTTATGTGAAGTTCGTTTACTTCACATAAAAGCTTGTTAACTTGCATAATCACTGAGCTAAGGGATTGCACGGGTACGGAACTTCAGCTGTCCATGATGCAGCTATTGATCCTGCTGTTGCTGTCTGGTGCAACATTGATCCATCCCTTTTAAGCACACTACTGAGACCTAGATGGCAAGCCACCACCAAGCTATTGACTTCTGTGCTGTACGATGGTGCGGTAGACTCTAGTCCTGCCCATCATGCTATGCTTCACATGCAAACACACAATCGACTTGTCATTTGGCCAGGATAAATGGCTTGTCCCATATCTGTGATGTCCGCAGCTGTGGACCTCCCTGCTGTGTGTCCACGGAGCCCAGGCTTCTGGAGCAACTGGCCAGAGGTCTGGGATGCTGACCGAAGCAATGATGACAGGTTCTCCGGGCATACCAACTTCCCAGAGAGCGACATCCTGTTGCCGCCCTACTACCACAACTACACAGCTGGTGTGTGTGTGTGTGTGTGTGTGTGCGTGCGTGCGTGCGTATAACAGCAACAACAAGAGCTCGGCACCTGACCCAGAATTTCTGGGCATGCAGGAGAGGATAATAGAGGGCACATCAGAGCTATGTATGCATGTTATTTGTATGGCAATACTATTAGCCAATAAGTGTGAAATAAGAGATGCTTTATGAAGAGTGGCGATGTCAATGCCTTCCAAGGCCAATGGCAGTCATTGCTCTGCGCTTTGCGCAGAGGTGGGCCTGCTCATCGGCGACTTCAATCGCAACGGAGTGGCTGATGACAATGAGACTACGCTTGCGTTGACTCTGGAGGAAGCAAGAGATGCGCTCAGCCCAGGTAATGTAGTCAAGTTGGGCTGTGCTGCCCCATACATCCTTATCATGAATTATGGGCCTCAAGAACTGAGTTCCAGAGTGTGGGTTTATCACTGGTTTTGCTGATTGTGGCTCAAAATGCATTTACAAATAATGTTCTGATGTGTGCTCTGTAACCTGCATTGCAACTGCGTAGGTGGTGGTAACCAAGGTGGCGGCAATCAAGGGGGCGGCAATCAAGGGGGCGGCAACCAAGGAGGCGGCAATCAAGGGGGCGGCAATCAAGGGGGCGGCAACCAAGGAGGCGGCAACCAAGGGGGCGGCAACCAAGGGCGAAAGCTCCTGCAGGGCAGCGATGTAAGTTAGGCAGTATTGCGGTTGCGCCAACATATGAGTTCAGCTTTCGATGGCTCGGCCAATGCAATTTGCAATTTGTTGTACACGCATGTCTTAATGTAGGCAAGCGTTTGTCAAAGCTGCACTTGGGTGCACCAACTCGCACATGTGCCAATTATGTCTTTGCCTGCGTGTGTGTGCAGAGGCGCCCCATGGTGCAGCGCTTCCTGGTGGCTGCCTGGCTCAGCTTCCTGGCCAACGCCCAGCCTCCCCCACCAGAGCACCTGGTGCATGAAGCCATCCGCTGGCTGAATGCCACAGCCGGGCAGACAGTGGCGGGCAGTGATGACGCCTGGAGTGGCTGTGATAGCAGCTTCCTTGATGACGGAACGAGGTGAGGGCCTGGGGCATGACTCATTATAGCACGCTTGGCAGCTGAGCGCAATCAGCAAATCATGCTATGGTTGAGGCATCCTCTACACACCAACCTCATTCATAATTCAGTTCAGGACCCTTGGTGCTGCGGCTGCCTGCTCTACAAAATCCATATTGACAGGCAGGAGCAGCAGCTTGATGGCCTGCTTGCTGCACAGACTGCTCTGCATGTACACCTCCTGCCTGGGATACTGACCTGATACTGTCCACGTACCTCCTGAGCACATTCTTGTTGAAGCCTGCAGCCCTGATGAACTTGCCCCCTGAGCACGTCTTAACAGCTGGTCTGAAAGAAGACTTACGCTGGATACTGTTGCAAATTTAAATCACTGCTGGTGGAAAAGGGCTCAGCATTTTTCCCGCCTTCTTTCGGCATATACAGATGCGGGGAGCTAATCAAGGACGACCTGGATGACTACTCTAAGGCTGAAGGCTGCAAGATTGAAGGCTCAGACACCTCCTCCTAT
>LFIK01004025.1_pt1 | contig 11925 bp, 13 predicted proteins | sample 643401 | NCBI WGS metagenome assembly LFIK01 (sample SAMN03777447, study PRJNA286221) | soda lake metagenome | biome: soda lake; feature: Kulunda steppe; material: water; isolation source: sample T5-Br brine of Lake Tanatar-5 | place: Russia: Kulunda steppe | collected 2010-07 | reverse complement strand
CCGCCTCCCCCTCCTCCTGGCCAGCAGCAAGCTGGCAGACCGCCAGCGTCCAGACGACCGTCAGCGCCATCAACAGCCGGAAAAGCCAACGACGATGGCGAGCGAGCGTGGTCACGACATCCATGAATTGCAACAGCCTCCAGTCATTTCAATGGCCGGACAGGACCTGCCGGCGAAGCCCCTCTCGGTGGGAATCGAGCAGCAACAAGAACGCTCAGTGTAGGGACTCGCGCTCGATGCCTCAACCGCGCAAACCCGTGCTATGCTCCGCGACTGAACCACTGATGGAGGATGACAACATGCATAATTTCAAAAGACATCCAGCCGCTCTTGCTGCCGCCGGCCTGCTCGTCGCCGGCCTGTTGTTCGGTAGCCAGGCGATGGCCCGGCAGACGATCGAAATCCATAACACCATGGGCCCCGGTGGCTCCGAAGAAGCGGCGCTGCTGCACTTCAAGGAGCTGGTCGAAGAGCGCTCCGGTGGAGAGATGCAGGTCGAAATCGTGCTTGGCGGGCAGCTTGGCAGCGAAACCGATGTGCTGCAGCTGCTCAACCTCGGCCAGACGCAGATGTCTCTGACCGGCGGTGTCTTCATGGGTGAATACGCTGCCGACTACGACGCGGTGTCGGTTCCGTTCGTGTTCCCCAACTGGGAGGCGGTCGAGCACTATATTCTGGAAACCGAGTCGGGCCGCGCCATGCAGCAGCAGGCGCTCGAGCGCGGGAATCTGGTCTATTTTGCACCCCAGATGCGTGCCTTTCGGCACATGACGTCGAATGTGCCGGTCGAAACCCCGGCTGATCTGCAAGGTCTGCCGATGCGTCTGCCGCAGATCCCGGTCTGGCTGGACGTCTGGGGCGAGCTCGGCGTGCAGATCGTCGTGATTCCGGCACCGGATATCTATCTGGCCATGCGCACCGGCCAGGTGCAGGCGCACGAAAACAGCCTCGCTTCCCCGTATACCCGGCAGATGTGGGAAGTGCAGGACTACATCATCACGACAGCACACCTGTCGTTTCCCTGGCACTGGACGGCATCGGCACGCTGGTGGAACAGCCTCGACAGCGAGCACCAGGCATTGATTCGCGAGGCCGTCGAGGAAGCACGCCAGCACGGCATCGCCGTCGAGATGGAGCGCGACGCCTATTACCGCGAGGCATTGATCGCCAACGGCATGACGTTCATCGACCCCGATCAGGGTCCGTTCCGCGATGCCGCAGCGTCCGCTGTTGCCCGCGCACTGGACGGCAAGGCTGCCAGCGTCGTTCCGGACATCGAGCGGGCGATCGAAGCCACCGCCCGCTGATCGACGACGCGGCGACGGCACATGATCGCGCGCATCGAATCGGCCATCGCCAGACTCTTTGAAGGGCTGGCGATGGCGATGATGCTGGCACTGGTCGGAGTGATCGGCTGGTCGGTCTTCGCCCGGCAGGTGCTGCGCATCTCGGTGCCCTGGTCCGAAGAGGTCGGGGCCGGGCTGCTCTTGTGGATGGTGATGCTCGGGTCGGCAGCCGCCTGGTCGCGACGTCGGCACATCGCCATCGACGTGCTGCTGCGCCGCCTGCCACTGACGCTGCGCTACGCGCTCAGCCTCCTGATTGAACTGGGCTGTCTGCTGTTGTTCGCGGTAGCGTGCCATGGTGCCGTCTCGATGATGTCGGTGGCGGCACACAATGCAACCACTGCGCTCGGCGTCAGTTACAGCTATCTTTACCTCGCACTGGTGATCGGGCTGGGAGCAATGATCGGTTTCAGCCTGCTCCATCTCGGGCGCCTGCTGCGCCGCGGCCCCACCATGCTGATCGAGACCGATCCGGAGCGCGAATGGAGTACCTCTACGTCTTCATAGGGCTGATGCTGGTGCTGTTCGCACTCGGCGTGCCGATCGCCGTCGGCATCGGGCTGACCTGCCTGGCCGTCCTGATCATCAGCGGCGGCTGGTCCGCCATCCCCAGCGAGCTGTTTGCGTTGCAGATGCTGCGCGGCCTGAACAATTTCCCGATCCTCGCCATTCCCTTTTTCATTTTCGCCGCCTCGCTGATGAACATCGGCTCGGTCAACCGGCGGATCTTCGATTTCGCCAATGCGCTGGTGGGTTTCATTCGAGGCGGTCTCGGCCATGTCAACGTGATGGCGAGCATGATCTTCGCCGGCATGTCAGCAACCGCCGTTGCCGATGTGGCAGGCATCGGGCAACTCGAAATCAAGGCGATGCGCGATCGCAACTATCCGATGCGGTTTGCGGCCGGCATCACCGGCGCCGCATCGATCATCAGCCCGGTCATTCCTCCGTCGATCGCGATGGTCGTCTATGGCTGGTTGTCAGGTACGTCGATTGCCGCGCTGTTCGTCGCCGGGCTGATTCCGGGGATACTGCTCGGGCTGGCGCTCATGGTCACCTGTTTCGTGATGTCGTACTGGATCGTCATGCCGCGCTCGCCGCGGCCACGGCTGCTCGAGCTGGCGCGGCTGTTCTGGCGTGCCTTCCCGCCACTGTGCACACCGCTGATCATCGTCGGAGGTATCTGGAGCGGCATTTTCACCCCGACCGAGGCCGGCGCCATCGCCTGTCTGTACGCGCTGTTTCTCGGCGCCGTCGTCTACCGCGACATCACCATCCCGGACCTGCTCGCCGTTCTGGCGCGGACCGTGCGCTTCAGCGCCATCATCCTGTTCATCATCGCGATCGCGACATTCTACGGCTGGCTGCTGGTGCGGCTGCGCATCCCGCAGGAACTGGCGGTGATGCTGATGGACCTCGACCTGAATCTGACGCTGATCCTGCTCTGCCTCGCGCTGTTCTTCCTGGTGATCGGTTGTTTCATGAGTGTGGTCGAAGCGGTGCTGATCTTCACGCCGATCTTCATGCTGAGCGTGCAGGCACTCGGTATCGATCCGGTCTTTTTCGGCATCCTGATGGTGGTGACCTTGTCGGTGGGGGTGATCACTCCACCGTTCGGGAACGTCCTGTTCGTCCTGGTCGAGATCACCGGGCTTCGGTTCGAGCAGGTGGTCAGGGCCGTTCTGCCGTTCCTCGTGCCGATCCTGCTCGTCATCGGCCTGTTGATCGCATTCCCGGGCCTGGTCACCGTCCTGCCGGGGCTGATCGGTTGACGCCGGACTCCAGCGTCGCGCGCGTAAAGTCCTCGGTGTAGTCGATCAGCCTGTCGTTGGCGGCGCCAGCGGCATCGGCGTCACCTGCACCGATCGCCGCGGCGACCGCAGCGTGCAGCCGTGCGCAACGCGGCAGATCCAGCGCCTGGCGATAATGCTGATACCAGAAACGTCGCGACAACCCGGCCATCAGACTCATGGCGCGGCGCGCATATTCATTGCCGCATGCCTGCGCGAGCAGCGTGTTGAACTCGGTATCCTGCCGCATGAAAGCAATGTCGTCTTCCAGTTCAGCGCTATGCAGCATATCGTGATTGAGCGTCACAAAGGCTTCGCGTTGTGCCGGCGTCGCGCGGGCAGCGGCGAGTCTGGCCATCAGCCGCTCGACCTCACGACGCAGCCGCAACAACTCGAGCTGACTGCTGACGTTGATGTCGGAGACCAGAATGCCGCGGCGCGGCAGAATGACCACCAGCCCTTCAATGGCAAGCCGCTGCAATGCCTCACGAATCGGCGTACGCCCAATATTGAGCAGTCGGGTGAGGCCCGATTCGGACAAGACTTCGCCGGGCGGCAGCTGCAGGGTGACGATCATTTCCTCCAGCACGGCATAGGCCTTGCCGGTCATTGTTTCCTCGACGCCGGGTGCCGGCGGCGGCTCACGCATCATTCGCGCCTCCATCGCCATGGCGACGTGTCGGCTTCCTGGCTTCCGGGAACATCCACAGCGCAACGATCATGACTCCGCCGACAACCAGCACCAGCCAGTGAGTCAATCCATGACCGGTGCCAGCCTGAAAAAAGTGCACGATCATTGCGGTCACGAAGACCACTGCAGACAGCAACAGTTTGATATGATTCGGCATGTCACACACCCTCAACGGTATATCGGTAAGCCCTGCAATGCGCGACGGCATTTGCCGACGCCTCCGGGTCAAACCACCCAGGCCAGCACGAGCGCGGCCATCATGAACAACAGCAGGAGGCCGAGTCGATCTGGCCGATCACCAAAAAACCAGGCTGTCGCCTGTTGCAACGGCGGTGCTGCAAGAACTGCCAAACCGGCCGCAATCAGGGCATATGACCAGTGCAGGCGCGACAGCCAGATGGCAACGGCATGCACGAAAACCACCAGGGCCATCACCCAGATTGCATGAATCAGCACTGAGCCCGGCAGACTGCGCAGTCGCTGTGCACGTACCGGAGATGGAAAATACCCGCTCACCAGAAAGAGCGCAAACACTGCCGTAAAAACCAGTGCGAAAACAAGCGAAACAGCGATCATGTCAGGCATTCTTCAAACCCGATATACTGTCATGAGCGGGATTGGAGCTGCACTCCACTCAACAATGACTTTCACCAACCATTCATCTGGAATGACCGCAATGAACACCATGCAATTTCGACGCGCCGCTGCCTTTCAGGCGCTGCACCAACAGCCCGGGCTGTTCATCATGCCCAACCCGTGGGACGTCGGTTCGGCCCGGCTGCTGGCGAGTCTCGGCTTCGCCGCTCTCGGCAGCACCAGCGCCGGCTGCGCAGCGGCACTCGGTCTTGCTGACTATGCACTGACCCGCGAAGCGTCCCTGCAGCATCTGGCAGAGCTTGCTGCCGCAACCGACCTGCCGCTCAGCGCTGACCTCGAAGACGGCTACGGCGACACGCCCGAAGCGGTAGCCGACACCATTCGCAACGCTGCAGCCGCCGGCGTCGTCGGCGCTTCGGTCGAGGACATCGACCGGAGCAACCAAGGTCGCTGTCTGCCGCTCGGCGCCGCTGTCGAGCGGGTGCGCGCGGCTGCCGAGGCAGCACGCGCGCTGCCTTTCCCGTTGATGCTGACCGCCCGCGCCGAGAATTTCATGCTCGGAAACCCCGATCTTGCCGATACCATCAAACGCCTGCAGGCCTTTCAGGAGGCCGGTGCCGATGTGCTCTATGCGCCGGCAGTCAGACGCACCATGGATTTTCGCAGTATTCTCGCCAATATCGACCGTCCGCTGAACGTCCTGTTCGGCATTGCCGGCATCGAGCCCGACCTCGACACACTCGAACGCCTGGGCGTCCGTCGCGTCAGCACCGGCAGCGGGCTCGCCCGAATCGCCTACTCCTCACTGGTGCGCGCTGCCGGTGCGTTGCAGGAACGTCAACCCTTGCCCGATCCTGCCGGCACCCTCTCGTACGCAGATTTCAACCGACTGCTTCGCCACCTGCCGTCGCCGTCCCGGCCTTGACGGCGGCGCGCGGCCTGCGCGTGACCTTGCGCAGATCCTTCCGAACATGGCGAGTGTCGTAGCCGTTGAACAAATGGCCCAGCAATCCGCGGTCCAGGTCCGATGTCCCGAACAGCCAGTCGGAAATCGGGAAGGTCAGGTTCATGTTCCGCTCCATCATGATCGATTGATCATGATGTGCCGTATGGTGTCGACGCAGCGTGTTGACGAAGGGGCAGTGTCTGACGAAGGCGTTGTCCTCGACATGGCAACAGAAATGCATGAACTCGTAGAGCAGATACATGCTGGTGGTCGTTGCGATCAGCAACCAGCCCACGTTCGGTGAAATCAACAGCCCGGCGATTGTCGCTGCCGGAATCGACATCAGGATGAACACCACCAGTGCGTACGGCGGAAACACCGTCACCCGCCAGTCCTTGTGGTCGGCAAATCGCATTTCCGTCTCGGTGAAGAACTGATGATGCATCAGGGTATGGCGCTGATAAATCGCACGCAGTGCAGGAATCCGCTGCGGGCGATGCATGACATGGCGGTGAAGAAACCATTCGAAAACGTTGCTGATCAGAAATACGGCAGGAATGGTCAGCCACTCCCACCAGGCGACTGCTGCAATGTTCTGTGTGTAAATGTACATCGCCGACAGGCCGATCATGTAGATCACCGCAATGTGCAGCCAGCCGTTGTACCAGCCGGCAATACGAGCGCGATACTCCGCACGATAGGCGCGTTGCTTGTCCGTCATCGGGCTATCAATCAGATCCTGACGCATGACGCACTGCCTCCTCTCGATTCAACCAAGCGACGCGAGCACACTCTCGATGTCCTCGCTCGTCAACTCCCATTCGTTGCCGAAATTGGCAACGACCTCTCGCATGAAAGCCGGTGCAAGCCTTCGAGCAGCCGCCGCATCGTCAAGGTGATCGGCAAGCAACGCCAGCGCAAGCTGTTGCGGTGCCGGTCCTTCGTATGTCCACTCGAACCCCTCTCGACAGACGACCTCGATGTCGAAGCGCGGGTCCAGTGCTGCGCCATCACGCGTGACGGTCAGCCCGTCGATGGTTCGCTCACCCTGATAAATGGCCATCATGCCTCCAAACATATTATTGATATATCACCTGCATGCAAACAGTAAGGCAAACGCGTCTTGTTGGCAATCCCCAATGTCTGGTTTGGCGCTGATTTCGCACTGCCCGTCACCCGAAAATCACCCCCGGTAGCCACAACGCCATTGCGGGAAAGATGGCAACCAGCGTGATCATCAGCACCTGGATGCCGAGGAATGGCACCATCCCCAGATACATGTGGCGAAGCGTGATCTCTTTGGGCGCAATACCGCGCAGATAAAAGATGGCGGGTGCCATCGGCGGTGTCAGATAGCTGGTCTGGATGATCAACAGGAACAAGATGCAGAACCAGACCGGATCAAAACCCATCTGCATCAATAGCGGCGTAAATATTGGTATGAAAATCAAAAGAATGGATATCCATTCAAGGAAAAACCCGAGCAGAAACGCCATGAGCAGAACGCTCACCAGCAGCATCCACGGGCTCAGGTTCAAGGCATCGACCACACCGGTAATCAACGACATACCCTGCAATGCAAAGAACACGCTGGTGAACATCATTCCACCCATCAGGATGAACATGATCATGGTGGTCACCCGCAGTGTCTGCATGATCGCCTGACCAAAGCCTCGCCAGGTCAACGACCGGTCGACAATCGCGAGCAGCAGTGCACCAGCACCGCCGACCGCAGCCGCTTCGGTCGGCGACGCAATACCTGCGAGTATCGACCCGAGCACGGCGGTGACCAGCAGCAGCGGGGGCAGTAGTGCTGTTGCGGTGATGCGCAGTTTCTCACCGAGCGGCGGCATCGGCTCATCAGCCGACGCGCGTGGCAGCTGTGACGGCGCGATCAGCGCGAGCAGCACGACATAGCACAGGTACAATCCGGCGAGCACAAAACCCGGCACCATTGCCGCAGCAAACAGCTGGCCAATCGACACGTTGGCCATCGGACCGAGGATGATCAGCACCACCGAGGGAGGAATGATGGTGCCAAGCGAGCCGCCGGCGCAGATGACTCCGCTGATCAGCTTGCGATCGTAACCGTATTTCAGCATGGCCGGGATCGCCAGCAGACCGACGACCGCCTCGGTTGCACCGACGACGCCGGAAGACGCTGCAAACAACACGCACATCAGAATGGCGGCGATGGCAATGCCGCCGGGAAGGTTGCGCGTCCACAACCGAAACGCATCGAACAACCGCTCGGCGATGCCCGACCGTTCCAGCAACGCGCCCATGAACACAAACAATGGCACCGCTGCCAGCACCCAGTTACCGGCGATGGTCTCGACACGGCCGATCAACTGGTAGACGTAAATGTCTTCGTAACGAATGAAACCGAATACCAGCGCGGTACCGATCAGCGCAAAGGCAACCGGAAAGCCCAGTATGATGAGCAGGAACAAAACAACGAACATCCACAACGCCAGGTATTCCACACCCAGTATCCTCGTTCACCAATCCGGGCAGGCCGGCACTCAGTCCGAGGGACAGAGCGGGTTATCAACATTGAGCGATGGCAGACGCCCGAACAGGACGGCAACGCAGCGCAGAATTTCCGCCATCACCTGAATCGCGAGCAGAACAAAGCCGATCATCATCACCAGTCGATATGGCCAGGCCGGTGGATTCCAGGCCGAGATGCCGGACCGCTCCTTCCACACCCAGGCCTCGACCGTGTGCTCCCAGAAACCGACGATCAGCCAGAGACAGAACGGCAGGATCAGCAGCGCATATCCAGCCAGATCAAACAACGCCTGCACCCTCACCGGATAACGGGCGTAGAAGATATCGATGCGGATGTGCGCACGGTGCTTGAGGGTGTACGCCGCGCCGAGCAGAAAATGAGCACCCATGCCCATCGTGCCGAGCTCGTATGACCAGGACGTGGGGCTTGACAGCACGTAGCGCGAGAACACCTCAAGGCAGGTGGCTGCCACCAGTGGAAGAATGATCAGCCCGGCAATGACGCCGCTGCCGAGCGAAACCATCTCGAGCGTGCGAATCGTGCGCAACAGCATGAACCGATACCTGCATCATGCGGGCGTCGACACACCGGCCGGCGATTGCCGGACCAGCGTGTCAGCCCGAACCCAGATCAGCGTCGAATCAGTCGAGGCCGAGGAACTGCGCTTCCGGGACAACCCGGCGGTAGCGGTCGGCATGCTGCCAGAGCTGCTCGAACTCGCGCTGTGATGCCCAGATCCTGGCGAACCACTCGTTATCCGCACTCTGCTCATCCGCCCATTCGAGCCCCAGCTGCTTGGCGGCAACCTGCACTTCGGCGTCAAGCTCGATGATTTCCTGGCCCGCTTCCTCGGCGTAGTAACGCATTGCGTCGAGGTCGTTGTGACCGATTGCCAGCCAGCTCTCCAGCGTCACCAGCTTTGCGGCCAGTTCGACCAAAGCACGATCCTCGTCGGAGAAGGCATCCCAGACGCGCTGATTGACCTGCAGCTCGAACGGCGCAACCGGCTGATGCACACCCGGCATGATGACGTAGTTGGTCACCTCGTAGAAGCGCGGGAAAGTATTTTCCCAAGGAGATCCCCACTCGACAGCATCGAGCACACCACGCTCGAGCATCGGGTAGATTTCGTTGCCGGCGGTAGCGACCGGCGATGCGCCCAGCGCCTCGAGCATCGGCACCCAGGCGCCCGCGGTGCGAATCTGTACGCCCTTCAGATCGTCCAGCGTGCGGATCGGAACCCGGGAGTGCAGAAACACTTCCATGGTGCGGAAATACATCGGCATGCCCACAACGCCAAACCGGTCCTGACGAAATGCCTTCCAGTGCTCGACGCCATCAGCCGCATACAGCCAGTGCAGCATGCGCTCGTCACTCATGCTGCCGGCAAAGCCACCAAGCACGACGGTCGTGGTATCACGACCCCAGTCGTAACCGGACCAGGTGTGGCCCATGTCGGCGATGCCGCGGCGGACGCTGTCGGTTACGCGGAGCGGCTCGCCGATGGCGCCGGCCGGGTGAACCGTCACCTGGATCCGTCCGGCGGAGAGCTGTGCGAGACGGTCGGCGAAAGCCTTTGCTCCAAGATCCCACAACGGCCCCGAGGACCAGCTGGTTGCCATGTCAAGCTGATACGTCTGCTCGGCGCGGGCCGGTGTCGGACCGAACAGCGACGACATTATCAAACCACCTGCGGCAACTGCCGCGCACGCCTTGATTGCAAAAGACATGATGCTCTCCTCCAGATAGGGTTGTTGACGGGATTGTTTCCCGTTCAGGTCCTGCCTTGTGCGCTCAGGCGCGAGGTATCGACGCCTGCGCACCACTGCGCTGTTGCAGTTCGAAAATCGATGTATAGCCGCCCGACCAGTCGGGCGGGAGCTGGCACGGCCGCGGATCATGACTGGCCCAGCGCGCCGCCGAGCCTCTGACCAGTGTCTGATCAAACCGCGACTGGATCGGGTTGTGGGTATACGGAAACGCGTCGGCCGCAGTCAGTGTGGCCAGCAGCAGCGGCCTTGCACGCGAACTGAGGTTGGGTGGCGAGCCGTGAATGGTTCGGCAGTTATGCACGGTCACCGAGCCAGCCGGCCCACATAGATACTGGATATTCCCAGGATCGATACTGGCGGCGTCGGTGTCGCGCAGATGGCCGGTCCATGCGCCGTTCTCGTCATACAGGTCGTACAGAGGGCCCTGATGGCTGCCGGTCACCACGCCGAGCGGGCCCTGCTCCATGCCGCAATCGTACAGATATGTGCCCAGTGTCAGCGGCGAGTAGTTGGTATGCGGCCAGAACTGGATGTCCTGATGCCACTTGATATCGGCACCGCCTCGCGGTGCCTTGAAGTTGAGCTTGCTGTGATGGTACTTGACATCCGGCCCGAGCAGATCGGCAGCGATATCACCGAGCACCGACTCGAACACAAAACGGCGATAGACGTCGTAGTGGTCGACCGGCGAGCTCAATCGTCGCAATCGCGGGTTATCCGCAGAGTGGTCTGGTTCCAGATCCCAGACTGCGTCGGAGCGATCGCGCGCACGGCTGTCGTCGAGGACTTGCTCGGTCTGCTCTTGCAAGGCTTTCAGCAACGCTGCCGGAACCACCGATTCAACCAGCACATAGCCGTTCTCGAAGTATGACTCGCGCTGCCGCTGACTCAGGACGCGCGGCGGAAGGTCAAGGATCTCTTCAGGTGTCATGCAAGGCTCTCCTGTGCGGAGCGTTCAAGGACAAACCCACTGAGGCGGAGGGCGCAGAAATCAGCAGTGACGACGCCGCTCGAGCAGATCGAGAAAACGCTCGTACTCTGCGGCGTCAACGCCGTAACTGTGGGCATCGTCAGGAAACTGACCGGATTTGACTTCGGCGACGTAGGCCTCGAGACCAGCCACGGCAACCTCGGTCAGGTTCGCGTAACGCTTGGTGAACTTCGGCTTGAAGTCAGTGAACACGCCAAGCAGGTCATACGAGAGCAGAATCTGACCGTCGGTGCCGGCGCCAGCGCCGATGCCGATGGTGGGAATCTCCAGCTGCTCGGAGATGGCACGGGCAATCGGCGCCGGCACAGCCTCGAACTCCAGCATGAAGCAACCGGCATCCTGGATGGCCAGCGCGTCTTCGAGGATGCGCATTGCAGCTTCCGCCGTCCGGCCCTGCACCTTGAAGCCGCCCAGCATCGCGATGGTGTGTGGGGTCAGCCCGATGTGCGACGCGACAGGAATCCCGGCCGCGACCAGTGCGGCAAGGATGTGCGCCTGGCTCTTGCCGCCCTGCGGCTTGACGGCATCGCAGTTCGCATCCTGCATGAAGCGGGTGGCATTGACGAGCGCACGATCCACCGTGTTGTACGACTGATATGGCATGCAGCCCAGCACAAAGGTATTCGGTGCGCCACGGCGCACCGCGAGTGCATGCATGACCATCATGTCCATCGTCGCTGGAATGGTCGATGCATGACCGTGCGCAACCATGGCCAGACTGTCACCGACCACACAGACATCGACACCGGCCATTTCAGCCCACTTGGCCGACGTATAGTCCGGGACCGACGTATAGACCATCTTCTCGCCCGTGCGCTTGGACGCCTTGATTTCGCCCACTGTGCGTTTGCCACGCTGTTGCAGCGCTGCCATCGCGACTCCTCCCCTGTTGTTTCGAGGTTTCTCCGAGGAAACCAGTCTGTTTTTTCGGATTGTTGGTGATTCTCGACACAGTGTCAACAACAAGTCGATCACTGATCGACAGCTGATACACAAACCATGCTGACCAACCGGCCGTCAGTGCGACGCAACACTGGCGATTGACCGGGGGTTGCCCTACCATTGAAGGGCGAATGCAAGAGTTTATTGACACTCAAGGATGTCGGGAGGAGATGACGCATGTCAGAAGTGAAGACCTATCCTGTGCCCGCCGCGGTTGCCAAGCAGGCGCATATCGACGCTGCCACCTATCAGGCCATGTATCAGCGTTCTCTCGCTGATCCCGAAGGGTTCTGGGCCGAGCAGGCCACGTCATTCCTCGACTGGTTCGAACCCTG
>LFIK01004024.1_pt1 | contig 11928 bp, 8 predicted proteins | sample 643401 | NCBI WGS metagenome assembly LFIK01 (sample SAMN03777447, study PRJNA286221) | soda lake metagenome | biome: soda lake; feature: Kulunda steppe; material: water; isolation source: sample T5-Br brine of Lake Tanatar-5 | place: Russia: Kulunda steppe | collected 2010-07 | reverse complement strand
TCGTCCCGGGAGGAAGCGTTTCCTGCATTGTCTCCATCTCATGCACGGCAGCAATCCGGAAATCCTCGGGGATGAATTGGACGGCGACCCATGAATCTCTCAAGGTGCTCGGCTGGTCGTCCGGATCGGCGATAAAAGGCCGGTCGGGCGCTGTACCTCTCTGCTCGTCTTCCTCACTTGCCGCTGAGATAACCACAGGGAGAAGCAGCGCGAGGACGAAACTCTCTAAGAAGGCAGTAAACATGGAAAGAGGTGGAATTCGTGTTTTCATATTTTGTTTTCAGTCAGAACAACGACTGCCGCGCGGTCGCTGCTTTTGGAAGCGACGGCCTTCTCGAATGGCGTTCTGTTGTTGGCGAAGCGACTCGGGCGGATAGGGCTGAACCTTTCAAGGCGTGTATTCAAGGCGTTTTGGAAAGGATCAAAACTTTAATTCGCGACTGTGCAATTTTCTTTAACCAATGCACGCTTACCAAAGGATCTTCCATGAATGACAAGAACGTATTCGTTGGGATCGATTACCACAAGCGCTATTCGTTGATATCCGCTGTGGATAGCCAAGGGAGCTCTCTGTTGGAGGCGCGCGTCAACGGGAACACGCCAGAGGGCTTCCGAACGGTATTTAACCAACCGAGGGCACCGGGTCAGGCTTAGGCATTTGGGTGCAATTGAGAAAGACGACGTGAATACCTGCATTTCTTAGTTCCGTCCCGTTCTTGATTCCTGATTCGCTTACTGACATTATGAAAGTGGAACTTTCGCCATCCTCGTTCTCCTCGCTCCCTCGCTCTGGAAGAAATCCCCGTAAACCTGTCCCCGGGCGCAAGACACGCGAAACGCCACGGTTCCCTCGCCGAAAAAGCGCCGCTTTTTCTCGGAAATGCCATTGCCTCCGAGCCCGTTCTTGAGGACGTTCTTACGATGTCTCACGCTCATTCCAATATTCTCGCTCCTTCTCTCCTGGCGGGCAACCATGGGAACCTCGTCGAAAGCGCCCGCCTCGTCGAAAGCCTTTCGCTGAGGTGGCTGCACGTCGATATCATGGACGGGCATTTCGTGCCCAACCTGACCTTCGGCCCCGGTGCGGTCGCCGCCCTCGACAAGCAGACGGGCCTGTTTCTCGACGTCCACCTGATGCTCGACAATCCTCACAAATTCATCGAGCCGTTCGCCCAGGCGGGAGCCGATTTGATCACGGTACACATCGAACCCGACTACCCGGTCGGCGAAACGTTGCAGCAGATTCGCGAACTGGAACGGTTTGCCGGATTAGCCATAAACCCCGACACTCCCGCCGAAGCGATTCTCCCCCACCTTGGCGCGGTAGATCTGGTTCTGGTCATGACCGTCGTGCCCGGCTTTGGCGGCCAAGGGTTTCGTCACGACACCGTGCCCAAGATTGCCCAGGTGGCCAAATGGCGGCAGGAACGCGGTCTCAAATTCCGCATCGAAGTTGATGGCGGGATCAACGAGGAGACCGGCAACCTCTGCCGCGAAGCGGGCGCCGACACCTTTGTGGCCGGCACCTCGTTTTTCGCCGCATCTGACAAACAGGCCTACCTCCGGGCTTTTCCGGAAACCCCGCAAGGGTCCCCCCAGTCCATGTCTTAAAAGCGCCGCCTCCCGGTGCCACTTGTCGACCGGAATGGGAATTCCGGTCCGTTTGTGCTTGGCCAGTAAGACCCGACGTCATGACCGGGCTTAAAGTCCCGGTCAGCTTCCTTTTTCCGACATCACAATCTCAGAACTCCTTACTCCTCTCCATCGGAAAAGGCAGACCAAAAGTCCAACCAGAGCAAAAAATCACCCGATTTCTAAAATGAAATTGCAGAATGAGCTCAAAACAATCCATTAATTACCTTTGCGAATCAGATCGCCGCCGCGACCAGCGACCGGCTCAGCATCATCTCTCCATACCGCAAGTCATTCATGGCCAACGATTATACCGAAGAAAACATCCGTTCACTCGACTGGAAGGAACACATCCGCCTCCGGCCCGGCATGTACATTGGCAAACTCGGCGACGGCGCGGCCGCCGACGATGGGATTTATGTTTTGCTCAAGGAAACGATCGACAACTGCATTGATGAGTTCGTCATGGGCTTCGGGAAAAAGATCGAGATCGCCCTGGAGGGCAAAACCCTCTCCGTCCGCGACTACGGACGCGGCATCCCTCTCGGCAAGCTCTACGAATGCGCCGCCCAGATCAACACCGGCGCCAAATACGACTCCGAAGCCTTCAAAAAATCGGTCGGCCTCAACGGGGTCGGGATCAAGGCTGTCAACGCCCTCTCCAGCAGTTTTTACATCCAGGCGTTTCGGGAAAAGGAATCCCGGCACCTCGAGTTCTCCGAAGGGGAGCTTCTCTCCGACAGCGAAATCGGCCTCGCCACCGGGCGCAATGGCACCCTCCTCCGCTTCACCCCCGATGAAACCATTTTCGGCTCCTACGCTTTCCGCGCCGATTACATCCAGAACATGCTCTGGAACTACGCCTACCTGAACACCGGTCTCACCCTGGTCTTCAACGGCGAGGAGTTCACCTCGAAGAACGGCTTGCTCGACCTCCTGACGGAAAACCTCAACTGCGAACCGCTCTATCCGATCATCCACCTCAAAGGCGACGACATCGAGGTCGCCCTCACCCACGGCGATCAATACGGCGAGGAATATTACTCCTTCGTCAACGGCCAGCACACCACCCAGGGCGGCACCCACCTCGCCGCTTTCCGCGAAGCGATCGTCAAAACCGTCCGTGATTTCTACAAAAAGAATTTCGACGCGGCCGACATCCGCAGTTCCATCGCCAGCGCCATCGCGGTCAAGGTCCAGGAGCCGGTCTTCGAATCCCAAACCAAAACAAAACTCGGCTCCCAAACCATCGCCCCCGACGGCCCAACGTTGCGGACATTCGTCGGCAACTTCATTTCCCAGGCCCTCGACAATCACCTCCACCGCAACCCGGACGCGGCCAAGGCTCTACACGAGAAAATCATTCGGTCCGAACGGGAGCGCAAAGAGTTGAGCGGCATTCAAAAACTCGCCCGCGAGCGGGCCAAGAAAGCCAAAATCCACAACCGCAAACTCCGCGACTGCCGGGTCCACCTTAACTCAAAAGACAAGCGCGCCAAGGAATCGACGTTGTTCATCACCGAGGGCGATTCCGCCAGCGGATCGATCACCAAGGCCCGCCAGGTTGAGACGCAGGCGGTGTTCAGCCTCAAGGGCAAACCGCTCAATTGCTTTGGCCTCACCAAGAAAATCGTTTACGAAAACGAGGAATTCAACCTCCTCCAAAATTGCCTCAATATCGAGGACGACATGGAGAACCTCCGCTACAATCAAGTCGTCCTCGCGACGGACGCGGACGTCGACGGCATGCACATCCGCCTGCTCCTCATCACGTTCTTCCTCCAGTTCTTCCCCGACCTTATCAAACAGGGACACCTCTTCATCCTTCAAACCCCCCTGTTCCGGGTCCGCAACAAAAAGGAAACCCGCTACTGCTACACCGACGCGGAACGGCAAAAAGCGATCGCCAAACTCGGCCCCAAACCGGAAATCACTCGATTCAAAGGTCTGGGCGAAATTTCGCCCGACGAATTCAAGCATTTCATCGCCAGAGATATCCGCCTCGACCCGGTGCTGATCGACAAGCACGCCTCGGTCCAGGAACTCCTCCAGTTCTACATGGGTAAAAACACGCCTTACCGCCAGGACTTCATCATTGAAAACCTCAAGGTCGAACTCGATATCATCGAACAGGGCAAAAGCGGGAAAACCCAAAAGTCCTCCGATTCAGGTGAGCCGGACGAATCTCCTCTCGCCGCCGCCCTGACTTGATCCAGGCCAAAACCGGGCATTTCTTTTTCCAGTTCACGTTTCACATCAAACATCCTTTAAGTGGCTTCCAACGGCAACAACGGCTCCGACACTTCCGGCAACACCGGAAAAAGCGTTCTCAGCGGCTCCCTCGAGCCCCACTCCGGACACGTCTCCGGCATGTTCAGCGAATGGTTCCTCGATTACGCGAGCTACGTCATTCTCGAACGCGCCGTCCCCCACATCGACGACGGCCTGAAACCGGTCCAGCGCCGCATCCTCCACAGCATGCGGCAACTCGACGACGGACGTTACAACAAAGCGGCCAACATCATCGGCTACTCGATGAGTTATCACCCGCACGGCGACGCCTCCATCGGCGACGCGTTGGTCCAGCTCGGCCAGCGGGAACTCCTCATCGACACCCAGGGAAACTGGGGCAATCTCCTCACCGGTGATTCCGCCGCCGCCGCCCGTTACATCGAAGCCCGCCTCTCCAAATTCGCCCTCGATGTCGCCTTCAATCCGAAGACCACCACCTGGCAGGTCTCCTACGACGGGCGCAACAAGGAGCCGGTGACGTTGCCGATGAAGTTCCCCCTTCTTCTCGCCCAGGGCGTGGAGGGCATCGCGGTCGGACTCGCCTGCAAGATCCTTCCCCACAACTTCATCGAACTGATCGACGCTTCCATCGCCTGCCTCCGGGGCGAAGAGTTCGATCTTCTTCCCGATTTCCCCTCCGGCGGCACGGCCGACTTCTCCAACTACAACGGCGGACTTCGCGGCGGCAAGGTCAAGGTCCGGGCCGATATCGAACAACGGTCCAAACTCGCCCTCGCCATCACCGCCGTTCCCTTCGGAACCACCACCACAAGCCTGATCGAGTCGATTCTCGCCGCCAACGACAAGGGCAAAATCAAAATCCAGAAGGTCGAGGACAACACCGCGGAAAAGGTCGAAATCATCGTCCACCTCCCGTCGGGAAGCGATTCCGGCCAAACCATCGAGGCTCTCTACGCCTTCACCGACTGCGAACTCTCGATTTCCCCCAACTCGTGCGTCATCGACGGGGACAAACCGCACTTTCTCAGCGTAAACGACCTCCTCCGGCGCGCCACCAGCAACACCAAGGGTCTCCTCAAACAGGAACTCGAAATCAGCCTCGGCGAACTCGAGGAAAAATGGCACTTTTTCTCCCTCGAAAAGATTTTCATCGAAAACCGGATCTACCGCCGAATCGAGGAATGCACCACCTTTGAATCCGTCATCGAGGAAATCCGAATCGGCCTGAAACCGTTTGTCGAACCCCTCAAACGAATCGTCACCGACGAGGATATCGTCGCCCTGACCGAAATTAAGATCAAGCGGATCTCCAAATACGACTCCTTCAAAGCCAACGAGGCGATCAAGAAACTCGAAAGCGAAATGAAGAAGGTGCGCAAAAACCTGCGCCACCTCACCGACTACGCCGCCGATTACTACCAACGCCTCAAGGATGTTTACGGCAAAGGCCGCGAACGCCGGACCAAAATCTCCTCCTTCGAACGAATCGTCGCCTCCGATGTGGTGCTCGCCAACGAAACCCTCTACCTGAACCGCGCCGAGGGTTTCGCGGGCACCGGCATGAAAAAAGACGAGCCCATCGACAAATGCTCCGTCCTCGATGACCTGATCGCCTTCCTGCCCGACGGAACCATGACGGTTCAGCGGGTCGCGGACAAATCTTTCATCGGCGTAAACCCGCTCCACGTCGCGATCCTCAAGAAGGACGACCAAACGGTCTACAACCTGATCTACCGCGACGGCAAGAACGGCCCCACCATGGCCAAACGTTTCCGCATCGGCGGGATCACCCGGGATAAGGTCTATTCCCTCACGAAAGGGACCCCCGGATCGAAGGTTCTCTACTTCAAGGTCTCGCCCGATGAGACCACCGAGAATGTCACCGTCACGCTCCGCAACACCGCCAACGCCCGAAAAAAGGTGTTCGACTTCGACCTCCGTAGCCTCGCCGTCAAAGGACGCGGCGCCCAGGGCAATCGAGTGACCCCCCACCCGGTCCAAAAGATTACCCGGGCCAAGGATCAGGAGCTACCCACGCCCGACCCCGAGCTCGATCTGAAGTAAAAGTTATCATTAGTCGCACCCGCACGGATCGCGAATAACGGAGCCTGGACTTCCAAGTCCGGGCAGGAAAATCGCTCGCGATTTTCCTGAAAAATGAACGGACAGGAATGTCCATTCTCCGTTTGGATGCCGTTCCCCCAATCCAACGTTCATATTTCGAAAACGAAAAAAGTCACGATCCCGAGAGCCCTGCCTCGAAGTCCGGCCCCGTTATCACCTGCATACAGCCTCAGAAAAGCCCTTCAGCCATTTTCAGAAGCGCCTTTTCTTGAACCAATCTCCGCGCCAAATATTTTTATTGTCGGATTGTTTATTGACGAGGATTAGCTTTACGGCTTGTTAAGTCTATTTACGCAAGGACCTATTCCATGCTACTTCAACTGGTAAAATCAAAAATACATCGCGCCGAAGTGACCGATTGCAGCCTCAATTACGAGGGCAGTCTGGCGATCGACAGCGCACTCATGGAGCAAGCAGGCCTCCAGCCGTTCGAGAAAATCCTCGTCGGTAACATCGCCAATGGCGAACGGTTTGAAACCTACGCGATCCCGGCTCCGGCTGGTTCGCACACGATCAGCCTAAACGGCGGCACCGCCCACCTGGGCAAACCCGGCGACTTGCTGACCATCATGGCTTTCGCCTGGATGGACGAAGCGGAAGCCAAACAATGGAAACCGCAAGTCATCGTCCTCGGCGACCACAACCAGACGATCATCAAAAAATCCAACAAATGAGCTATAAACTCTTTATTCCCGGACCCGTCGAGGTCTCCGAAAAGACCTACCGGGCCATGACAACACCTGTCTTCGGCCATCGCAGCAGCGATTTCGTCGACCTCTATCAGTCGGTTCAGCCAGGCTTGCAGAAGCTGTTCTACACCAAGGACCCCGTCTTCATCAGCACGAGCAGCGCCTGGGGAGTCATGGAGGGCGCCATCCGCAATCTCACCTCCAAAAAGGTGCTCAACTGCATGAGCGGTGCCTTCTCCGACAAATGGAACGATGTCGCCAAACGTTGCGGCAAGGAGGCCAAAGGGCTCCAGTTCGAATGGGGTGAGCCCCTCGACCCGGAAGCCATCCGGCGCGAACTCGCCACCGGCGAATTCGACACCATCACGCTGATCCACAACGAAACCTCGACCGGCACCATGAATCCGCTCGCCGAAATCATGGCGGTCGTCCGGGAATTTCCCGATGTGATGTCGGTGGTCGATTGCGTCAGTTCCTTCTCCGCGCTCCCGATCGAAAAGGACGCCCTCGGCATCGATGTCATGCTGACCGGCTCCCAGAAAGCCCTTGCCCTCCCCCCCGGCCTGGCCCTCTTCTCGGTCTCGGAACGCGCGTTCGCCCGCGCCAAAACCCTGCCGGATCGCGGCTATTATTTCGATTTTATCGAATTCCTGAAAAACCACGAGAAGGGCATGACCCCGAGCACCCCGGTCATTCCGCACATTTTCGGGCTCCGCTCCAAACTGGAGGATATCTTCAACGAAGGCCCCGAACAACGTTTCGCGCGCCACGCATTTCTCAACAAGCTGGTTCGGGACTGGATCAAGGCCAACGGATTCGAACTCCTGCCGCCGGAAGCCTTTGGTTCGGTTTCGCTCAATTGCGTGAAAAACACCCGCGACATCGACATCGGCGCCCTCAACAAAATCCTGAAGGCGGATTTCAATTGCGTCATCGACGGTGGCTACGGAAAAATAAAAGGGAAAACCTTCCGCATCTCCAATATGGGCGACGAAACCGAGGAAACCATGCGCGGCTTGCTCGCCAACCTCGACACCGCCCTGGAGTCCCTTGCCGCCAAAACCTCCTGACCCGAGGACTCACCCTTTCCATTCATCAAACGTCCGGCGGCTCCAGGTCGCCGGACTCCCTCGCAGAATCATGAAGAAACTTGTCATTGCAGAGAAGCCCAGCGTCGCGCGAGATCTCGCCAACGTCTTGGGAAAAGTCCCGAAAGCGAACGACTGGTATGAAAATGACGAGTACATAATCGCCTCCGCCGTAGGCCACCTCGTCGAGCTTTTCATGCCCGACGATATTGACAAAAAACTCAAGGCGTGGAGTCTGAAAACGCTCCCGATCATTCCGGAAAAGTTCCAACTCAAGCCGATCGAGAAGACCAAATCGAAGTTCAACGAGCTGAAAAAACTGCTCAAACGAACCGATGTCGATTGCGTCATCAACGCTTGTGACGCCGGTCGCGAGGGCGAGTTGATCTTCAGTTACATCTACGAGCTTTCTAAGTCCAAGCTCCCGGTTCACCGCGTCTGGATGGTCTCGATGACGCCGGCTGGCATCAAGAAGGCTTTCGCGGACTTGCGGGACGCCGAGCAGATGAAACCGCTCCAGGAGGCCGCCCGCTGCCGCAGCGAATCCGATTGGCTGATCGGCATCAACGGGACCCGCGCCTTGACCAAACGGATGTTCGGCATCCAGAACGTCGCCACCGTCGGACGCGTCCAAACCCCGACTTTGACCATGGTGGTCGAACGCGAACAGGCGATCCGCGCCTTCGAACCACGCGCCTACTGGCGGATCAAGGGCTTGTTTGATATCACCGAAGGGGAATACGAAGGCCTTTATCAGAAGCCCGGTTTCAAAAAAAATGACGACACCCACGACCGGGCCGACCGTCTCTGGGATCAGGCCACCGCCGACCAGATCGTCGCCGCCGTCCAGGGCAAAACCGCCGAGGTCAGCGAGGAAAAGAAGCGCACCCGCCAGGCTTGCGGCCGCCTCTACGATTTGACCACCCTCCAGCGCGAAGCCAACGGCCGCTACGGTTTCCCGGCCGGCAAGACCCTTCGCGTGGCGCAGGCTCTCTACGAACGGCACAAGGTTCTCACCTACCCGCGAACCGATTCCCGCGCCCTCCCGGAGGACTACGGTTCCACGGTGAAAGATGTTCTCAAAGCGTTCGAAGGACCTCTCGCCCCGCACGCCCACAAAGTCCTCGAGAACGATTGGGTCAAACCGGGCAACAAACGGATTTTCAACAACGCCCAGGTCAGCGATCACTTCGCAATCATTCCCACCGGAACCTTCCGCGGCTCCCTCAACGAGGACGAAACGAAGATCTTCGACATGGTCTGCCGCCGCTTCATCGGCATCTTTTTTCCACCCGCCGAATACGACGTCACCACCCGCATTTCCGCCATCGGCGAGCACAAGTTTAAAACCGAGGGCAAGGTGCTGGTCGTCCCCGGCTGGCTCGAAGTTCAGGGCAAAGCCGCTTCCGACGCCACCTTACCTCCTTTGACCGCCGCCGACGGAACGCCCCCGAAAGCGGAGCTCAAAGAGGTCGAAGCGGAAGAGGACAGCACCCGCCCCCCTCCGCGCTACAACGAAGCCACCCTCCTGGCCGCCATGGAAACCGCCGGTAAAATGGTTGAGGACGAAGAACTCGCCGAGGCCATGAAGGATTCCGGCCTCGGCACGCCGGCGACTCGCGCCGCGACCATCGACCACCTGATCCACGAAAAATACCTCCTGCGCGAGGGTCGCGAACTGGCGCCGACCCCGAAAGCGGAGGAACTGGTCGAATTCCTCCGCACCATCGGCGTCGATACCTTGACCAGCCCGAGCATGACCGGCGAATGGGAACACCGCTTGCGACAGATGGAACAGGGCAAACTTTCCCGCCACGATTTCATGGAGGGGATCAAAAAAGTCACCTGCGAACTGGTCGAACGGACCATCGGATTCGAGGAAAACGACGAGGACCTCCCGGAAACCAAATTCATTTCTCCCACCGACGGAAAACCGATGCGCGAAGCGATGCGCGCCTACCGCTCCCAGGATGGTCAGCTCAGCATCTACAAAAACATGGGCAACCGGAAGTTGGAGGACGAGGAAATCGAAACCCTCCTCAAAGAGGGCAAGGTCGGCCCGATCGACGGATTCCGCTCCAAAAAAGGAAAGCCGTTTTCCGCCCGCCTGATCCTGGAAAACAACAAGGCCAAATTCGACTTCGGGGCCAACGGGGATGGCGACGAGGACATCAATCTCGCCGACTACCCGGTCATCGCCACCTGCCCGCTCGACAACGCTCCCGTTCACGAAACACCGACCGCCTACGTCTGCGCCAACTACAAGCGCGGCGACGAGGGTTGCAATTTCCGGATCGGAAGAACCATCCTCGGCCGCGCCATCGTCCCGGAAGAATTCAAGCAACTGATCGAGCACAAAAAGACCGGCCTCCTCAAGGGGTTCCGCTCCAACCGGACCAAACGTCTCTTCGATGCCTTCCTCGTCTTAAAGGAGAACGGCGGAATCGGATTCGAGTTCCCGCCCCGCCCTCCCAAAGCCAAGAAGGCCGCCGGAGCTAAAAAGACCGTCGCCAAGAAAGCCGCGGCTAAAAAAGAATAAGCACCGATGAGCGATTTCGTCAGACCGGACAAACGCAAGCCGGACCAGCTCAGGCAGATTACCTTCCAACCGGACATTGCCCCCCACGCCAAAGGCTCCGTCCTGGTCGGCTTTGGCGACACGCGCCTGATTTGCGCCGCTTCCATCGAGAAAAAGATTCCGCCCTGGATGCGGCAACAAGGGATTTCCGGCGGCTGGCTCACGGCTGAGTATTCGATGCTCCCCTACAGCACGCTCGACCGCAAACAACGCGACATCAACCGTGGCAAACTCGATGGACGCACCGTGGAAATCCAGCGCCTGATCGGCCGCTCCCTCCGCGCCTGCATCGATTTGCAAAAACTCCCCGGCCACACGCTCTGGGTCGATTGCGACGTCCTCCAGGCCGACGGCGGCACCCGGACCGCCGCCATCACCGGCGCCTACGTGGCCGCCCGGATCGCGGTGGAGAAAGTGATCATCGAAGGCAGCATCAAGGAGAATCCGTTCGTCGATTCCGTCGCGGCGGTCAGCGTCGGGATCTTCCGGGACCACGCCGTCCTGGACCTCAATTACATCGAAGACAAAGACGCCACCGTCGATTTCAACGTCGTGATGACCGGCCAAGGCCGCTACGTCGAAGTCCAGGGCTCCGGCGAAGAATCGACCTTTTCCGAGGAACAACTCGCCTCCCTCCTCACTTTGGGAAAACAAGGCCTCAAAGGGGTCGTCCGCAAACAGGAGGATTTTTTGGAAAAACATCTCCCGAAAAGACCACCCCCGCCAGCGACAGCCTCCACCTTCAATACCATCCCGCTATAACGTAAGGCCGCGTTGCTGATGTCCAGGCTCGCCCCCCCGACCAGCGAGGTTACATGTGACGGCGGGTTTACCGGGCAATATTGGAATAGGGTTTGTTTTGTTGTGCGCTGGAGCGACTGCCAAAACACCAAGGGGCGAGCCAGCCGCAGCCAGGGGCGGGAGGGGCGGCCGAGTACGCCGTTAACTTAACGGCGATTGCCTGTTTCCCTTATCATATGTATTCGAAAAGTGGACGTCCCATTAAGTATTATTTTAATGAGTGACTTTTGCGGATTCTCGACCTTCTCGGATTAACAGCTTAGCCTCTTTAGCAATTGAACAACAATCAAACTCAATCTCTTCTTCCACATCAGAATCGACGGCGCGAATCATTGGGCGAATATCTTCGGCATGCACTTTCCCAGCCTTCAGCGCTCCATCAGAAATTCGTGCCATTATTGATTGTTCAAATTCATCGTCCTTGCCTGCGCCTAAGTACAAATAGCCCCACGCAGCGGCCATCTCATCATCTCGCGGTATCCCCCGAGCCATAAACTGTAGCTCCGACACAGCACGCATTGCAGCTTTCGATCCACCAAAAGCTGCCGTCATAAACCAATCAAACGCCTCCTCCAAATTCTCATCGCCACCTTCGTCGATGAGGAATCTTCCAAAATTAAGTTGAGCCGGTGTATATTCATTTTCCGCGGCCTTCTTAAGCCACATCTCAGCATTACTCAAATCAGGATCAACAATTGTACCATGCCAATATGCCATCCCTAAGAAAAACTGAGCCCGAGCATTGCCGCCGTTTGCTGCTTCT
>LFIK01004022.1_pt1 | contig 11929 bp, 5 predicted proteins | sample 643401 | NCBI WGS metagenome assembly LFIK01 (sample SAMN03777447, study PRJNA286221) | soda lake metagenome | biome: soda lake; feature: Kulunda steppe; material: water; isolation source: sample T5-Br brine of Lake Tanatar-5 | place: Russia: Kulunda steppe | collected 2010-07 | reverse complement strand
CGTTCGGGAAAGTTCGATGGATCAATCCCACGAAAAGATAATTGGTCAGAAGCTTATCGGTTATGTGGCCCGCATCCTCACTAAGTTTTCCAACCGTCGTCAGATAGCGCTGGGCGAGGAGGTCATAATGCTGATCCTGAAGCGCACGCCCCAGAGCCGGAAACTTCGGCAACTCCGGATAGGTGGCGCGTAAAGCATGAACCGACCGACTCCAATGCTTGATCTCCCCCGCTCCAAAAACATTTTCGTGCGCTGAAAGTATCTGCTCGACCAAGGTGCTGCCTGAACGCGGCATTCCTACGATAAAAATCGGAAGATTCGTGGGGTGCCCTTGTATAGTTGGTCCGGCAAAATAGCTGTCGTCAAATGTCGCCTTAAGTTCTTCGAAGTATGCCTTCGACGCCTCTTCATCATAACTTAGCTTAGATCGCTTGATTTTTGCGCCCAGGCAGTAGTGCCTGAAGGCGGCGTCTGAATCGCCAATATCATCATAGGCTTTACCGAGGGGATAATGCAGAAACATGCTGCGTTCATCCATCTTTCCCTCAGCCTTTTCGGCCTCCGCCTGCAAGGCACGAAAATGGGGGTCGTCGACGGAAAAGGTCTTCATATCGGCCAGGGTCGCATAGGCGCCGATCATTCCGGGTTGGTGTTCCAACACCGTCTCCAGTTCGGCCCGCGCCCGGTCGAAGTCCCCGAGTGACTTCAGCGCGACGGCAAGAAAGTTTCTGCATTCCGCATAGTCCGGTCGCCGATCCAGCGCTTTCTCGAATGCTGCTACAGCCTCATCAAGACGGTCCAGATCCTGACATGTCTGCCCGAAAGCACAAATAACTTCGGGGTTTTCAGGATCAAGCGCCATCGCCGCCTTGGCGACGCCTTCAGCAGTGAGTGGATTCCCGCGCTTCAAATGGGCGCGGGCCAAGGCGACGAGCACAGCGACGTTGCTCTCGTCCCTTCGCAGTGCCTCCTTAAAAACGTCAATGGCTTCATCCTCGCGCCCCTGAACAAGCAGGTTATTACCCAGAGAGCGATAGTTATCGATATCGCCAGGGCGAAGAGTAAGAAGCTTACGCAGAAGTTTTTCTGCTTGTTCGGTCTTTCCTCCCGCGGCACACAGCGTGGCGAAATTGCTGTATGCTTCGGCATAGTCGGGCCGCAATGCCAATGCCCGTTCGTAAAATCCTTCCGCCTCGTCATTCCGATCCAATGCCCTCAACGCGTTGCCCATATTATTGTGGGCTTCTGGATAGTCGGGGTTGATTTTCACGGCGCGTTCGTACGCCTTTACGGCATCATCAAATTTCGATTTGTCGTAATAGGCGACGCCCAGATTATTGAAGGCCTGCGCCGATTGGGGGTCTAGATGGGTCGCGCGCCGCAACGCGGTCACCGCCTGATCCGTTTCCCCGTTCTGGCGCAGCATTTCGCCAAGATTGGCGTGGAGACTTGCCACCGACCCGTTTAGGTGAACGGCCCGTCGCAGGGATTTGATGGCGTCGTCAAGGCGCCCCTGACGGTGAAGGACCACCGCCAGGATATTGTGGGGTTCAAGAAGATTGGGCCGCGCTTCAATAATTTGCCGGCAGATGTTTTCTGCCTGACTGAGCTTGCCATCGTTCATGAGTGCCACGGCTCGACCCAGAGCCTGATCAGGAGTCATGGCTCGCCGGGCGGCTCCGGACGCTGTTGAAACGGGCTTGGTCATAGACTTCCTTCCTGCCGAACGGCATGGCCCTCGGAAGCGAGCGCTTCCGAGGGCCGAGAACGTTCCTAGAAACGCAATCTTCCCGTTGCCGAAATACTGTGGTCCGTTACATCGGTGTTATAACGGCCGGAATAGGAGGCTCCAAGCTCGAACTCATCGGTGATCGTGACCGCCACGCCGGCATCGAGTACCAAACTGTCTTTTGCCCGCTCGGATCCGACGGCAGTAAAGTCACTGTTCGCGATACCGTCGAATGCGGCGTCAAAGGAATGGAGATTATCCCCGAGTTCTCTTTGCCATCCCAAGCGCAGCGTTGCACCGACGGTGGTTGTATCGTCAAAATCGTAATCATAGCCGGCCCGGACGCCCAGATCCGAGACCAAGGATTTTCCATCTCCGCTGACGGTCAACGCGGCGCCGGTGCCTCCTCCGTCTTCGGTAAAGGAATTCAACGTGCCGTTGGAATAGGTCAACCCCGCGTAGGGCGTCAGCCATCCCTGTTCCATCACTTCGAATCTGTGACCGATTTCAGCGCCGGCGGTCCAGGCCGCGGCGTCGAACTGGCTGCGGACCGTGCCGCTAATCGACCCGATGTCAATCCGACGGGTTCCCTGTCCTCGATACTTGCCATAGGCAGCCAGCGCCCGAACATAGGTCGAATCGAGGTCATATTGACCGTATGCTCCAATCTGCCAGCCGTTATAATCCAGGCTCGATCGATCATCTTTGGCGTCCAGATTAGCGCCGTAGTATCCAGCCGCAATGCCAGACAACAGATTCGGCGTAACCTGAAGGTCCGCACCCAGCAGTACGCTCTGGCGGTCACGGTCGTAGCTCGGCGCATTCTCATCGCCGCTTACCGAACCCCACGACCCTTGCGCCTGAACCCACATCGTGCCCGGCTGATTCTGATCTTTATCGCCGACATCCGGATCAGCGCCATTTCCAAATACCGCGAATGAGCGCGCTCGGCTCATGGGTCCCTGATCGAGCCGCAGGTCCGCTGCCCTGTTCATCAGATCGAAAGACGAGCTGAGCGATTGCAGCGCCTGCCCGTAGATCGATCCATGCAACTGCTCCAAGGCATCCCGGTAGTCGTCCATGTCAAGCGTGAATAAAGAACTGATCAAGGTTTCATAGTCACTACCCCCGTAGAGGCCATCAAGAAGCCCGGAATACGCGCTTTCTATGCCTCCGGCGACTGCCAACTCGTTATCCGTCAGGTCGGGCACCTCATCAAACGGCGTTCGGACGATCTCGAAATTAAGCGACGTCCAACTTCCTGTTCCTGTGCCGAATTGAAGCGCTTCCGCTCCAAGCAGTCCCGACGGAACTATCACGGTCTCCCACGCGCCGGTTCCATTATCGGTGGTTATGACATTTTCGAATTGGATAGTATCGCCGAAAATACCGGCCCTTGGCACCAGTTCGACAGTGCCTGCAAGGGATACGTTTGACGCACTAATACGGCCGATACTTCCTGGCGTCGTTCCAATCTCGAATTGGACGGCACCCGAAGAAGTCTGAGTGTACGTATCGACATTGATTTGTGACGGTCCGCCGCTCTCGTCCAATGCGATAAAAAATTGACCGCCGTCATTGATGGACAAAGTTCCGCGCCGGCTTGGGTTATTGATCACGCCATCGAAACGGGTCTGCCCATTTGTCACCTCAATGGCATCACCCTGGCGAATGTTGACAACCCCGGAAATCGATCCGGCACTATTTGTGCCCCGCCATTCGATCGTTATCGGGTCACCGTCGATCGGCTCATAATCGGTGTCAAACAGCGTAATAGCGGTTCCCCGCTCCACCATGCCTTCGCCGTCCTGGGACGTGGCAGCGCGTATCGTACCGCCGTCATTGATGATGCGGGCGCCTTGCTTGGTTATTGCGTCATCGCCGAACCCTATTCCGATCGCCTGAGCTTCGTGGCCTTCGGCATAGGCGCCGATGATTGCATCGGAACCAATGTTCCGGATCGTACCGGCAAAGTCGTCCACATCCAGAAACAGGGCTCGTGCATCAGCCTTTCCGGCACTCGCCTTGGCATCGACAATTAAAGCCCCCTCATTCGAGATGAGGCTGTTGGCGTTCAGATTACCATGGATTTGCGCACCGACTGCATCGGCTATCGACGTTGCGTCGGTTCCCATGGCGTTGGCCGTGGCGGCAACGTTGTACGCCCCGCTATTCGTGAAATTGACAGTGCTGCCGACGACATTCTGTCGGGCACCAATAACCATCGACGTCGCCGTCGACTGATCGCCCTGGGCCGTCGCTTCTCCCGAAACATCGACGCTACCGGTATTGTCGAACAGTGCCCGCACCGCCCCCTGACCTTCGGCTCTCTGATCGATCCCGACGATCCCGGTCGCAGCGGTCGCATTGCCGTTGGGCGCAGACGCTGCGGCAGTACCCTCAACCACCAGTACGCCATTGTTGATGATTTCCGCTGTCGCATCCCCGTCACTCTCAACCCACTGACGAAGGCCGACAGCATCCGCCAACGTGGCGTCAGCCTCGGAGTTGCCCACAGCCCCCGCATCGGCGATGGACTGCGCCGTAAACCTCATCGCGCCCTGATTATCGATTGAAGCGACCCCGCCGTCGCTGCCATTGATCGATTGGCTTATTCCGGCAATCGATGAAGATTGTGCCGACGCATGGGCCTCGCTTCCGGCGCCTGTTGCCGCCGCTTCAGCCGAGGTCCGCATTTCCAGGACAATATCGCCGTCGTTGACGATTTCGGCCAAAGCGCCACCGTCGGCGGAAATCTCTTGATAAATGCCATTTACGCTGGATACGGCCCCGCCGGCGTCTGCTTTCGCCGCGCCAGCGGTTGAGGTGGCGTCGGCCGAAACATCTGCGATCGCTGCGAAAGTGAAGGTGCCATCGTTGATGAATTGCGTCGCGGCTTGCGTCCCTGCGGATGCCGATTGATTAATGCCGGAGATAGAACCGGCCAAATCCGCCGATCCATCGGCTTGAGCATCCTCCATTCCCTCGGCGGTTGCTTGGCCCTGCGCCATTAGTCCAACCGTCAGTTCGCCGTCATTGGTTAAGACGACACTCGCGGTACCGTCGTCGGTCTCGGCGCTTTGATAGATGCCATAGACGGTGTCCATGCTCGCGCTCGCGGTCGCCTGCGCCGCCGGATCACCGCCATTATTTGCCCCGCCTTTCGCCGCGGCGGTGTTGAGCATCCGCAAATCTACCGATATTTCGCCCTGATTCAGGATCCGGGCTGCAGCCTCATCGTCGCCACTGACATCCTGATAGATGCCATAGATACTCGTTGCGGTCGCGCTCGCGCTCACCTGCGCGGCACCCGCCGAAGACTCAGCATTTGCTTCGTTCTTGCTGTCGATCGAAAACAATACGGTGCCGGTGTTTGTGATTTCTGCGAGCCCGATGCTGTCGCTTGAAACTTCCTGATAGAGGCCGAACACGGAATCCATGCTCATGCTGGCTGTGGCTTCGGCCGCCGGATCATTACCATTATTTGCCCCGCCGATAGCCGTGGCGGAATTGAGCGTGCGCAAATCCACCGAAATCTCACCCTGATTTATGATCCGGGCAGTGGCTTGTTCGTCGCCATTGACATCCTGATAGATCCCGTAAACACTTGAGATACTTGACGCGTTCGCGCTCGCTTGCGCGGCGCCCGCCGAAGACTCCGCATTGGCTTCGTTCGTGCTGTCGATCGAAAGGGATATGGCGCCGGTGTTTATGACTTCGGCCATTCCGGCTGTGTCGCCTGAGATATCCTGATAGATCCCGTAAATGGAATCGGTAATGGATGCTGTCGCAGTCGCGGCGACATCGGCGCTGCCCTCGGCCGTGGCGCCGGCCTGGGCCGCAATACTCACAGTCAGATCTCCATTATTGATGACCCGTCCCGTCGCATCGCCGCTGTCACTGCTGACGTGTTGATAAATGCCATAAATTGTCGTGACCGAAACTGACGCATCGGCAGACACATTTCCATCGCCCCCCTTCGCCTCCGCATCGGCGGTTGCAAGGATATCCAACGCTATACTGCCGTGATTGACCACCTCTGCGAGTGCATCGTTGTCGATGGATCCGATATCCTGATAAATGCCGTAGATTGACGAAACGGACCCTGTTGCAGTGGCGGCGACGTTACTGCTTTCTCCCGCAGCCACGGCATGACCTTGAGAGTGCGTCGCCAGGGTAATCTCGCCGTGATTGACAACCTTCGCTTCGGCCTTGCCGGACGCATCATCGATCGTTTGATAGATTCCATAGATGGAACTGATGGAGGCCGATGCTGACGCTATTGCACCAGCGCCGTCATTCGACTCCTCGGCCTCGGCCCCGGCCAACGTCTCAGCGCTGATCGCCAGCACACCGTTATTCACGACCTCCGCCAAAGCATCTCCGGATGCCTCTTGGATGCCCTGATAGATTCCAAAAACATCCGTTATTTCTGCCGAAGCCTTGGCCTCGGCGAAATGGTCGATAGCGGTGGCCGACGATTGAGCCTTCGACTTGAGATCTAGCTGTATCTCACCGTCATTCACCGACGAAACCGTCGACTCTCCCATATTTTGAATATTTTGGGATATGCCGTAGACATCGGTAAGGGACGCAGTCGATATGGCCCACGCGAGGTCGGTCTGACTGGTGGCCTTGGCCTCCGCATTGGCCAGGGCCGCTATCGATATTGTTCCGGAATTTTGGACGGCCGCGTCCGCCTTGCCTGCCGATTGGTGCTCGAAATCCCCCATGCCTTGATAGATGCCGAAGGCATCGGAGATCAATGCAGATGCTTCAGCTTCAGCTCTGTCGTCGGATTCGGCGATGGCCTCCGCTGCGGCCTCCAGATCAAGAACAATGTCTCCGGCATTCGCCACCGCCGCGCTGGCGTCACCATCACTGTGAAGTTCCTGGAAAACGCCATAGATATCGGAAATTTCGGCCAGTATTCCAAATGGGCGAGTATGGTCGTTATTTCCTGCGGCAGATGCGGAATCATCTCCTATCGCACTGCCGCTTGCGGTCGCCGCGGCATTGATGGTGACTAATCCCGTGTTTTCGACCTCTGCGACAGCGTTACCGCCGATGCGTTCGTCGTCATTCGATCCGCCGAGACTTTGATAAATGCCAAAAACGTCGCTGATCAGCGCCTCTGCGCTGGCGAAGGCATCGTCGTCCTCAGCCGAAGCATCCGATTCAGCAATCAGATTTAGTGTAATCGCACCGGCATTCGTCGCCGAAACCGCAACATCTCCGGTCGGCGGCACGTCATCCAGATCCTCAACCCGTTGGAATGCCCCGCCCACCATATTGATCGCCGCTATGGCTTTCTGATCAGTTTCGGCGCCGCCGCTCGCAGCGTTGGCGGCAGCAGCGATCGACACGCTGCCTGAGTTGTTCAGCGCGATCGTTGCGTTGCTGCTGGTGTGGGCCGCCTGATAGATGCCGTAGAGTCCTTCACGAATCTCGTCATCATCCTCGCGGCGCCCGACCGTGGCCGTTGCGGCATCATCCTCAGACTCCGCCGTTGCCATGGCTTCGAACACAATCTCCCCGGAATTGTCGATATCAGAATCGATCGGGTCTTCACTCGTCAATGCTTTGCGTATCCCGGCCACGTCGAGAACCGCCGCTTCAACTTCACCGGCCGCCTCGACTGACGCGACTGCATCTAATTCGATTGTGCCGGCGTTGTTGACACCCTCACGCGTTTGGGCGCCACCCTCGACAACGATGCCCTGGGCACGGGCGCTCACATCGCCGTCACCATCCGCCTCGGCATGGACGACTATATCGCCGTCGTTTTGGACAACGCCGTCTACAGAAGATTCGCCGTCAATCAGGATTCCCGTCGCGCTTGCCTCGTCATCGGAGGCGGAAACGTTGATCAGCCCATTGTCATCCGCGCCTTCGCTGTTAACCACATCGCCGCCGATGGTGCTTTGATCGGTAATGGTGATGCCGACGGCCCGCGCGGGAGTATCATAGGGGTTTTCCGGCGGATCATCGTCAGAGTGACCGGGGCCGATTTCGCCATCATTGCGGACGTCGTCGTCAATCTCCGCATCGGTAATGAAGATATAATCGAACGAATCTCCCGCTGCGTTGATGACCTCCGGCTGGTGGGAATCGATGAACTCGTGATCGGCCTTCGGCGTGGCGGTCGCCATGCCCAGCATCAGCGCAAACGCCGACGCTCCCCACAGAACTCGATTCTGATCCAACCTGCGCGGCATTCCTATTCTCCTGCATTATCATTATCGGCACGCTTCGTCGGAAATACGGGGCGAGAGCCCGTTTTGCCGGGACGACCGAGTTGCGACGAATTTACTATCTTCCCTTGCTAGACGTCACAAGTCTACAATTTTTTGGCACGGGAAGTGAATGGTGCAAGCGCGCGAAAAGAGGTTCGAGAGCGAATGATTTTATGTCACGACCGTGTCATTCTGGGGTAATAATCTGACACACGAGCTGACCAGCACCGACTACATTTGGTCGTTGCCAACGCGAACGCCAGATAAGGGGAAATGCCGACGATCGGTATCAAGATCTACTGCCCGACCCAACTCAAAAGGGGGAAAGTCGGCGATTTGGGAGTCTGTATTATATTTGATGATGCTGTTCCTCCAAGGGAAATAACACTAGACCCGTCGGAATTGTTCTTTGTTCTTGGTGCCGCCAAGTCGGGAACAACATGGCTACAAAAGTTATTGGACTGCCATCCGGACATACTGTGCACCGGTGAAGGAGGATTTCATACTTTCATAGACCCGCTCACGAGCGCACTACAGCGCTACACGGACGACCTGAACAACAGGCAAGCGGTATTTGGCGAGCAGACATTCGTTCCCCTGGAAGCAGATGAAGCCGACGATTTAATCGCAAATTTCATTGTGCGCCGGTTTCAAGCGGCCCTTGCAACTCATGAAGGCCCAGAGCCACGCCATATCGGAAATAAAGATCCCGACCACGGGACTAACATCGAGCTCATGGCGCGCCTTTTCCCCCAGGCCCGGTACATTCACATCATCCGCGACGGGCGCGATCGCGTCGTTTCCGCTTGGCACTGGCTGGCTCCCCGCCGAGAACGGCTGAAAGCCATGGCATCCCCTAAAGCACCCTATTTCAAAACGATCCATGAAATGGCGAACGATTTTGCTCCCAAATGGGCCCACTATATTCGTAACATTCGACAGACCGCAGCCGATGCCGGTTTGGCGTATCACGAACTGCGATACGAAGATTTGGTCAACCGGCCGGAAGAAACATTCGGCGCAGTATTGGAATTTCTTGGGGCCGAAGCCGGCCGAGAGACAACGGCTTCCTGTTTGTCCGAAGCGTCCTTTGATCGCCTAAAGAAAAAGCCGAGAGCAACGGACCAAACAAACACCGCCGACCCATCTCGCCTCGCCGCACCGTTATACCGAAATGGCAGGATCGGCGACTGGCGCCACCATTTCAGTGAAGCGGACTCTAGAAGGTTCGCGGATGCCACGGACGGATTGATGGATGAACTTGGCTATCATTGATTTTCGCGTCGGCACCGCCACCCGATCGAATGGACAGCGATAAGGTTCAACACTATGGCCAAACAGGCCCAACTTTTCTTCGTGCTTGGCGCTCCGAAATCAGGAACCACATGGATACAGCATCTGCTTGATCGCCATCCGCAAATCATTTGCACCGGTGAAGGCGCGCTTCACTGGTACATGTCTGAGATGCAGCGTGCACGAACGGAATACAACAACCACCTTGCTGCACGGAATGACATTTTTCAGCAGCAGGCGTTCCCGCTGATGGAACAAAATGAATCCCTAGACCTGGCGCGCAGTTTCGTGCTCAAGCGTCTAAATCAGGCGCTCAAAGGAAGAGAAACTGAAAGCATTCGCTGGGTTGGAAATAAAGACCCCGATCACGGCGTCAATATGAATACGATGGTGAAAGCCTTTTCAAAAGCCCATTACATCCACATAATTCGAGATGGACGTGACCAGTTGGTTTCGTTCTGGCACCATATGCGTCGGCATCATCCCAACTACCGCCAGGAAGTGTTTTCCAGCGTTCAAACACTTGCTGCAAAGCAAGCGGTGGATTGGGCTCAGTATATTCGCCACGTTCGCCTGCATGCGGCAGAGGCCGGCGTTGCGTACCACGAGCTGCGATACGAAGACCTCCTATCCAAGCCAGAATCGACGTTGAAGGCACTGCTGGCGTTCCTCGATATCCATGGATCCGATGCTGAACTTGAGAAATGCCTTACGCTCGCCGATTTCCGGAAGCTTAGCGGAGGCCGGTCCCGGGGTGATGAGGATGCTAACTCATTCTTCCGCAAAGGTGTGTCAGGCGACTGGCGAAACTACATGACCGATGAAGCATCCCATGCCTTCTGTGAGGCAACCGACGGAATGATGGATGACCTCGGCTATCGGGGGGCCTAATGCTGGAGCCCGACCTTCGTCATCACCCACCCGACCCCGGCGTTTCCGGACTTGAAGCTGGTGCTTGAACGGCCCCATTAAGGAACCCATCCAACAGGGCCTCAGCCGCGCCGGACGGCGTCATCTGCCCTCGGTGTGGCGCGCCCTGTCTCGACTTGGAGGGATGTGATAGGATCGAGGTTCTGAGAACAAACGATGACGTGCATTCGGATGTCGCGTAACCAAACACAAACGTCCCATATTCAGGCGCTTCTGAGCGAAGCTGAAGCGCGCTATGCGGTCAAGATTTTCGACAATATCGATCGCCGGCATCTGGCGGCGCTGCCGCTTGATGCTCAATGCCGCATTGTCGGGCGCGCTCTCATGGAGCGCGGCGATTTCGCCGGCTATAGACTGGGTCGCAAGGTCGTACGAGCCGCGGATGAGGCTTGCGGTGAAGGATCAGAATCATGTTGAGCGACATCCAGAGAAAAATCGCACCACTACTGGCAAAGAACCGAAGTGCCGAGACCTATTTTGCAGGCGGAGCGGTGCTCAATGCCCGTACGTGGCGAGTGTCGGAAGATTTGGACATATTCACGGATACGGATGAAATCATCCCCGATATCGTGCAGAGGGATATTGCAGCCCTCAAGCAAGCAGGGTTCCAGGTGATCATCGATCTCGAAATCTATGGCTGCACGGAAGCGACCGTGCGGCAGGACGGCGGAGAAACCCAAATCCAGTGGATGAGCGAAACCAGTTCGAGGTTCTTCCCGCTTGAGGCTGATCCGGACTGGGGTTTGCGGCTCCATATGACCGACCTGGCGGTCAACAAGGCACTCGCTGCCAGCACTCGCCGCCAGGCGCGTGATGCCCTGGATCTGGCTCTGATCGCCGATCGATACTGCGGACTTGGCCCCCTTTTCATCGGTGCGGCGAATAAGCTGCAGAAGCTCTCTCCGCTCAGACTCATTGAGCAAGCGCGGCATCGTATTGTCACGACTCCCCTGGAGGCATTTGCAGCGGTTCACGGACGACCGGAGGCCATCACTCCGGCGATCATCAAAGAGGTTGGGCTGACCGCACTGGACGAAGCCGAAGCGTTCCTGGAGGCTGCTCCAGACGAATGGCTTGACGGTATCGCCGTCGATACCGAAGGGGTTCCTGTCGGACGGCACGATCAAGCTGCCGAGATCCGACAGCTTTCGGATGGCGGCGGCCGGTTCCCGAGCTTTCCGGGCCTCAATTTTGCGCCGTAGGTTCCCGGCTTGGCGTGTACCGGGACCGAGAGCGACACGCCCTTCGGCGGGCTTGCGGCGCGCTTCTTTTCCGCCCCATCAGGTCAATTCAGTGCGTTGGGCGGGCCGCCCCCTTTAGGAACTCGTCCAGCAGCGTTTCGGCCGCGCCGGACGGCGTTATGCGGCTCTCGGCGACGGCGCGTTCGGTCTCAGCCAGACGGGCGCGGACATCGGCATCGGCCCGGAACCGCTCGACCAGGGTATCGCGGATCTCCGACCACATCCAGCTAAGGGCCTGATCGCGCCGGTTGGCGTCGAACAGTCCCTGGGCGGCGCGGGTGTCGCGAAACGCCGTCACCGACTGCCAGACCCGGTCGAGCCCGCGTTCTTCCAGCGCCGAGCATTGCAGCACCGGCACCTGCCAGCCATCCGACCGCCCCCGCAAAAAGGTCAGCGCCCGGCGATATTCCGCCGTGGCTTGGTTCGCCGCCGCCGTCATGGCGCCGTCGGCCTTGTTGACGACGACGATATCGGCCAGTTCGACGATGCCGCGCTTGATG
>LFIK01004021.1_pt1 | contig 11930 bp, 9 predicted proteins | sample 643401 | NCBI WGS metagenome assembly LFIK01 (sample SAMN03777447, study PRJNA286221) | soda lake metagenome | biome: soda lake; feature: Kulunda steppe; material: water; isolation source: sample T5-Br brine of Lake Tanatar-5 | place: Russia: Kulunda steppe | collected 2010-07 | reverse complement strand
ACCCGTCTTCTTTTTGCAGCATATTGGGCACTCCACACTACTTGAAGGTTCCGTGACAGATGCTCTTACAGCCGACGTTGCACAAAGATACCCTGGTGTGCATTATTCTGCACGGAGTACTCGTGCCTCCCGCAATCCAGACATGGGTCGAGTGTTTCAATACCATACGACCACGCATTCTAATGACCGTCTGGCTCAAGCCATTGAATTTATAGGACGTCGTCAATGGAAAAACTTTTCAGGTACGCTTTCGGAAAGTTTAATTTTTCAACATCTTTCAAGTGAACGAAGACATTTGGTGCATAAACTGTTGCAATGTAAAGTTAGTGCCGAACAAGACGCAATGTTTATTCCAGCGGCATTGGAGTCGATGATTGCTTTAGATCGATTTTGCATTCCAATCCGGCCGTCGGCGACTCAAAACTGTATTGTTCGTATACTTGACGTGCTGCTTCACGACGCAGAGGCCGCGTATTATACAATGCAGTCCTCGGTCATGTTGGTGGAGGATTTGCACATGATACCTTGTATAGATCCAAACAATCATATGGAAGGTGAACTCTTCAAAGGGGTGCAAAAACGACGGTCGACATGGGGATTAGAATACGATCTCGTGGGTATGGAGGTACACACTGCTCAAGACGCAAATGCTCTGATTCAGTGGGCAGATCCGGCGCTATGTACTAACATTGAAGAGGGCCAAACCAAGTGCGATGCCCTGCGTGCGCAAATCACGCGCTTACGTAAGGCACTTGAGGCAGATAGCAACACCAACTTGCCACGTACTCTACGCCTACGTTTACACGATCTCAAGTATCTTTTTTCTGTTGAGAGCGTACATTTAGCAGAAAACAAGCCTTTTCAAACGACACCCCGACGTAGTCGAAGTGCAAAGTTATGGAAGAACATTACGAGAAGAGTCACGAAAGTTATGCAAGAACATGATGATTGTCTTGATGGTGTTACGGAAGACGACTTGCGCCACGTGTGTTTTCATGCGGTGCATTCTACAGGCGACAAAAGACCCGACGTTACACCGGCAAGCTTGAGTGAACATGGTGGCGAACACGAAGGACAAGGCACAGATTTTGCTGCGTGCGATTGGACTGTCCCTTTGTATAAAAAGCATTTACAGTACATGACTCGATGCATTGAATCGCTACTACATCGTGTTGAGTGTGATCTGGAAGTGTTGGAAGACAAGCAGTCGAAATATATGCATAGACGCACATGCCTGAAACGTTACATTGATCAGCATTTTGTAACGCGAATGTCGTCGTCGTCCGTGCAACAAGCATCGTCCTTCCCATCGTCCTGTATGCAACTCGAAGGGATTTGTTCGGTGTGCAATGTCCATCCTGTGCAAATGTGTGCCGATTGCCTTCATCTTACGTGCGCCGCCTGTTTAGCTGTGTCCATACAGCATCAATCCACATGCCCATGTTGTGGCAAAGAAACTGAGAAAACGGCATACGTGTGCGCCGACGACAAGGAGAAAGCTCGTTTAAGCGACGAATTGGTAGTGCCCACGTGTGTGCGCAACTGTTACGCATGGGCTACAAAAATGCACTGCAATGGAAAGCAGGCAGTCATTGTCACACGACAATCTCGTTCGCTATCACTGTATTTCAAATGGCTTGAGGAAAAGGAACAGACATGTACTGCAAAAGACGCACAAAGCGACACGTGGTGGATGTCCACTTGCTTGGATAAATTGGACGCGATTATGCAAAATATGCGGAGCAATGACGTGTCTGTCGTTATTACGTCTTTACCAAAGATCAAACCTTTACGTGGATGGTACTCAAATGTCCTTATGGAAGCACCTTTCTTACCAGCTCGGTATCACACCACATCAGCCTCGAAATGCTTCATGGACAAGTCCATTGTTCATGCGTTTCGATCCGTGGTATGTTGTCCGCTATGGAACTCGGTGCATTCTAATGTCATTATCGATCTAATTCATACGGAGGGTGTACTGCGATTCGCGTCGACAAAAGCCTTTGCCAAAATGTTTGCCCGTGAGCTTGTACGTGAGAAGTCCCGTCATGCTATTGGCGAGGCGCGCTTGAAGCAAGAAGTACAGACAGGCGTAACCGCTGCGGGTGTTGCTGATGTTGTACACACTAATGCACTGCAACCTTGCGCGACGCGCAAGCTACCTGTCTACACCGACTCCGTAGCCCTTCCATGTGGGGCACAGGAATCACACCGCATTCACTTGCCAGTGTATCCAAGGGACTACTTTTCGGTGGAGCTGCACTACGACCTGAGCTCCAACGACATTTTGCCCAGGACAAAGAAAACCGTTGGGGCGCTTGTTGCGTCCACTCACAAGGACGCAGACGACATAACGGACTCTGAATATTTCGAGGACATTTCGGACAATCAATCGGAAAGCAATGACAATGCCGGCGGGCCATCGGACTCGACCACAAGTGTAGCAGAAGATGACACTACGGAAGATGAGGAAGAAATCGGGTTGTCTTTGTTTGAGTACGTCGATAGTACTTTTGAGGCCATTGCGCGATCACGACACGATACTGAGAGCGCTGCAAGACCTCGCTTGTTTCGACGGCAATCAAGTAGTCCTAACGTCGCGTTGCAGATGGGCACGTATCATGGACTGAACCTGTCTTCAATCCTTAGCGAAAGCGAGGGAAGAATTAATTTTAATGAAGATGAGAATGATGCGACTGATCGAAGTACATCGAACCAGACAGGGGCAAGTCGTATGCACACAACTCTATATGAGCATAGTGCAGTTTCAGATACCGAGGCACCACCAACGCAGGGAGCGGCTACAGTGGACACGGTTTCCGAGGTCGAGGAAGAGCAAGACACAGATAGCGATGATGTATTTCCCGGTTTGGATCAGATTTTGCAACTATCAAGAACGATGCAGTGAAGGAATTCCGACGTAATTAATTGTTTGGAGATTATACAGTAGAATTATATCGTTGTTCCATACCACACGGAGGTTTGGTTTTGTATGACTTGGCGTCGGAAGCTCAGGCTTTACTTGCATTTGGCAGGGTCGTTAGCGGCTCGACTCACTCGACGTGCTCCCTGTTTGTCAATTCAAAACATGCCAGGGTATCTATCTTGAGGGCAAGTAGCGGTTTAAGGGCGACGCATACGTGCATCAGGGATGTCCACACGCCCGGATCCCGACAAAGCCTATTCACCTGGTCTAGCAAATCGGGCATCGGATACATCGGGAATTCTGGGTGTAAATGTTTAAAGTAAAACTCGTCAATGGATGTTTCACACAGAAATGGTATGGGGCAGATTTGCAATAGTTTAGACATGCGATGTGTTTCAAACGCACAAAGCGGGGTGTTGGGATCGAGTTTAAGACTTGCTTTCTTTGTTGTGCTTGTGAGTGCTATTCGCAGCTGCGTTGAGATTGGTTTGGCATGAACGTTTAAAAACATTTTGGCTTGTTTTATTGCAGGGGATCGCTGCAGTTCATGATTCCACGGACTGTCTACGACAGTGAGTCCGCGTCCTCTTAATTGATTCGCAATGCGGCGGCGATAAGGTGTATTAAGTGGCATGATTACGTCAATGGCGCGACTTTCAAAACCAGCATAGTACCCGATATCATGGTTGACTGTTTTCATGGGTTTAACGATCTGAAAGTGCCATGTCAATGGAACGAAGCATTGCGGCGTTTTGGTCGCGTCGACAGAGTTGGAAGCAGAACAAGGAGCGAAAGCGCGTTCATATGTGTACATCAGTAAGGGATCATTAAACACGGAGAAATCGCGGTGGGTAAGACGCTCGATCAGTCTCTCCAATCTTCTTGGACGACATAGCGCAGGGCTAAAATGCCACGCCATGCAACACTCCCACGGGGACGTATGACACGGTGCTTCGGGAAGTTCGTGTTCGGTGTATAAAGCTACACACCGTTGCGCGCACCTTTTGGGCACATGCACATGAGCTACAGACACTACGAACCACGCGTTCTTGTCTTGCCAACGTGGATCAAACAGTCCCCATGGTGAATGTGCATCACACTCGCCTACATATTCCACGTGTACGCGGCGTGCCCCCGTATGTTGCAAGAGCTTTATTAGTTGCTCTCCAGTGTCCCTAAAATATTCATAAGGGCCTAATATAACATGTATTATAGATTTTTTCATATCTATACCAAACATTGCCATTCGACGCTGACAGCAGGAGTCTTCAGCCTCAACTAACGTTTGAAGCGTCTGTATATGACTGGAAAGAGTCTTGATATGTTCGTTTGGCTCGAATCGTCCAAGGTTCTCGAGGCGATTCTTCGCTTCTGTATCGATGGCGCTTTCGCAGGACGCGTTCGCGCCATTCATCTCGAGCACGTTGAAACGCTGGTGGGATGCCCTCAGACCACGCCTTTACCTCGTCGATTGATGGATACACACGATAATTCGGCTGAGATAGTAAATGTCCGTGCGTCTCCATTGTGTGAGGAAACGCGTTAAGAATCGTCACCCGCTCTTGCTTGTAATTTTCAACAAACATAGCATCTTGCAGAGTGAACCACTGAGCCGCCAGAATATCGTCATCCACAACACGTGGAGCTCCTTCATCAGGTCGCATGGCAAAATAATGTACTGTTTTGTCTATCTTTTGCCCTTCCGGGGTATAGAAAATGTATGCACTGGATGGCAAAGTACTTAAAATAGTGGCTGAGTAGCCAGTTTCTTCAAGTACTTCACGGATAGCAGCCTTTTGAACGGTTTCCCCGGATTCGACTCTTCCTTTCGGGATTGTCCACCGAAATCGATTGTTTTGAATGGGTTGAGCAACAAGCAAAATCTCATGCACAAGATACGGAGTTTCATGTTCGTTGTATTGCGTTCGAATCACGATACCTCCAGACGATACTGAGGATTCACACGGTATGTCGACTTTTAATTGCATGTCTTCATGGGCGATATTATTTGTTTGACCTGTGCCCGAATCCATGTCCTGCTTGCTTTGCTTTGTCGCATCGTCCGCATCATGCTCTGACTCGATTTCCATTGAAATTCTTTGTACTATTGCTTTTCAAGCCATGACAATTTGTTCATGCCTAAGAGTGCGAATGAATCGTTGCGTGCAGAACTGGTGTCAATTTATATCGACATATACTGATTCATAAAAACGACAAACATCCACCTTTCAACTGTTGAACGATGACTCGTGTGAAGTACAAAAACTAAACGAATTCAAAAACGATGCATTGCAAACACTTTTTAGACACCGATGCGACGTGTCGGTAGCGCTAGGTTTACCGCCATCGGGATTCCGGCATTTACCGTGACGTCATCCCATCCCATTACTTTTTGGATAACATTGTCCGTATAAGCATCGATAAAACTTGGTTCAACGCGTTGATTGTGACGTGGTGCATGTAAAAGTTTCAAATCATCGAACAGCGTTTGACGCGGTAACTGAAGATCTCCAATGTTTTTACGAAAGGATTTCAAGTTCGCGTTTGATTTTCTTTTTAGAGAGCGCTCGGTAGCGCGTATGTACTTAGCAGCCTCTTCTTTGTACGACTTGTTGGCCGTGTCACGTTGCTTGGTTGCATTGTACACGTAGAACCCGTATTGAAAATAATAATACGGAACCACATGGATAAGCGCACGAAGTGTAATATGGTTCACCTGTTTCAAAAAGCATTGATTTCTCATATCACACATGATGCTCTCACCCAAGCTCTTCGCGCAGATGACATCACAGTACAACATTTTCGCTCCAAAACCCTCAAATCCTTCGACCTTTGATGGGTCTTTGTAGATGCGATTCATGGCAAGTCCTTGAATTGAACACTCCAATCGCTCCTTGGTGTTTGGGATCGCAAAATACATGAGATGTTGAACGTTGTGTTCTTGTTCTTCGTCTTCTTTCTCGATCTCACCCTGATGTGTATCTTCTCCAACAGAAACGCTCTCAACAGTTGGTTTTTCCACACTGGCCTCTTCAACTACAGTGATAATAGATTGAAAATGGGGCAAAAGATACGTGTCCCAGTCCACACCAGTGCCCCCGATTTGACATATTCCTTTGCACGTTTTATATGTACCAAGATATACCTTTAAACTAGTAAGCAATGTATGTACATGTGCCCGGTGATCAGGCCTTGACCCTTGATCAAAAACAACTCGGTACACCGTATGATTGTGCACATGAAAAGTAGACTCTGCCGCTCTTGACAAATCACGTTTAAGGTTCTGTTCCCTTATTTGTCGTTGTGTGGGTCGACCTTGGGATATATTGAACCTTTCCGTTGGTTTTCGTGTACGGTGGCCTCGACGGATTCCGGTAATCGTCCTTTGCGTCAAACTAGGCGGTCTCGAGTCAACCTGCATGGTAGGTAATATGTAAGAGCATGTTGTTTCATGGCGCGTATTTATGCGTCGTGAGTGTCTGCGGCAGATCTTGACAGTGCTTAACCGACGAGCCTGTTGAATCACGCCAATGCATTTAAACCACGCAAAGGCACATGTACATAACTTGTTGCGTTGCGAACGGACGCAGTTGCAGCAAGCTCTGACTATCAGCAACGTAGTCGTAACACGTGTTTAGCATCATGACCCAAGAAGAAGTTACATGCATTCGCATTGGCACTGTTCGCACAGAGCTCCTTAAAGTAGATCCTGGGCACCCCGTCCGTTTCAAAGACGGAACATCGACACAAGACATGATAGCAACGTTTCGCCGCTTACTTCAAGACGGGGCGCTGGACGATGTCTACATCACATGTACGATTAGCGGGAAAAATGCAAGCATCCAATATCCGCTTACAGAAGAAACAATAACAGACGGGCGCAGGTCTTCAAAGGAGCTACGACCCGGTCAATTAATCACAGTGGGACGCGGCGGTTCACCTCAAGTCACACAATTGTGCCGCGACACCTACTATCTAACCCACGTTCCACGCGAGCATCTGACAAACCAAAACAACACTGTTACAGTGAATGCCATCGACCTCATTCCTTGCCAGAGCCAAAAACCTGCAATAAAACACGACAGCGGAGACGAACCTGCACAAGACTTGCGTAAGGAAACCTCCTCAAATCATTTAAAGTCACATGAGGACAACCTGCCACATGTAAACCAAACAGTAAGTCCATCTTCGTTAGAGGCGCCCAATCTCAGCATTCCACAGTTTAAACGCATTGATCTTTCTGAAAGTCAGATCCATGAGTTCTTACAGTCGATGAAGCCTTCTTGTACGCGCATGTAAAACCACAAGATCTTTTTGTTGCAGAACCAATGCAAACATGTTAAAATCGCAAGATCTTTATCAGGATGCAACATTATCACAAACACTAGCATGCTGCGAATCCACAGTGATGCGTGAGACTTGATGCTTAGCTAGTGCATCCATTTATACACGTATCGTGTCAGGGCGTTCACCGATTCCGTAGCTCAACAATCACAGCCCACATACAATTACGCGCTTATCAAGCTTAAAGAAACAATTAGACACCTCATGACATCGACAGCACCACGACGTGGATTGCCTCTCGTTTCCGGCAAAGACATACCACAATCAATACACGAGGCTCTTGCTGAAGTGACGAACGAGACGAAACAAGCAACCACAATACCGCTGACCAATAGCCAGGGTAACTTTACTCGTGAAGGTGAAACAACAACATTAGCCGGCGACGAAAGCTCCGTAAAGGCAGAAGACGGAACTGTTGCACCGCCCAGTACACCAGCAGCTACCAACGTAGGCGTACGGTTCAACCCTAAGCCCCGCCAAGGACCTCCTCTATCAGCGGCCCGTCAACATCGATATGGGCGTATTAGTAAGAAAAAGAAACGCGCAATGGATCGAAAGGCCCGATCTAATGTAGATGAACAGGAACGCGTGGATAAGCAAAAGCACTCAAGCAACCCGACACAACCCTTAAACACACCGTTGCCGCCTGATTCAGACCTTGAAACGGTGATTAACGCTGCTCTTTCAACCGCTTCTAAACAATCAGGTGTCCCGGTACGAAAGCTACGAAAACGACTAGAAAAAGAACGAGTGCGACAGAAAAAAGACAGCATTTTAGAACTCATGACGGATCAAGGAAAAGGACTGCCACAGTTTATCAGGAATAATGCAAAGAAACCATAAGTAAACAGTACTTCAGGGCCAAGGCGTAAATCATTTTACTTAAGCATTATGATGACAGTAGCTGACCTTAAGACAACACATTTGTAAGTACTGATACAACACACAGATGGTTAAAGTGGAGAACGTCAATGCACAATGCTATACGTTTGAGACCGTGTACTTTCCACGCGCGACATTGAAGAACATTGACGCTACGTATGTACTGACCATGACGGACAGTGATCGACAAAAAACATTACACTCAAGGCTTGCGTGCATCAAACCAAGCACTATCTGTTTTATTCAACACAATAAAGGTTATAAAGCCTGTTGCAAAACCGTTCAAACGCGCGAAAAAATAGTGCGCTCAACAGAAGATATTAATGACGCATTTTTCAATGCTTTTGTCCATGCCATGAAACATGAGTATGTAAATGTCTTAATTCTTGAAGACGATTTTATCGTCGACGCAAAAAGGTTCAAAAAGCGGAGTGTTACCATAGATGATTTTGTTCAGCATTCGCATTTCCATGTAATTAACCTTGGTTGCCCTTTCCAGGTCGGGTATCCAGTCACTCGTCACTTTGACAGAAGCCTGCTGCACTACATGGCGCATGCGTGTATCTATTCAAGACTATACATGCGTTGTTTTATCAAGGATTACATTGCCGGTAATGTGCTTGTGAATGATTTGTATTGGAACAAACCATCAATGGGGTGCTATTGTTTACGGCGTCCCGTTTTTTTCCAAAATTTACCAGCTACTGAAAACCGCTCACAATGGAACAACAAGTTATATGATCAAGTAATTCGTATGCTCAAGTTAGACAAAACGCACACCCTTGGATACCGCGTAGGCTTTGCTGCTCAAATTTGCATACAAATGTTAATTTTGTTAATTGGCTTGAGTGTTGTGGGATGTCTTGTATGGGCGGCGAGTCGCGCTGTCATTGCGCTACGAAAAAGGCACGCGGTGGCGCAAGTCCAAGTCGATCCACTTTTAGATAACCGCAGGATATGAATATTAAAGTATTTCTACAAATACCTTTGGAGTGGAACACAAACCGCTGTAAATTTAACGTAATGAGCAAAAGAGCCAGGATTAGCGATTAGCATAAAACATTGCTTGTCGTCACGGTAATCGATGAGGCTTTTTAGGGCGCTTCCAAACAATTGAGTGTTTCAATACGATAGTAAAAAACAAACATGAAAGAGAGCATGTTGGAGCTCATGGTGATTATGGTAAGGCAAGATCGCACCATAGGAGAAACCACGTAAATGGATATACATGTGCTACAACCACAACCCATACCTATTAATTCGTCCAACATACAAATGACTCGAGTAAACAACGTTAACACGCATTGCCAGACCTCTAAGGGCGTGTACTTTCCACGCGCGAGATTAAAGAACATTGATGCTACGTACGTACTCACTACGACGGACAGTGATCAACAAAGAAAACATCACACTCAAAGCTCACGTGCATGAAACCAAGCACTATTTGTTTTAATAAAACAGAATAAAGGTTACAAAGCTTTACGAATAATGGTTACAAAGCTTTACGAATACAGGTTATGAAGCTTTACGAATAAAGGGTACAAAGTAGGTTCCCAAGCCGTTCAAGCGCGCTAAAAAATAGTACGCTCAACAGCAGACATAAACGACTCGTGTAAAGCGGTCTTTTCGGGAGACAAGCAGTCCTGGAGATGGTCATGTGCGGGCCGCGAGTTCGTTGATCTGCCGGGGATTTGGTCACGGGGATGCAAGCACTTGCACTGGCATTTTTGAATGCTTTTGTTAACAAACAAAAACAAAACCACAGCAAAGCATGCAACGCTATCAAAAAACAAAAAATGATTCATCGAGAGGATTCTGGGACACGACGTGTCCAGATCTATCGCAAACTTTGAGTCTGCCGGCAGTCATGCGAAGGACCGCGCAAATATGAAGGGCACTGTACAATACATAGAAGGGCACTGTAATATGATTGAATAATTTAGCGACTATGGATAACCACCTCGTCTTTAGTCTGTGGAATGCCAAGGTGTTCGTTTCCAAATGATTTGACCGATTTTTATGAGCTGTTAAGTAATTGACGGGTAAACGCTTGTAATCTTTCTGTATAAAAGCAGTTATAAAAATCAAGGCATGTGGTTGTCAACCACGTACATGTGTGCTTTCACCCCTTGAACACACTGCGCGAATTTCAGAACGCGTTTTGCTATTCCATGACGTCAAACCTAGGGCCATAAGCAGAGGCATATGATTGCCGACGTGCGCGGCTGTGATTCGAGGCTGCTACTGCAATACTTATAATGGCAAGAATGAGAATAAGGGCGAGAAGACCAATGACAACCCATGTAATCCACATTTTGTACCATGGTCTGCATTGATGGGGGCGCAATTTTGTCCCTGTAATCCCGTAATACGCTGCGGCAGCAAAATCGCGCTCGTCCTGAGTATGATTGCAGCATGAGCGTGCAATACATTTGAGTTTCTTTTCTACACTAGCACTAAACACGGCATTGACACGCGCATAGAAACTGCGTACATTCTCCACATCAACAACACAGGATACAGCATGGCCGTTTGATGAGTGTTTAAAAAAGTTAGCAATTTGTGTGGCAGTATCCGGGTCACTGCACGATGCATCCGTGCCCATGGTAAAGCTATAGATAGCGCAGATTTGCTTGGTTTGGACATGTGTCGGTGTGCACTGTTTGGCATCATGAATTTGAGAAAACGTGGTTTGAATCACCTCGACCATGGTTTAGAAAGAGGAAGTGTGAATAATGATTAAAAAACCGGCAAACAGTATGGTTACTCTCAAGGTTTGATTTCAAGTGTTCATGTACTCAGCCATTTGCGCAGCGGACTTCAGGCCACAGTGTCATCTGATGATATAAGGAGTGTTCACGGCTACATTCGTTCGACGAAAAAACGAGTCAACAAAGGTTCATCAATCGAATGGTCAAAACGTCGTCTCGAAGGTAACACACACGCACACACACATCAAAGGAATTACAAAAAATTTCTTGTACACAATATGCCCGAGAACAATAATGCCGGAAAAGTGATTGCACTGTTGATCGCGCTCCTTTTATCGATTGCCTTGATTGTAGTTGCCTCACTTCGCCTGTCTGCTTCCGCACGGGCCGTCCCTAAGAAAGAGGAGCACGGCGTGTCAAGGAAGCCTGAACGACAGATTTTAGTCAATTGGCAATGGATATGGATTGTTGTCTTGATTGTGGCAGTGTTCTGGATGATTATGAATTTCGGCGAGATTGTTGGCGTTGCCAACAAGACTGGTATGACAAGATACATGTGGCGTCGCGGCTATGCGCGAAATGATTAAAAATGGTTGCAGCCATTACTAGCTCTCAAACTAAATTAGACTGCACGCACAATCATTTAGAGCAAAAACCAAAACAATACATACGTGTATACATATTAAACACATTTCACTTGTACGAGGTAAAACCGCAAACCCTCAAAACCTGCAAACCTGCAAACCTAAAAAATATCTGCTTCACAAATTATACAATCTATAGCATGAAGGGTCCGTGCATTAACACAGACGTCATACATGTTTGCATTCCCTGATGTTGCCCAAAACTCCTGCGGAAGCCTCTGTGTTCCGGTCTCTTGATCCCCATAAACGGACGCAGGTGTACCTTCTAAAACAAAAAAGTTTTCATCTGGTTCCCAAAAGCCGTTATCAAAGTGCACATACGAGTTCAACTCCCTGTCACGGTCATCAAAAAGCACACCTGCTTCGTAGAGTGCCTTTAAGAACTCAATCAATCGTGGCCCCGTCTTCGGCTGAAGCTCCTGT
>LFIK01004017.1_pt1 | contig 11932 bp, 6 predicted proteins | sample 643401 | NCBI WGS metagenome assembly LFIK01 (sample SAMN03777447, study PRJNA286221) | soda lake metagenome | biome: soda lake; feature: Kulunda steppe; material: water; isolation source: sample T5-Br brine of Lake Tanatar-5 | place: Russia: Kulunda steppe | collected 2010-07 | reverse complement strand
CTGTACAATATGCGCCAGAAGCGACAGAAAGCCAGGCGGGTCAACAGTCCGAAGGTGCGACAGAAACTTTTGCAAGAAGTGGAGGATGGTTTGATGAAATGCATGGGTCAGGATCCAACAGATGGTCGCTCCTATGTGAGTCTTGGAAAGCATTATGTATCCTTAGGTCGTCTTGAAGATGCCAAAAGAGTGTACGAAGAAGGCACAAAAGCTACGAAGGGTGAAAATGCATACATTTGGCAGGCCTGGGCAACGCTTGAGTACAAGCAAAAAAACGTGAAGCAAGCTAGGAAGCTCTTTGATGCTGCAACTGTTGCAGACAAGCAGCATGCAGCTGCTTGGCATGGATGGGGTATGCTTGAGAAGAGCGAGGGCAATTTCAAGAGGGCAAGGGACTTATTTGTGAAGGGCATTAGATACCAGCCGCCCCAAAGTCCAAATGCTTTCCTTTATCAGTCGGTTGGCGTCCTAGCAGCTGAGTTAGGCCGTCCTGAGGAAGCAAGGCAGTGGTTTGAGGAAGCATGCAACATGGGATTGGGAAAGTCTTCCCCTGCAATTTGGCAGTCCTGGGGACTATTGGAGTATAACCAAGGCAATCTTTTGGAAGCTAGACAGATATTCAAGTCAGGCCTCGATAAGCATCCAAAGAATAGGTTCCTGTGGCTTGCATGGGCGGATATGGAAGCAAAAGAAGGGAATGGGGACAGAGCAAGACGTCTCTTTGAGAAGGGGCATTCTTTCAATCGCAAGGACCCTGCTTTACTTCAGGCATGGGCACGCCTTGAGGCAAGCGTGGGTGATGTAGACAAGGCAAGAAAACTTTTTGGTATGGGTGCAAAGGTGGATCCGCAGCATCAGCCTCTGTGGCAGGCATGGGGCATAATGGAATGGAAGGTGGATGATATAGAAAAAGCTAGAGAGCTTTTTCAAAAGGGTGTGTGGGTATCTCCTGATTCCAAGGATGCATGCAAATTGTTTCAGGCATGGGGGTTACTTGAAGCCCAGGAGGGTAACGTGGAACTTGCGCGCAGCCTTTTCAAGTGCGCGGTGAAAGTAGATCCTGGAAGTTTGCCATCCTGGCAAGCATGGGCCCAGCTGGAAGAGCGAGTTGGGAATCTTATTCGTGCCAATGAGCTTAGGAGTTACTCGCTGCAGAGTAGAATTGAGGAGGCAAGCAACTTGGACCTTTCGCCAACTGCAGCCGTCGGGGACTCATTGTTTGTTCCCATTGTGAAGCGATTGAGTCACTGGCTTTCTTCACCTCTCGACACAAATCAGAAAAGATTGCCACCCAAAAAAATTGATCCAGTAACCAGGCAATCGTCACATTGAAATAATTGATTGGACTTTTTTCTTGAGTCATTCACAGATCTCACAGCTCAGAATTCCCCTTTCAACGCTCTCTTCACAAAGGGTAGAAGTGGTATGTCAGCTGGGGGCATGTCATACTCTTCAAGGTCATCGGCTCCTGCCCACACCAGCTGCTGTCCTTCTCGACCGGTTGGCACTCCCTCCCAGGACCGGCACAAGTATAAAGGCATGAGTAGATGGAAGGCCTCGTAAGCATGAGAGCAGAACGTCAACGGCTTGACAGTCCCACAAGTAATGCCCAGCTCCTCTTGCAGCTCGCGTGTCAATGCTACTTCTGGTCTCTCGCCAGCTTCCACTTTCCCACCTGGGAACTCGTATCGCCCGCCCATGTGTTTACTTTTGGGCCTTTCTGCAAGAAGGACCTGCCCTTTTTCGTTGACGAGACAGGCGGCCACCACAAGGAGTAGCTTCGTTTCTTGGCTCTTCATCGACGAACCAGCAGGAGAAGCCATGCGACGCACCAACGTGCGCGGAAGTGCTCTACTAACGTGGGCCGACGCCATCAATCGATGGAGGATCTCCACGTATCAGCCATGATGGGTGGACTGATAGCAGGAGATGAAGTCCAACAATCCACCCATGAACAATCCATGCGGCACCACCAACAAAGAATTGTTGTTTACTTGAGGAAAGTATTGTTAGAGGTGGCTGTCCCGAGCACATGCAAAGCATGCGAATCACAATGTGGCTTTCAAGGCTTGCTTGCTTGCAAGTGAGGTTGAAGGCAAGAAAAACATTGCCGGATTATCAACCGACCTGGTGGTTGGCGTGGTGCATAGACAAATTGTATTACAAAACAAGCTTTGATGGCGAACAACTTCTACTTCGTCGAAAGTTGCACTTTATTTCGATTGATACTTGTTCGCAAGCTTCCACTATTTCTATTCTTGCCTTGCTTGTCTCTTAAAGATTGGAATATTCTACCCATTGTTTTCAAATACCACTGTTTAATTTGAGCTCGTTGTGCCCACTTACTTCGCACTTCACGTGGCAAGTCACAATTAAATTCTTTGGATTCAGGCAATTCTTTTTCATCTCGGAGTTCAAGATTTTACAACTTGTCTCCCCAAACATGGATTTCGAGGATTTGCGATGTAGTGCATTGCTCAACACACTTTTGAAGAAAAGTTGAAAAATAACGTGGCCTTCTCTTCTTGAGTTCACCAGATTTTCAGCATCTCTCGACGACAACGAGTAGCTACAACATTTCCAAGTTCGTATTCCTTCCGGGTTTTGCAAGGTAGGTGCAATACGTCACGGTTGCAAGACTCGTTGAAGGGCCTAAGGATAAAACTACAACAATTAGGCTTTGACAAAACCACATCGAGGAACTCAATCACCGAATGACATGCGCGAGGCATAGCAATGCCACAGCTAAAGGGTTATAAATATAGCTCGGGGTATGCATTCTTTGCATTGCCGATAATGAAGAACACAAGTCATCGGTGTTGGAAGCAAGCTATGTTCTTGCTTTCGGGAGAAAACTTGTCCAAGTGGATTGCACAAGCACCAATATTGAATAAGAGCTTGTTGAGACAACATGGTGGCTTCTAGTCTTATCTATTGTAGGAGAAAGTAGCAACGCAAGCTTCAAAATGCGAGCGGATTTGAAAGGGACGCGTGTCTTGCGTAAATTCGATGTGCGCTTCCATTATTATGTGGGACAAAAATCCCCCAAAAGCGACAAAGTTTGAATCCGACTTGTCTCATGGGTGCTCGTACAATCAAAATCCTACATTCCAAAAATTTACAAGATGCCAAATGTTTTATCCACTTGCAAACGTTTAGACGTTATCCTCGACTAATGCATTGAACTATTGGCCATTTAACCCTTGGAACGCAAGACATTGGTTGATTTCCCACGAAGGGGGCTCCATTACTAACGACTTCTCCACGCACGGGCGAGTGAACTTTGAAGTTAATTACTCCGCTCGAGTGTTGGCGGCCAATCTTCCTTCGCAGTAAATGGTGACAATTCAAAGTTTTTCGTAGTTTGAAAAAGATTTCAAAACTCTTTTTGTGTCCCAAGATTGACCATTACGCGTTCAATTTGTCCTCTAAGTGCCTAAAGCCGTTTTCTAGGAAGACAAGTTTGAGGAATGCCTACATCACCAAGCCATTTGATCACATGGGATCGCCGTGTCTTTGTACAACTAGGAACAACGAATTCCTTTCATGGGTTACTATTTATCCTAGACATCGTGGCGTCTGCCAAATTGTGCCATGGTTTGTGATGTGCAATTGCATTGGTAGTCACTTTGCTTATTTGTGAGAACACTTGGAAAGCCAAGGTTTGGCGACATGGGACATATCAATCACGATTTCTCCTTCTCATAATATGACTCTATCACCCAGTCATATTATGGAGTTGACAGAAGTTTTGATGTAATCTATACTCGTGGATGAACCTCGCCAAGCGCCTCTACCTCGTGATACAATATACGCTATTCGAGGTTCATACCCCCTTTTGGCTTACAAAATTGTTCATCGGCCGTTTTAGAGCTCTCGAGCATAACCACCGATATACCATCTCACAAAGTATGCAAAACGTATAAATTCGTGTGCATTGATCTTGTACTTGACGAGATGCGAGGTTGTGAAATTCGTCTACCCCACGAGCAAGAGGATGGAGTAGAAACCACACATGTCACACTACTTACAATGCCACATCCACGGCGTAGAAAAGGGCACTTCTGAGCAATTTTGATCGATCACAAGGATGAAGCGCGAGACCTAACACAACGCTCATCGATCCGTCCGAACGCCATTTGATTTCGTTCGGGCACCACGTGTACAAACACTTCCATCCTTCCACTGCCCACCTGAAAAAGATGGCATAAGGATGGCCTGTCCATCTGGTCCCAATTCTTCGTCTCCCACCAGAAGGTCGCCTCGAAACGAAGAAGCGCCACAGACGACTTCATCTGTGTGTTTGCTCCATGGCTGGCTTGTAGTTTCGAGCGTCATCACTCAGGTTCTAGCGTTTGGAAGGAGCGACCTATCGAACGAATCTTCAGATTCAAGTGCGACGCCATGCCGCCGTTGACCACGGCTTTCATCCAGGACAACGAGGCAATGGTGGCGGAGGTCACGGTGAGAGAACGAATAAGTGACCTGGTGGTTGTGACAGATGTGACCATAGAGGATGTCGATTCCGATGAAACGGCGTTGGCGAAAACGGCAAAGCTGGTCGAACAGGAGCTCATGCGACGGATGGGACTGCCTTTGCAGTTTGGATCGAGCTCGAAAGAATTTCACAAGGACAAGAAAATGGCAACCGAAACAAAAATGCACCACCTACCAGCACCACACCCCAAGTACTGGGGACAAAGGTACAAACTCTTCTCCAAATTCGACGACGGAGTGCAAATGGACGATGAAGGTTGGTACAGCGTGACACCAGAAGCAATCGCCAACCACCATGCAAGTCGCTGTGCATGTGCACTGGCATGCGACCTTTTTGCAGGAGCGGGGGGAGATGCCATTGCATTGGCAAAAACCTGCGGTAGAGTGCTTGCGATAGACAACAACCACGATAGATTGGGTATGGCAGTCCACAATGCCGAAGTGTACGGTGTTTCTGAGCGGATTGATTTCATCTGCGGGGACAGTGTTGCCCTCCTCCACAGTATCAAACCAGATGTCCTGTACATGTCGCCCCCGTGGGGCGGAATGGAGTACAACAAGTCTGGTAAAGAGTACAGTCTTTGCGACATCAATGTTGCTGGAATAGACGGATTTGAGTTGCTTCAACGCTGCCTCGCTTTAACTCCCCATGTTGCTTTGTTCTTGCCACGCAATACATCCATGGAAGAGATGGCGGCGTTTGCTGAAGAAGCAGGAATACCGTGCGAAATCGAGCACAATTGGGTACCTTCCGAAAAAGGTAGTCTCAGATTGAAAGCAATCACAGTCTACTTTGGAAGGCTTGCACAACCTGCTTTAGGTAGGTAGTTGAACGGGGAAGTATAGGACCCAACACCATCAATTGAAAGAAGCATCTTCGGCAAATAAAAATGATGCATGGTCTTTCACCGTGTGACGTGCAAACTCGGTGTGCTACTGCCGACAGAATCCATCAAACTCTTTGCTCTAATGTAGGCATGAACGGAGTGTTTAGAGTTCTTTTCGCAAACGGTCACGGGCCATGCCTGCTATGTCTTTAAGAAGTTTCATCACCTTGCATGTTGCAGACAGCATGCTGCATTCTTCGTACAAAAGCCCATGTTTCAGGCAGAATTCACGCACCCTACCTTGTGCTTTGCCCAAGTTGTGCCTGGGCATGGTAGGAAAGAGATGATGCTCGATCTGCCTGTTCAACCCCCCCGTAAACCAGTCATTGAACAAACCGCCATCAACATCACGGGTGCTAACGATTTGTGCAGACACAAAGTCTTTACTATCTGCGTATACTTCCTTGGCATTGTGGCTCTGCACAAAGACAATACTCAGTAAGACACCCGAGAAAAGCTGACACAGGAGAACAAATGCGCACGCCTTGAAAAAGGGCAGTGCACTGAAGGAAACCCCAAAGTACCAAACATAGTGGAGTAAAAGAAGAGTGAACTCTTCTATAGATCGGCGTCGGCCTAGCACCTTTGAGTCTGCAGCAAAGGCTAACGATTGCTGTGCCCAGCTCATTCGAGCAAGGAAAAGAATGGGAAAAAAGAGGTAGTGCTGAATAGCAACGAGGGCCTGTTCCCCCCTTGTCTCTAGAGTCTCAAGCATCTCTTTGCTCCAAGCTATCAATGGGAGAGTGTCGATGTCAGGATCAACAGCATAATGTCCATTGTCGAGCTCGTTGGGTGCAGCATGGTGTGTGTTGTGCTTATCTTTCCACCAGCTGCTGCTGAATCCTTGAGCAACGTTTCCTAGCACTAGGCCCACGTAATCGTTCCATTTTCGCTTTTTAAATACCTGATGGTGCAAAAAATCGTGGGCAAGCCATCCGCACTGTTGCCAGAACAGGCCCAGCAGGAATGAAGAGATGAGGAGTGAGGTCCAACTGCAACTTCTGTATATGCAAGCAATGGACGTGACAAGAATTCCAACATTGGTCATCACTTTGAGCACATAGTACCATTTGTTGCTTTCGAACAGTCCATCGCGGATCATGTCCATCCGCATCTTGCGGAAGTCTTCCAGCAGCTCCTGTTGCTTCCTCTCCTCCAGCGTGGTTGGTTCCACGGGCTCAAGATCAGCAACATACATCTCTTTCAAGAGCTTCCACGTGCTTGCATCATGGAACACCGAAAAGACATCCGTGACGTCCTTTCCCAGTTGGGTGTAGATGACACTTCCTCCGGGATGGACCTTGGCCAGTTCGGTGACGTCATAGACCTGGGCGTGCATCCGTTCGTCGGTTAGACCACTATTTTAGGCGCGTCGTCCTGGATCTTTTCCTTCGCATCGGCACCGACTCACCTTTCCTTTGATCACGACCCATCCATCTTCCTTGGTGTTGTGCTTCGCCACTTCTGCCATCGGCACGCGTCCTTCGACGGCATGGCTTCGCACCAACTTCACGTCCACAGGTGTCCCTTCCTTCCTCTTCGGCTGGTTCGTTTGGGCGTGGAACGGCGCCAGTGCGTCCACTGCTTCACCGCCCAAGATCCCCTTCGTCGCAGCAGTGGACGTGCATCCACCTGCACCCATCGCGTTGTCCAAACAGCACGTGTTTCGTCTCGCACTTGCACACGAACAATGACACCGAATTTGTGGCGCAGGACCACACCACACAGACCGTCGGGTGCGTCTCAAATCAAGACGTCGACAAATGTCGGATGGAGATCCAAGAGGAGGGTTTGAGGCGATCGGGGGCCACCCGAGTCGTTTGGGTCGGGCCAGGGGTCTTGCGACGAAGAGATATCGATACACGGAGAAAGATCGCGATGAATGGGATGGAACTACCGATATCCTCGACGGACCAGGGAAGCGAGGTCCCATGGCAGGGAGAGCGTTCGCCGCAGAGGATGTACCGGGAGAGGAGACGGAGGTGAGGGAGGACATCCGGAATCCTCTACGCGAACGGAAGATTTCCCGGGGGAATCTCCACCACCCACTGTCTTGCGAATCCCGAAAACCGTGGACAGGAGGATTGGGAGCAGTGGGAAAGCTACTCAACTACACCCCATGAAGACAAAACGCGAGTGTTGGACCGTTCAACCTTCCCAATGTTAAGAAAGACACTGGTTCGATGGGAAAAATTAATTGGCAGCGGATATCAAACCGTTGTGACGCAACAGAGCCTCTGTGGATGGTTCCCGACCGCGGAAGTCCACGAAGACTTCCAATGGAGGACGGCTGCCTCCCATTGCCAACACCGTGTCCCGGAAACGCTGGCCTGTCTGTACTACTGCCTGATCGTCATCCAAACCGGCATCCTCAAAGGCACTGAAAGCATCCGCAGACAACACTTCAGCCCACTTGTAGCTGTAGTACCCCGCACTGTAACCTCCTGCAAATATGTGGGCGAAACCACACAGGAAGCGATCCTCTGGCAAAGGAGGCATCACAGTCGTAGATTTTGCCACCTCGCGCTCTACATCAAAGACACTTTTCCCTTTGCCTGGCACAAACCTAGCATGGAGTTCCAAATCGGTGCAAGCAAAGTGCAGCTGTCTCAAAGTCATTGTTCCAGCTCGAAACGTGCGAGCAGCCAGAAGCTTTTGGTACAGGTCCTCTGACAAAGTCTCTCCGGTCTTGTAATGCTTTGCCATGCCCATCAAAGTGTTTCTATGATAACACCAGTTTTCCATGAATTGGGAGGGAAGCTCGACCGCATCCCATTCCACTCCACGGATACCCGAGACAAACCCTTCGTCCACCCTGGTCAACATGTGCTGAAGGGCATGACCAAATTCATGAAAGAGTGTCTCCACTTCACGAAACGTCATCAAGCTTGGATCCTCACCCACCGGGGGTGTCTGGTTGCAGACCATGTGGGCAATCGGGAGACGAGCAGCCTCTCCATTATCTGCAAAAACTTTGCTGCGTCCAACAACTTCATCCATCCATGCACCGCCTCTCTTCTCAGCCGGGCGTGAGTACGGATCCAAGTAAAAGTATGAAACAGGGTTCCCCGTTTTGTCCTTGATACAGAAGAACCTCACATCTTTGTCCCAGATCGGCGCCAAGCCATCTGCAGCGGACACCTGGACATCAAAAATCTTCTCCACGAGTCCAAACAATCCATCTAACACCCGCGGTAAAGAAAAGTATGGACGAAGCTCCTCTTCACTGAATTGGAAGCGCTCCTCCCTCAGCTTCTCCGCCCAGAACAAGCCATCCCAGTGCTTAAAATCTACTCCTTCAGGAGCCCCCTTTGCTCTTGCGAGGTCTTTCACTTCCTGCAAATCCTTCACTGCAGCATCATAGGAGGCTTCCCTCAACTCTCCGAGCAGCTTCTCTGCAGATTCAAGAGTTGCCATTTTTCTGGCCATGCTCATTTCAGCAAAGTTCTGGTACCCAAGGATTTTTGCCTTCTCCAAGCGCAGCTCCAGAATTCTCTCAATGAGGGGGGTGTTGTCTGAGCTCCCTTCACTTGCTCTTGTAATGTACGCCTTGTAAATCTCTTCCCGTAGAGATCGATTTTCGCAGTACTGCATTATGGGTATGTAAGACGGGGCATCCAAGGTAATCAACCACGGTCCGTTCTCGGGGGTGGCACCTTCGTGTCCTTCCCTTGCAGCTTGCTGGGAGAGCAGACCCAGAGCGGACGGTGGGAGCCCCTTGATCTCGGATTGGTCCTTGATCAGCTTCTTCCAAGCCTTGGTCGAATCGAGGACGTTGTTGGAGAAATCCGTGCTGAGTTTGGAGAGCTCTTGCTGGATCTCATTGAACCGCTTCTTTGCGTCTCCTTCGAGGCCCACTCCGCCCAAGGTTGCATCGCGGATCTCCGTCTCGACGATCCTTCTTTGTGCTTCGTTCAGCTCGCTCCATTTCTCGTCCCTGATCTTGCAGAAGGCTTCGTAGAGCGGTTTGCTCTGCGACAGGCGCAATCCGAAGGCCACTTGCTCCGGTTGCACTTCTTCAACAGCTTTTCGCAGCTCTTCCGTGTCTTTGACGGATTTGAGGTGGGAAACGGTTCCCCACGCACGTCCGAGTCGGTCGGTGATACGTTCCAATGGCACCACGAGCGAGTCCCAGGACGCATCTGCATTCTCCTCGAGTTCTTCCAGATCCTTTCCGAGTTCTTGAAAGAGGTTTCGGATCCCAGGCACCACGTGCTCGGCTTTGACTTGATCGAAGGCCGGGAACTTTCCCGTCTTCAGGAGTGGATTCTGCACGGTCTCGTCCACGGCCATCGCACGTGCTTTGGCTAGGGCCAGTCCTGCGTGTCCCTTTGCTTCGGTTCTTCTCGTGGTCCTCCTGGACAATGCCGCTCGGTTGGTGGCTCGCAAGGCGCGCATGGACGCGCAACGTCACCGTGTCGGTGGTGTTCGTACGTACGAGTGGACGTGGTGGAGCCACAGACGGTCCAAAAGAGTTTGTTCTCTCTCTCGCTTCGACCCTTCCCGCGTGGACCGCAAAGACAGCGGTCTTCACGGTCCTCGCTCGATCGAGTGGGGGAGAGATGCACGCCCCGGACACGGTCCTCGGTGCCACGTCACCCCCGGTGGGGAGAGGGAGGGTGCGTCCCCTCCCCACCACGGGTCCGATCTTCACAACCGTGTCACAACCAGGGATCGTCTGGGCTGGAGGGGAGGGAAGAGAAGGACCCTCTCCGAAGCCACTTGGTTTCGGTTCCTATCAGAATGGGGTTCGAACCCGAACGTGGTCGGGTTCGAACCCGTTCGACGCGTCCAATCAGCCCCCACCGAAACCGGGATCGGATGGGGTGGGAACCGAAACACTGCAGTTCCACACACGACGAGAGGCGGACCCGCCGAATCGAAGCGGATGCGAAGCACCAAGACGAATCACACGATGCGCGGTTCCAGACTCTCGTGGTTGAACCGATTGGTGGACGTGAAAAACATGAGGATGGACGCGACAGCCAAACGGACGGTACTGCCCTTCGTGACGCAACACGGGTTCGAGGTCGGAAACCGACCAGCGTTTGGCCACGAGGACCAACGCAAAGGGGATCGCAGACGAAAATTGAGGCTTTGCAGACGCGCAGAAACGAACGGAAACGGTGCATCACCATCTGAAACGATTATGGATACCGAAACTGTGGTGGAAGGGCGCGTGATGAATGCCCAAGCCAACTTCCTCCGGGTGATGGTCAGATCCGAAACCGAGGAAAGGAAAAACGAAGCAGTGGAGCTGCTCTGCGTGGTTCGTGCCCTGATGAAGAAAATGAAACGAAGAGTCTTGGTGGGGGACTTTGTCACCGTTTCCGGCATCGATTGGGTGGACAGAAGAGGAATGGTCATGGACGTGTTGCCGAGAAAAAGCACAATGACTGCACCACCAGTAGCCAATGTCGATCACGTATTACTCATGTTCTCCTTGGAAGAGCCAAGGGCGGAGCAAGCACAAATAAGCAGGTTCCTCATCGGATCCGCGGCCTGTGGGTTGCCGGTCACAGTTGTTTTGAACAAGGCGGATCTTGCTGGACATGGCATTGCCAGTGCATGGGTTCAAAAGCTACATGAATGGGGTTACGAAGCCATCCCTTGCAGCATGAAGCAAGGCGACACAATTGAGCCCATCATCAACAGTCTCGTGGGGCGTGTTTCCGTAGTTGCGGGACCCAGCGGTGTAGGTAAATCTAGCTTGATCAATGCCATCTGGAATTCCCACAGTGCCAGGATTCCTGGTGATGCAGAGGTCGCAGTTGACCCTCCTGATTCTTCGAAGCAATGGGAACCTGTGGCAGTGGGGGAAATTTCCCAGAGAAGCAAACGAGGCAAGCATACCACACGGCACGTCACGCTTTTGCCTCTTCCCACTGGAGGACTACTGGCAGACACGCCTGGGTACAGCCAACCTGCAGAGATCAATGCCAAGAACGTGGAGGAGCTGACCTCTTGCTTTCCTGAGGCATTGAAACGTTTGCGAGAGAACGGTCCTTGTCAATTCAAGGATTGTAGGCACGTTTCCGAGCCTGGTTGTTCGGTTCGCGGGGAGTGGGAGCGTTATTCGGAGTACTTGTCGATGCTGTCGGAGATCGAGGAACGGGAGAGGAGGCTTTTGGAGCAAGGACGGATGAAGAATGAGAGCGGCGTTCGTTTGAAGGATGCCAAGGGCGGGAAGCAGACCGTCGAGGCCAAGCTCGAGCCCAAGAAGCACCGTCGCGAATCTCGCAAAGGTGCACGGCAGAAGCTCGCCGATCTTGCATTGCAGATGGAAGAAGAAGACGAAGACTTCTGGTGAGACACGCCGTCGCTTGGACGACGATGGCGAAAATTCCACCTGCAGCTCCCTCCTTCCCTCTCGAAGAGAATAAACTCACCTTACCACCCATTCCTCCTTTCCCCCCTGGACCCGTCGAGGAGCTCCCTTAGCAGTCCTCTCCGTTCCTCTGCGGGTCACGGGATGCGCTGGGATCGATCCGTGCTCGACGTTCCCGCGCTTCCATCGCCACGTTTCCGCTCGTGCTCGTCATCTTCGG
>LFIK01004016.1_pt1 | contig 11933 bp, 9 predicted proteins | sample 643401 | NCBI WGS metagenome assembly LFIK01 (sample SAMN03777447, study PRJNA286221) | soda lake metagenome | biome: soda lake; feature: Kulunda steppe; material: water; isolation source: sample T5-Br brine of Lake Tanatar-5 | place: Russia: Kulunda steppe | collected 2010-07 | reverse complement strand
TGTGGGGTAGCAAAGTGCACAGCAGACGAGGCAGTCCTGCAGCCTGTCCTGGATGAGATGAGGGCCATCGATGCTCAGAACAAGGCAGCAGCAGGAGCAGCAGCAGCGCAGCGCCAGCTCGACAGGATTACAGCAGTAAATGCGAGCAGAATTGGAGTAACTTTTCCTTCGTACACAGCGACAGCCGGAACCGCTTGACCACATCGTGCGCATGCAAGCTGATGTGGCCGTACAGCAACCTGCGCTTGGCTTAGCGCACCCACTCCCTGGAGCAGGGGCCTCAGGCACAAGCATAGGAAGTCTTCAGCGACGATGAGAAGCGCCAGGGCAGTGATGCAGACGACAGAAGCAGCGATGAGGAGTAAAGAAGAAATAGACTGCTTAAAACTTCCTTATTTCTCTTATTTTGTTAACGCTGAGTAAGGTCACTGAGAGGAAATGAGCAGGAACGAAGGAAAGGCCGGCGGGAGGGGGGTCCGCATTTGAACCCGCATTTGAAACCGGGTATTTTCAATTCGCGAATTTTAGCCCTATTATTTTTCCAATGTGTAAAATGCGATAAAATACGCATGCCCCAACCCTGATTTATTGTATAATTCAGATCTTGGATTGTAGTCTACTAGGGTAGTACCCTGTGGGCCTGCTTGAGTGCTTGCAGCCTCAGCTATGGAATTCATTTTTATGCACACGAGCCATGATTCACCATGACCCATTCAGAGTCATTTTTCATCCTCAACACCACGCGCTATCTGCATGTGTAAGGTTGACTAGGATAAGGCCTTCAGTCAAGAAGTGCAACTGCTAGCCTGCATCCGTTAAAAAGGAATTGGGTATCAATCTTTGCTTGAAACCAAAATTTTAGTTAGCACTTGGTCTTCTCAACTCCGTAACTAATTCTATCATGCAAACCACCATAACCATTTGATTACTTGTGTGATTTGACCTCCCAGTGGTACAAAATAGGTAAAGAGCTTAAATGCCAAGGTTTCTGGCACAGTAAGGCATGTTCATCCAACTGACACATTTTGACATTTTGATAACACATTCCCTTCCATTATGGCAAGAAAACAATTGGTTATCCGCAAACAGTCCTCACAGAACCGTCTCTCAAAGCCTTTCTGCATCGCTCCTTGTATTTTAAGCAGCCAGAGGGGTTGAGAGCATGCTGGACCAGGGGCAGTCCCTGAGTCACAGGCCCCAGCCCAATGCTGCTAGATTGCCTGATGAAGTTTTAGGGCTTCTGTATTTGGGCGTTCTTGCCCAAAAGAAAGTGGGTTGTTGGAATAAAGCTGCTTCATGGGAGGCATGCGAAGCAGTTTGCAGTCAGCTGACCTACTAGATACAAGTGAGTGCACAGTTTAAAGATGCACCGTACCTGATTCACCCTGCGGGGAACTATGCACACTCATGTGTTACGCCAAAACAAAAAAGTGTTTTTAACGAAGCAAGTAAATGGATGGCCTGGGTGAGAAGTTGTGGTAAGAGTGGCACTAGTCATGTTTATTTACCTGCTCAAGCTTCCAAACCCATTTTCGTATACTTTACTCGCTATCTGTATGTCAAGGTGATGAATTCTAATTTTTAAAGTTTGCTTTGGGTTCGTCTTGCTTCCTTCTCAGCATTGTTGCCTCCTCCTGAGTTTGCATGGGCGGCCTGTACATTGTGAATCAAATCATTTGTCTCTCCAAGCCGCGGGCAAAGCACCGCGGCGGCCCCAGGCATATGTCAGTATTTTAAATATCTCGGTCACACTCTTGATAGCCCTGTGCCCTGACGCCACGAGAATTCCACGGAAACAAATGATTAAAATTTTGACGCCCTCCAGGAGAGGTCCGAGACCTGGGCTCCGCGGGCGGCGCCCACGGCGCCCACAGCGCATAGATATTCCCCGGATATTGCGCAGACCGGCACCCTGAGACTCCACTTGAGACTGTGTCAGAAGTACAACATTTAAATACATCTCATGTCCACGAATGCGGAATACGCTGAGATGCCAATTGTGAAGCTTCGGGTCGAAGCTTTAGCACGGAACCAACGCTGCTTGGAACGCAAGCTATCTGAGCAGTTCAAACTGAACTGGATTCCATGTTTTTTATTATCCATGGATCCCGGAATGCGCTGAAGTGCATTGCAAAGTTGCGGTCAAAGCTTCTGCATGGAACCTATGCTGCTTGAAACCCATGTACTATGATCCATTAAAAATATCTTAATCCTTTTATTTCGGGATGCGCTGAAGTGCAATCGTAAAGCTTCCGGCCAGTTGAAGGTTCACGACTGAACCTATGTTATGTGAACTTAAAATTTTTACTTGAGCCTTTCAGTATTTTCTAGGGAACATTGATCCTTTGTCCCAAAATTGCACTACAGCCGCGCTGGGTCAGCGGCACTGACTCTCAGTAGTTAGCTGTGGGCGTGGGCATGGGTAGGAGCAGTGCACTGGTGTACAATGAGAGTTGCACAATACTGCATTTGTGCAGAAAATGGATAACTTAGGTGTTATGCCCAGCAACAAAGGCACACAAAGGGAAGCCTAGCCAAAGAAACTGGCTTTTAATAGACAAATTGCTAGACAGATAGGTGGGAGTGGGTTTGCGTGCGAACCTGCGCATGTGTGAGTGCACAGATGAGTTGCTGGGTGGCGTATACATGTTGCATCTTATACAAGTATTCGTGAGTTGTTGCTCGTGCTCATGCATGTGAACCATTCCCTTACTTGTCACATAGCCACAGCCTCAGGCATCTCCACCATGTAGTGCATTGTATGGCAGGCTGTATGCTATACTGTGAGGCTGCACGCAGCCCTGTAGAGGATAATAAGACCAAAGTAGACCCTGATTTTCCATCTGTTGTGATCATAGTTCCATGAAACTTTGCTATCGAGAATGTGGGCATGGATGATATGAGCACTGGAGGTCATGAGGCCAACAGAGACAGTGTTCCTCTAATAGGTTGCACAGATATGAGCGTCTCATAGGACTTCAGTTTAGCAAAAAAATGAATTATTAAAAACATGTGTGACCGTTTAAAATTTTTTGTGCTGACCTGTAGGCGCCCTAAAGGCGCCTATGGCGCCTTAAGATGGAACCATGGGACAGCGTCACTGTATGGGTGGGGCATCTCGGCCTGGCCCTGTCTGCCTTTTTTGGTGAGGTTTTCCTGTTAACGCCTCACCATCTTGAGATACTGTAAATGCATGAAGATATGCAGGTTTCAAGCAAAACACCTGTGTCAGGGATATTTTATCTAAGGGGAAGTCGTTTGGTGAAGTTCCATGGCAATCCTCGAACTTTAATTATTCCCAAAAAAAGGGGGCCAATCATGCACCCCGATCCTCTGTTCAAAATTCACAGAAATGCCTGTTTCCCAAAAATTTGCCCTGATTACCATAAATCTTTGCCTGGATATGAAAAATTTAGCGTGTGACCGCGGCCTTAAATTAAGCAAAAAAGCAATATTCGCAAATTATTCAGTCGCTGTTCCTTTCGGTTTTGGTCCCAGTTCAGGTCCCTCTCTCTTTGTTTTTGCACAGTCTACTCAATCTTACTGCATAATAATTTTGGGACAAGAAGAATGACAGGCTGGAGCATCTTTTGCTGGAACATGCATGATGCATTGCTATGGATGGGAGTCAGCTGGCATTGCATGGAAATGACAGTGAAATATAGTAAATTGCTGCAGTGGAAGATTGAAACTAATCATGAGAAATGGGGGTGGATGAGGCAGAATGGGGAGAAATTGGGCCAAAAAAATGGGTATGAGGCCCATGACCTTTGCAGATGCCGTTATTCGATAAGAAACAGAAACGTGAACGTAGCAAAAAAACCAAATGACCTGTAAGAAGACAGAGCTCCGTCTTGGATACCGCGCTTGCCAATCAATAGGGATATGTATCGTTACATTCCCCCTGTCTAGGTACGGACGTCCCGGCCGTAGCAGGGAGTTGGTCTTTATGCATCCTTGCCCAAGGGATGCGTCCGTCTTTTGTCTTGGTCTTGCATCCTTGCCGAAGGGATGCGTCTCGGTCTGGTCGGCATTGGCAAAGCGGGTCGGTCGGCGAGGATTGAACCCAAGCCCCGAGCGCGTCTAGTCTGGTCTGGTCTGGCGCTCTGGGATGCTTGGGCACCCCATCCGATACCAAATTGTAAAAAGACAGCTCCGTCTTGGATACCGCGCTTGCCAATCGATAGGGATATGTATCGTTTCATGACCCAACCCTATTATTGGCAATGCATAAAATACAATAAAACTTGGTAATAAAACAGGCCTAACTTACCTGTTCTGGGCATAGAGGAATGGAAGGTCTTGAATAAAATCTAGCACTTCAGTTCCCAAGTGCAATTTTCCCATACTCCATGTATTTGCCCTGACATCATTTGAGCAAAAGAGAGGCTAACAGGGCCAGGTATTAACCACCTGAAAAAGTAGTTAGGAACTTGTATCAGGTGCACAAAATAAATTTCGCAATCATTCAGGTGCTCCACCTTGTTAAGTGACCTTGAGCTGAAGCATCCATATGTTACAACGTGTATCTGTTGCAAACTTTGCGCACAGGAGATACCATGAACACGGCGAGCCGGATGGAAAGCACAGGTAGGCATGTGAGATTACTCAGGCACACGATGCTTCAAGATATAAGCACACCAGCCAATCATCAATTGACTCGTTCCACACTCAACCCTGAGTAGTATAAAGATGTGTTCTTTCTGTCCAAACCTTGCCCAGGGGTAGCAGAGGCAGCCTATTGTCGTGTGCATCCTGCCTCAGGTGTACCCGGCAGAGTCCATGTATCTGAAACAACGTTCAAGCTCCTTCCCCAGGAGAAATGGGAACCGACAGGGGGTATTAATGTCAAAGGCAAGGTCAGTATTTTCTCCTATGGAGTGCAACATAAAAAGATGAATTTGTCGTCACCATTTCAGCGCTGCCTAATGGATTGCTTCCCTTGCCTGGTGAAGAAAATGTTTCCTACAAGACACCTTGTTAAATATCAAACCTTTGTGATAAGCATTGCCCTATGTATTTCAAACTTGTATACCCGAAAATGCTTGATATCTGTGTCCAGAATTTTTGGGGTACATCCTGTTCTAGTTTCATTTTGTTTCCTTCCCTGGATGGTGGTGAAGGAAATACTTTAATTGGATACCGTACTTACCGCTTGGGAAAGATGTTCTATTCACGAAATTCCCTTGTCTAGGGATGGACGCCCCAGAAAAAGCACGGAGTCTGCCTTAGACCGCGGTCACACGCAAAAATTGTTGGTTTTTCTTGGGAATTCGAACTACCAAAAAAAGTGCGGTCACGCGCAAAATATGTGCAAATTTATTTTTCTTAATTTTATACTAATTTTTATTACTGGCCGTATCCCTAAAAAATTGGGGGATTGCAGCGGTCACACGTTTTTTATGATTCATTCTTTTGATAAATTGAAGTCCTTGAAAATGCCCAAATCTGTGCTACCCATTAGAGAAACACTGTCTCTGTTGGCCTCATGACCTCTGGTGATTTTATCATTTATGCCCACATTCTCACCAGCAAGTGTCATGAAAATATGATCTCAACGAATAGAAATTTAGGATTCTCATTGGTCTTACTAACATGCATAGGGCTGTGCGCAGCCTCATAGTATGGCATACAGCCTGCCATACAATGCGCTACATGTTGGAGCTGCTTGAGGCTGTGGGTATGCAGCAAGTAGGGGAGAGGTCCAAACAATGGTGCGCAAAACACACAGGCCTAAGGAGCAAAGTCAAATCGCCGTGATTGGTGGTGCAGGTTGGAGGGTTCAGGCATCTGCGGAGGGGCTGCTTGCTCCGCACCTCAAGAGGTTTAGGGGGAAGAACAAGGTTTTCCATCGTCAGCAAACGCGCTCCAAAACTCAACGCTTATGTTTACTGACCTGTTTAGGCACATGGCACCCTCTGGTAGCCATGTGTGGGCTCCATGAGGACGCGCCAGCCCCTCCCCGGATCACAGATTCACTGTCTTCACCCGGCCACATAAAAATTACATTATCGCGTTTCTTTTTTCATTGATGCGCACCGCATGCTCGTGCCAGTATCACCCCAGCCCGTGCCTGCCCACTCCATGAGCTTGTCTTTCCCTTGCGCCTGGGCTTCAGCTGCACCTGTCCACTGCCTCAATCGGGCGCTAAAAAAACTTTGCCGCTGCCGGGTCAAACCTGCACCCCACGCCACGCAACGCACACTAGTGTGCTCCCCAGGAAGTCCTCTCTTAGGGCATAAGGCTTAGAATTATAGGCTTTGCTTAGCCATTATATTGGGATGTCTGCAATACAAAATAATGAGTCAGGACCCAGAGTCAGAGTTTTGCACTTTACTACTGGCGCTGTCAGCCGTCACTTGACGGTACGGAGTAATTTACGGTTTTGTCCGTCAGAACTTGAGTTGCAGGCGTAATTAACAGTGATTTTAATTTTCGACGGCAGACGGTTGAATTTTCAGATGTTTACGGTGCTTAACCGTCAGAAGTTACAGACAGGCACTTCAAGAGCACAATTCAGCAGCATTCTGAGACAAAATTTGTCTTATTTGTTCCATCCAACTGTTTCCAAAGGTTTCCTCAGAAATTCAAATTCCCCATTCTTAATCCTCACCCCTCCCCCTCCTCGTCTCCCTCCCGCTGCTCATCCCCCTGCTGTTACTCCTTGCTGTTTATTCCCCCTCCTCATCAACTTCCATCTGCTCCCCATATTAGTGCACTGCTGCAATCCCCTCTGCAACTGGCTCTGCAGCATCCCGGACTGTCTCCAGCCATGTTGCACACTTCTGGCGACAGCGCCATCATCAACTCAGCCACCTGCATCGCCGCCTCTTGCGCAGAGGTGCTGTACAGGAACTTGCACGCGCCAGGGATGAGCAGGTGGTTCTTGAGCCGTGCTGCGTTCAGCCGAGTGAGCGTCCTCTGGCAGTGCAGGCAGCTGTACTCTACAGTTGACTTGCCATTCTGCCATGTCTCTTTTCTCTCAAACTCTGCCTTCACCCAGCTGCTCATGAGCTTCCAGCCACCCCTCCTCCTCTGCCCACCCACTACCAAGCCTGTGGGAGGCGGTGCTTGCAGCAGCTAGCCAGGCCAGGCCAAGCTCGACCGACCCAGGGCCAAGACCTCTTCGCTTAATTGCTGGAGGACATGTTGCTTAAAATTTTGTTTGTGAGAAGTCGGGCGATGAGCGTGCCTCTTGTGCTTGAACGCTGGCCTCTGAGCCACAGAGTTCCTGACGCAGAGCTGCTACAATTTCCCACTGTCAGTATGAATTGACGGTAATATGGCGTAAACGTCAATACTGTAATTTTCCTGATTGACGCTGTATTTGCACAACTCTGCCCAGAATACATCCCTTTCGGCCGTTCCCCTCATAAGGACTTCTGGTCCAAAACACATTTCTCCCCAACTACTGCACCTTTTCATCGCGTAATCCTTTGAGAAAGTGTTACTAAATTGAAGTTGCGCACATAGGGCTATAATTTTGCCTGTAGTGGGTGCATTTACATTGAATACTACAGGGAACTACCAGCCTTCAGGCCTGCCTGTTACCCAGAACTTCAGCGTCTACAGCGCTACAGGAGTTTCTGGGGGGCCTCGGAATTCAAGCAGCTACAGCGCCTACAGCGTTTACAGAAATTTTGGGGGGACCCTCGAAACTTCAGGAATTACAGCGCCTACAGCGCCTACAGGATTTGCAGTTGCACCTCAAAAACAGCGTCTACAGCACCTACACGATTTGCATTCGGAAGCCAAAAAACAACAGCGCCAACAGGATCTACAGTTGCATGTCATAAACCTGTAGGCGCTGTAGGCACTGTAGGCGCTGTAGTTTTTGACATGCGACTGCAAATCCTGTCGGCGCTGTAGATTTCGGCTTCCATATGCATACCCTGTAGGCGCTGTAGACGCTAGAGTATTTGATATGCAACTGCAGATCCTGTAGGTGCTTTATGAGCTGTAGTTTTTGATATGTGACTGCAAATCCTGTAGGCGCTTTAGGCGCAATATAATAAGAATCATGAATTTTGTTTAATTCTAAGATTCGTGGTGGTGGAGTAGAAGCCTGTAGGCACCAGGCCTGTAGGTGTACATCAGGGTAGCGTCACTAGATAAATTCTTCCTGTGTGCCCATAGCAATAATTATTTACAGAAAGAAGTACCATATATCCATACATTCCAAAAAGACGTGCCATATATCCACAATCAGTTTTTCAATATTTCAAGGGCTTATTTTCCACTTGTTTGGCTTCAGTTTGTTTAGTTTGTTAAGGAAGCTGGCTTTTCCAGGCTTGGCCTGTCCGCAGGCCTAGGTGGAGGAAAAGGGGTATTTAGCAGCAGTAGCAGCAGCTAGCACCCTCTCACGCTCAGCAACTTGTGCTTTACATGGTTAACAATGCTAATATATCTAAAATTTATTGCCAAACCTTTACCCCTCATTAGTGGCTTTTGACAGCGTGTGTCAAGATGCAAATTAGCAGCACTTCCCAACTATGTACCCAGCATCCTGGTACTCGTGAATAAACCTGCCCAAATGTGCACTCAAAATTCCAGACACAAGTCCCAGCTCTGCAGAGCAGCAATGGGTAATAGTCCTCGCTGTTAGCTTTTGTGCCAATGATCCAACCAATAAGCAGCATCAAGTTTGGTATTCATGCAGAATGGTGTTTGAATGGTTTTAAATTCCTAAGGCTTTTGACGAGGCAGGTTTTGGCATGCGGTCCATCATGGGCACATGGGGAAGTTTAGACATACAAAGATCTTTCATACAGAAGCTGGTAGCAATAACGGTCAATTTTGTCGGGTGCATGGTAGAGCAAACCAATTTTGAACATCATTGAGCCATCTCAGATTTTGATATTGAAATGTTATCACCTGCAAGATGAATCATGTATGCTAGCCTTTGATGACATGCTCGTGCTTCAATTCATTTTAATCAGCCTCAGCATGTGTAGTTCTTTTAGGCATGCTCAAGCCTAGCATATTAGCTTGACGGACATGAATGATATGCCTGCTTTTCTTTTCCTTGTACTTCACATCTTGCACGTAGGCGAACAAGATGCTGACCTACCTCTGGGTGCCGGAATCTTCGGAAGTTCGGGACACATGCCAACCAGTGGGCCTCAGTTTGCCATCCCAATCTGATGAGGTGTTGCCATCAGTGCTCTTAAAAAAGACACAGGACCTGATGCAACAGCTTAGTATGCCAATACCTGTTTTCTTTTCTTCACCATGCTTCTCTACACCTACAGGGGCATGTGAATTGCTGCCAACTTTGCCAAGGCATAGTTAGTGTCTGTCCAAACATCAGCTTGATGAGCACTCAAAGCGAGCATCCAAAATCTTTGTGAAACCTTAGTATTCCTGTGTCACAAGCAAGGAAGTTCCTTCACTTCATTCAGCAGCTCCTCATGTGTTCAGACCAGTTGTGCCAAGCCACGGACTAGCAGCAGATGCCAACTTCCAGTGCTATTAAGGCACATGCTAAAAAGCTTATCGCTTCTTCCCATCTGTTTAATTACTCGGTCAATTCATACATCGAGTCGCACATTACAAATAGATTGCATACAACAACCCCAGAGGATTCCATCTTGCATCCAATTTATGGCTGGGTTGCTTCCACCTCTCATTGCACCTGCATTGCAACCTGGATGTTGACAAGCACATATTCTTGGAACATTGACCTGCGCAACAATTGGGTATTGTATGAGTGCTGTCCAGCAACGTGGTGCTGAAAATGTGCACCATTAATGTGCAAAGCACCATGGATGCATGTGTCCATAACTTTCCTGCAGTTGCTCAGTTGTGCACGCTTTCAATCACTGATGAATGAAATCTTGGCAGACTTGCGCGTGCGGTGCGTGCCATGACCTTGCTTGCAACAGGCTATTTATGTTTGGTGGCCATACCTTTTGGCTAGCCTACCAAAACATGCATTTTCATTACGTTGCAAGAGTGATGGCAAGAATTAGTCCATACAATGTTTGTACCACAATGCTGTGCTTATCGTGATCATCATCTTGTCGTTCTCATTTGTTGGAGTTCTGTCATATACTTGAAATAAGTGAAATGGCCATTTGTGATTGCATTGATTTTGCAAGGCAAAATACACCGGACCTGAAATTGAGAGTTGTGCACATTTCTTGACGTCACTTTCCTGCCTGTGCTTCAATATATAGTGCGTCAGTAGGTTTGAGGAATTATGGAATTCGAGAAAATTGCTCTGAATTGTAAGACCTTAAAGAAAACCACTCAAATAGGTTTTGCAAGACTTGTTTCCTTGTGTCTAGACTTGCTTCCTTGTGTCTCAGGAGATTCTTTTTTTGTTGTGCATCCATAGTCTGGGCCAGCATTATCAAAGAAAATTTGCCAGGAATTGTCTTCACATGTCTCATGCATTGATTTCCAATTTTACTGCCTGATCTGGGTGAGTACGATTGGAGGGGTTTGGTAAGACTTGTCTGATGTGTCAGCCCAATTTTTCATTGTGTATCTGTGATCCAGGGTCCAGAGGTGAATCTGGCCATGTGAAATTGCATTGAATCAGACCATTTTGATCAAAGCATTAATGTAAGATTTGTCTCAATATGTCTCGGGCTGTTGTTTTTTATCATAGGACCAGTTTGGTTTGCGGAGCTTTGCAAGACTTATCTCCATGTGTCGTCTTATTCCATATGTGGTCTTATGCCCATGCATGTGTCATTCAGGTAGTCAGCATGCTGAAGATGATCGAAACTTAATTGAACAAGTTGTAATGGCATGCTCCTTGGGCTAGCAAAGGTAGTAGCCATGACTCATCTCTAAACTAAACTTCGGAAGTTTAGTTTAGACGCAGTAGACGCAGTACAGATTAGTTTACTATGGGATTAGTCCGTCAGCCAGATAATTGCTAAGCTTGATGGGCATTGTCAGACAAGTGAATCCATGATATCTGAAAAAATGAGGTAAGATTACTAACCCAGTAGGTCACATAGCGGTATCTTTTGAGAGTGGGCAGCTTTGCTTAAAAAGAGAATATATTTGTTTGTTGTCTAGACAGCCTTTGAGGGTACAAACCCTTCCTCTGTACTTATATTTATGTATCTTATCATAAAATGAGATAATGTATCACCACAATAGCAGACATGACTAAGCTGGCACATTGGAACCGTCTGGGGCATCCCGGCCAGAAACAGCTTTCTTCCCTTATACAACATTGATACTATTTATTGTAGTGCAATCTGAATCATAGTATTGATTCAGGACAACCCGTCACCCAAGGGAAGCCTGAAACCGTCGTGACGAGCAAATCAGCAGGGAACCAACTTTGCATGGTATTTCCCGAGAATGTGTAGCGCTATAAGCCAACGGCGACCCCTTATTATGTTGTTTCATTGTATTACTTGGGGTTCAACATTCGAAGTTTATAAGAAAAGGCCTTCAGTCAAGAAGTCTGCTCGTGAAAAACAATAATTTATTGTTGACTCGAAGTGCATGAAGGAAGAAATGTTCTGGTTCAGGAAAAAAGTCACGTGTGGAAACCTATAGGAGGAAACAGAAATGCATTAGTCCCGCAGAGATAGACCACGTGTGAAAAGAAAAGAAAAGAAAAGACTACGCTAACAAGGTATCCCCTCAGGGGATTCCCCTGTTTGCGTGAATTAAGGAAGAAATTTACATCTGGTGCAAGCACCAAGCAAACCTCCACCATCAAACGAGGAAGAAGGTCATTAGTGGGGGTCGGGAGGGTTCTGAAAAGAGCCATATGTTCTTTCCTTGACGTTATTCAACCTCCTACTTGAATTTATGATCTTTGTTGCGTATTGAATAGAATGGGTGTTTAGATCGAGAGTAAGTTTTCTTACTTTACACCGGTCTAGGCCAAGTTTACTGAGGGGTAGATCAGTATGACATTTATAAATGGTTCCCATCACTCCAATCAGGATGGTATGTAG
>LFIK01004013.1_pt1 | contig 11939 bp, 12 predicted proteins | sample 643401 | NCBI WGS metagenome assembly LFIK01 (sample SAMN03777447, study PRJNA286221) | soda lake metagenome | biome: soda lake; feature: Kulunda steppe; material: water; isolation source: sample T5-Br brine of Lake Tanatar-5 | place: Russia: Kulunda steppe | collected 2010-07 | reverse complement strand
TGTACCGCGGCTCCTCGGTGGTCCACCCCTCCAGCGGCCCCGCCCAGCTGGCAGATAGCTGCTGTGGCGGCAGCCGCGGATCCTGCTGCATGCCTTTGAGGCTGCCCTGCTGGGACTTGAGCACCGGGCTTTTGGCGGCAGGGAAGGGGCGGGCCAGGGAGCCAAGGGGCTGCACAAAGGGCGGGTACCGCACGACCTCGAAGTGCGGGGGCGGGCTCGCGCTGTGGTATTGGTGCTGCGCGGACTGCAACACGGCGGCGGCGGCGCGGGGCGACACGGGCCGCAGGTGCTGCGGGTGCTGCAGGAATTGGTACTGGTACAGGTACTGGCGCTGCTGCTGCTCCTGCGCGTGCTGCGCGTGCTGCTGGTGGGACAGCAGCGCCTTGGCGGGCGCTGCACCTCTGCCACTGCCGCGGCCAGGCACAGAGGCGCCTGCCGTCTGTAGTTTCCTGCTGCCACGCGCGCCCTGCTGCCCATGCGCGTCAAAGAGGCCGTGCTCCTGCGCTGCTGGCAACGGCCCGCTCTTGTAGAGGCCGCCCGCTGCACTGCTGCCGCCGCCCCCGCCGCTGCCATGTGCGTCTGGCAGCACGGATGCCTGGCCCTGCATACAGTCTACAAGGCTGAGACAAGGCGGCTCAAACGGCCCAGCTGTGTCGCATGCTGGATGGCCCCATTCTCTGCCGGCGTTGCCGCCACCACTGCTGCCATCATCTTGGACGGCAGGCTGGCCTAGGTCCAGCTCGTAGGCAGGGTTTGCAGAGGGCGGGTGGTGTCCGCGTGGGCTGGAGCTGACCTGGTAGGGGCTGTGCACGTGGCTGACCACGCCCACGAGCTCCACCTGTGGACAGAAATATCACAGGTGCGCTCGTGTATGAAAATGTGTGTTTGTATGTGCTTGTGTGCACGCACGCGTGCGCGTGTGTGTGCGCGCGTGTTTTTGTGTGTGTACGTGTGCGTACGTGTGTGTTTGCGCGTGTGTGTGCGTGTGCATGTGTGTGCATGCGTGTTTGTGTACAAGCATGTGTGTGTGTGCACTTACATGCATGCATGTTCATGAACATGCATGTGTGTACTAGCACCTGCCCATGCAGAAATGCGTGCGCGCATACGCACACATGGGTGAATGTGTGTGTGTGTGTGTGTGTGTGCATGCGCTACGTACACAGTCAGTGCATGGACATGCCCACATAGTGCGTGAGCATGCGCTGGACCCACCCCGTGCACTTCAAGCTGGGGTCTCTCATTTGAAGCCCTAGAGGCCCTGCCAGTGGGGATCCCCGCGTCCTCCACATTGCCGGCAGCTCCAAGCAATGCAGCTGCCGTCCGGGGTGAACTCGCAGCCCACCTGGATGCAGGGGCAGCAGGACACCCTGATCCCTGTCAGCAACACCGAGCTCATGCACTTGAAGCATTGCCCTAACATGGGCCCAATGTCAATAGCACCCCAGCACGCTCATTGTCAGCCATCGCCTTTAGAAGGCATACCAACCCTCCTTCATTCCACGTTTTACGACTTGAATACGTAAGGTCTGAGATGAACTTGGTCATTGTTGCGAGATAGAGTTCATGCCAAGTCAAACAGACAGGGTGTAAGCACCAGATCTGAGAAAAGCACACATGTGCGCAAATGCCGGCAAACATACACAAACACATTTGGAGGGGGCATCAGACAGCCCAGAGGTCGGGCAGGGCACTCACCCCCTGCTGCTCTGGCTTGTGTGCTGCATCCCCAAAGAGTGAGGTGAGTCATGACCACTGAGGTGAGTCGCTGTTGGCAGCTGCTGCTGCTGCACCTTCTTCGCAGCCGTGCCAGCCTCCCACGCGGCGGCGCGCTGCCTTGCAAGCCGGCTCTGTACAGGTGAAGAGTGTGCAAGCATGTCTGTAAGCATGCATGGTTGTGTGAGTTCTTGTGTTCTTGCATGCGCACATCTGTTCGTGTGTGTGTGTGTGTGTCTTGTGATGATGAGCACAGAGCTGTTTACATGTCTGTACGCGTGCGCACATGCTTGCAGTGAATTGCAGGTGCTCTGAAGTCTTCAGGTGACCATGCAAGTCCACAGGCAACATCGCAACATTGCTTTCACATCATTTGACAGATGCTTGCGTGAGGGAGCAGCACCATAAAACAGTGCGGTGCGTTTGCACGTATACCTGAATGCAAACAAGGTTTCTAGGACACCGCAGGAACAGCAAAACAACGGGATGTGTCCACTTGCTCCCTGCTGCAGAATGCAGCAAAAGGCGGAGACATCAGCTCGCCAGCTCGTGCAGCTCTGACAAGGCCAGAGGGGGCTTGCCTAAGCGGTGGGCGCATCACAGGCATTCGTGCGCTGATGTGTGTAAAAGTATCAGCGCTCACTTCATCACTTCCTCCTGCCTCACCTGCAGCGCCGCAGTGCCAGGGGCCTCGCCGTTGCGCATTTTGGTACCAGGGAGGACGACCGTGTACAGCGGCGCCACGCCCTCGCGCAAGGAGGGAGGGGCTGTGAGGTGGTTGAGGGGGTCCTTGGTCCACCCATGGAGGGCAGCTCCGCTGCAGCCCCTGCCGTGCCTGTGCTGCGCCACCTTGCTCGTGGCATGAGTGGGCAGGTATGGCAGCCCGTTGGTCACGGAGCCCCAGCGACTTGGAAACTTGGACTTTTGCTGCTGGTGCGCAGCACCCAGAGTCGCGTACGCCTGCTCAAAGCGGGCATCCCAGTCCATTCTGCCTGGTAACCCGTCAACCACCGCTGCACACTCTGCTCATCAGCTCTGACATGCTGCACTGCGGGCTGTGCGTGCTTGATGCCGCATTTACACTTTGGCCTGAGAATGACAACAAGGGGATGATTCATGTGAGAATGAAAACGTATAAGTAGCCACATCAATCATACTTCGCGCCTATTCACTGACAGGGGGTGATGACAGGCACAGTCTGACATCTAAGCTCCTGGGTAAGCATGTGCCCTGCTGCTGCAGGTCTAAGGTCCTGAGCAAGAAGGACAACAAATGTTTCTTGTAAGGCTCTCACCTGGGGAGGCGGAGTGCTCCAGGGAGGGGACAGCCCATCCTGTAAGAAGCACATGCTGCTGCGTGGGTCTTCGATCAATGGTAAATCTTTATTATATAAATTTTCATAGTCTTTACTGGGTGCAGGCAATCAGACAAACAATCTTGACTCTCAACGCTTAAAGAAATTTAAGTGAAAATGAGTATCCTTAAACCTGCTGAGTTGGATTTTGTACAAGACTTGCTGTCGAAGGCTGCAAAGCACGTCGAGAAGAGCGAGGGCTGCCAGCCATGCGATGTGCAGGCACTTGCGGTATGAACCTTAATGCAGACTTGTCAGTACTAGCTTTTGGGCCTGCAGCCAACGTTGACCATCTGTTATTTGACCTTGTCAACCTGCAGGAGTACGCTTTGTCTGTGCTGAAAGCCTTCAGCAGCCAAGGCATCACTGAGAACATATCCAAGAATATGTGAGACAGTTTATGAACGTTTGAGCATGTCTCTGTGCATGCAAGCAAGCATACGTGCCTGCGTGCGTGCGTGCATGCGCGCGCAATGCATGAGTTTTGTGTGTGCTTGAGCGTGAGTGTGATTGTGTGGATGGTGGGTGAATTCAGATGTGCGTGTAATTACCCCAGAAAAAGATTTACTCGCTCAATGGTAGTTACACGCACATCTGAATTCAGTGTCTCAGTTTGAATGTGCTGGAAAAGTAGTGCTCACCTCAAGAATCGTATTCCACTACTTGTTTGTGTGCAGGAATGGGGCTGTTTTGCATGCTGAAGACGACCAGCCGAAAATTGCACAATCTTGCTTACAAAGCCGGGAGCAGGATCAGGAGCAGCAGCAGCTGCAGCAGCAGCAGCAGCAGCAGCAGCAGGAACATCCAGAGCTGGATGCAGACCTCCTTGCACTGCACAAGCAGGTGTGACATGCTGTGAAAACTTGTGTACCTTACACTTGTCTGGAAGTCGGTACACCTCGTGCTTGTAAATTCTGCCTGTGAACCTCGGGGCCTAATCACTGCGCAAGGCCAAGTAGTTGTCTTTGTGCGGCAGCACCTTTTGATTTAGCTTTACAAAAGTTGTGGAAGCATGGGCCTCGTGCACTGTAACTGTGAGCCTTGGTGGACGGTATCTAAGCTAAAGCCACAGGTCATTAGTGCTGTCCATGAGCCTTCAGTGCAGCTCACGAGCCTGATGCCACAAGCCAGAGGTCTTGGGCCTGCTACCAGGTTGACTCGCCGGCTTTTGCTTCTCCATGCCAGGTGTGGGAGAAGGCGGCGCGAGTCAAAGGCCTGCGCGTGGAAGTGCCGGCCCTCATCACCCAGTCCGTCCAAGGCGAGCTAGAAGGGTTGCGGCCACTTATGGACTCTATTGAGCATATGACGGCAGCAGCCTCAACACTGGAAGGTGAGTCCGCCCTTGGATTGTGTGGTGAACCATCCGCCCATGCTGTTCCTCCGCCTTCCTCATGCTTGTGGTGCAGGTTTGGGACACGTTTCACAAATTACCGCCACTAATCAATTGCGAGCACACTCTGGTGCCATGTAGCATGTGGTGCTGGCCATCATCACAGCCAACCCCTCAGGTTCAAACTGGAAGGCCATGAGTCTGCTGTGCCTGGCAGGGGGTTCGTGCCCCATCCAAGGATGGCTTGTCTTCACAGGGCATGCGTCGCTGCCACCATCGCCACTGCTGCCACTGGCAAATTCTGCAATAAAAATTGCCACTGCTGCCACTGGCAAAGTCTGCACAACCCGGATAAATGGCAGCATGCGCAGAAGGAAGATCCCTCGACAATTGTCAATGCCCATCCAGCCAATATGTCTAGAAGCCCCCACCTGCACCCAACAGCTTCCGTCCCCTGCCATCTCGCCCCCGCCTACGGGCCCTCACTGTCCTCACCGCAGCCTGGTTCAAGGCTGTTCCTTAGCACTTGCCGCGCGCAGCTCGCCACGTATGTTTTGCAGCATGCCAGGCTGCAAGGTCCTCGCATGCTGTGAGGTCCCTGCAGGCTGTGCTGACGCAGCCCTCGTGCCCCTGTGGCTGCACAGGAGGCAGACCCAGCAAGCCACACACGCATCCCGCGGTGCTCACGCAGCCCAAATGCCCCTGTGCCGGCCGTGCAGGCGGCGCGCCACCCGACCCACATACGCAGGATAGGCTGCTGGCCAGGGAGTGCGGGGAGGAGCTGCAGGCCATGTTGGCTGCGACACTGGACAAGCTGCCCGCCCTGAGGTGGGTGGGGCTGGGCATCTATTGGCACAGGGGCCGGAAGCTACCCGAGGTGGGCAGGTCTGCGCAGTATGACGCAGGGGCCCCATTCAACTGCGACATGTTGGCCCGGACTTGGCAGGGTGGCATAGATGGTAGGACAAGGTCAGGCCCATGGGGTAGTAGCAGGCATTGAGCTTCCCAGGTCCAGGCTTGTGTGCACTGTTCGCAGGCAGGCAGCTGCAGTGTTTGTAGAGTGTATGCCAGCCGCCTAGTTCTACGCGATGATTGTTGTACAGAGGAAGGTGTTGTACAGAGGAAGGTGTACCGCAGCACGGGTGACGTATTTTGCGAGCCAGTCTCCATGGCCTGCTGTGGGAGGCCTCAAGCCTTGTGAGACGGCCCATGATGCTAGACGGTGTTTGAGAGGGATTAGGGCGGATCAGATCACTTGGTAAGGAGCACCTGATCCTGCACCTTCCGCAAGCCCATGGGTGCGAGCAGGGTTGCTTGCAATCAGCACTATTTTGGGGCTAATATTCTCTTCATCCTGACATTTACCAGACATTTGCGCCGCCTGCTGGTCTTGGGCATATATAAGCAGCTTTGACAAGCTGTGTAGCCTCTCTTGTCAAGTACGAGCTGGATCATAACCTTAGAGGTATGATGCGCCTGTGTCAGGCATGCACTTGCCAGGCCAGATTTCAACGTGAGAGACTTGGGCCAGGCACATGCTGCCGGTGCTTCCTTGGCCCTCTCACGCAGCTTGCCTGCCCAGGCCTTGCCCAGAAATGCTGCCCGGTCCCCTTTGCGCAGGGCACGCCTGGAGCAGACCGTGCAGCGGCTTGGCCGCATCACTGCAGCTGTCGATGCTGAGCAGGGGCGCGAGTCGCCATTGAAGACAGTAGAGAAGGTGAGGGCGGCAGCAGGGACGCTGCGCCGCGCACTATGCAGTCCAAGGTGCTTGTGGCTTCTGCAAGGGTGCAACATGTCCTTGGGCAACGCGCCTGCATGTGGCTCTTGCCAGTGCTCTCCGGTTGTGTGTGCACCACTGCAAACGAACTGTTTTTAGGGGTTTGCATGCGGGCAGACGCGATCCTGTGGGTCCGAGGGCTGACTTTGTGGCAAATCCCTACCAAGCCCATGGCAAGCTCTGGCATGTCGCTTCTGTATGGGCTTTCCAGGTGTTGCTGGAGCGGCCAGCTGACGATACGGAGAATCTGGGGGACCAGATTGCAAGCAATCTTGACAGTTCGCAGGTGCGCCGATGTGGAGTGGAATGTGTTGGCTGGCTGGGGTGTGCTTTTACAGTATTGATACATCTTATGCCAATCTATCTGACTGCTTAGCCCTTTCACACGCTTTTGGGGTCTCCACAAGGGCTTTTATCAAGGTATTGCATCTGCATTGAAGCCACGTAGCCATCAATCGTCACGGACTTAGATGATCAACAGCCTGAATGCAGACTCTTGCTTTTCCAAACGCTTGAGTCTCCATAAGAACCCCTGAACTTCTCGTAGCGCTTCCATGCATAGCCGATTTTTGTGCTGGTGAATGCAAGTAGTAAAAGAGAGTAAGTGCGATATTCAAATGCGCTCTGCTCACTCAACCAGGGTTGAGTCATGCGTCCATTTGCCCAGACCAATGCGCACACAATACGAACAAAGCGCATATTTAACATCTATTCCTCCGCATTAAGGGGTCATTTTCAAGGGTAGAGCTTGTAGGGATAGGGGGGCCTGTAGGCCCCCAACTATCCCTCAAGCAAACTGTTATCACCCCAATACTTTCTTACGTGTAAATAGTGTAAGTTCAAAAAGCCAATAGAAAAAGGGAAGGAGTGGGGTCATGTCAAGATCATTGAGCTGAAAGTGCCCCAGCACCAAATGGATTGCAAGCACTGCAAGCATTTCTTCTTTGTAGCTGGCACTCCCTGCATCAGGAAGCAAGTCCAGCACATTACTCCAGCTTGTGGGGTTGTTGAGTGCACAGCGGAAGAAGCAATCCTGAAGCCTCTCCTGGATGAGATGATGCTCAGAGCAAGGCAGCAGCAGCAGCAGTAGCAGCAGCAGCAGCGCCAGCTCAACAGAAGTACAGCAGCAACTACAAGCACCGCCTTGGCACCTGTGAAGAAGCAGGAGACGCTGCCGGGGTGCAGGGAAGCAGTGAGCGAGGCTGCGCAGGAACATGGGAAAAGCCGGAGGGGGGGCCTGCATCCGACGCATAGGGATTTTTCATGCAAAGTCAAGACATTCTTTGCAGTGTGTTGGATGTAGTAATATGTGCACGACCCAACCCTGCTCTAAACTGTTGCCGTTCTGTACATGCTCTGTAACAGGCAACGCGAAGGCGACTTGCAAAGGATTTGAATGCGAAGCTTGTGTAGCAAAAGTGTCACAGCGGGCATTGACTTGATGACTTGTGGGCCAGGAGTGGGGGGTGGTTGGTAGTTGGTGCCATCCCTGCTTGCACGAGCAGGGATGGATTGTGCACTGCTGAGCCGTTCTGCCGAGGACCAATGCTCAATGAAGCATCCATCCTTGAGCATGCAATATTCGCAAGAGTGAGGACGTTGCTGGCTGCCCATCGCTCAGTGACAGATCGGCGATGCGTTTCCAAAAAATTGCGATCGCAGTTCCCTTGTTAGAGCGTTGGTGAATGAGTCTTTGATAAATCAGATGATTAACGGGTGATTCGCTAGGTTTGCCAAATCAGATTGTAAGATCTAGAGGCATATCTGTGATGGTAATCTTATGCTGGGAGCGTGGCGAGGATTGGGTTGACCGCCAGCCAGCCAGTTTGTCGGTGATGGTTGACTAGCTATGCCATGCGATGACAGGGACCATCAGAATCTAAGGCCAACAAGCTGAATCTAGACTCAAAAGAGGCACCGATGTTCGGAGGCTAAGTTTACAACTAAGTCCTTCAGGATATATGAATACAAGTCAGGGTTAAACGGCAGCCTGGTCGTTAGGCTGATTGGTTTGTTGCTCAGCAACAACCACTGGCTGGCTGGTCTTCGCCAGCCAAAAACTGGTCCATAATGAGGATGGAATGGCAGGGTTTGTTGTGCCCATGGGAAAGGAGATCAAAGACAGTCTGACCAGGCAAGGCATGCAAAATATAAGGGGCCAAATATGAAGGGACGTTCATAAGAAGAAGCCTTCTTCTTGAAGGCTCTTCTTGAAGGAGGCTAAGTAGTGCCTGATCAGAGAAAAACAGAGTGAACCACCTTTCACTGCGTGCACGTCCAGTTCTGAATTGCTTCAATGATGTGTCCCTCCTCCTACGAGATGGCTTGATGGATGACCTAATATTTGCTCCTTTGCTTTTACTTGCAACCCACCGCATCACATATGAATGCTTTTATAACATTTAATATTATAACGATTGCAATTAGGGCTTACTGCCTGACAAACCTAGTTCGAGTGCCAAAGGGGTAGTTTAAAAAGTGATGATTCATATTCTTAATCAAAATCGCGCACGACTTTTTGTCAGTACACGACACTACACGAATCACCGCTACATCATTAAATCTGTTATGGGTCAGAGCATGTCATCAACTCCCGAGCCAAGTGGTGGCAATGGAGAGAAGTTCGAGGTGCGCCTTTGATTGGTTCCAATCAACCCGTGGTCCGATGACGAGACTTACTCACCGCCTTACTTTCCCCGCCCTCACCCTTCGCCAACAGGTGCTCTACTGCTACAACTGAGGTATGCTCTTAGGAAATTCATCAGCATCCTGTTAGTCCCTGCTCGGACGATTCGGCACTTGCTCAAAACATTGAGCATGGGCATCCACCTGTACACGCCCTTGTGTGCATCCCTAGCGTAAGGATCTCATGCAACAAACCCTGTCAGCTCGCTGCTGGACTGGAGTTGAAGGCTGAGTGCGCAGGCTGCATCAGATGACATGTCGCCCCCAGTGCATTGAACAGCACCCCCCTCGAAGTGTTTTGTGGAACAGCGCTGCTTAGCATTCATCAACGCCCATGTGCTTTGTGCATGCTGCTGATCAATTGCAATAGTGGGCCATTCGCATACGCAGATGGCGGGATGCAGGAGTTCAGGACAGCCAAAGAAGCAATATTAGCCGCAATCCCAGACGCTAATGTGTGAGTATCTGCAATCTGCAGGACTCTTGATAAGCCCTCAACATCTTGCCTTGCAGTGGGCAGCGCAGGAGTGTGGTCCGGATTGTAGCAGGGTGTTGGATGCCCTTACTTCATTGCGATTGTAAGGTTATGTTGGTAGGTTAATGCACATTACACCCAAGGAGGCACACAAGGCAAGCTTGTTTAAACTGTTACGGTGTGTTTAAAAGCGTGTTTAAACGGTTACGGATCATCATAGAGAAAGCTTTCCAGTCGCTGCATGATGCGGTGGTGCGCAAAGATGGCCAAAGGAATGAGGTGCAAGTCCTGCTGCTCATCAACATAAGAGTAGAAAGGTGCCATGGTGGCATCCGCCCACCGGAATCAGGTCTAACCCTTTTGGTCAACGCTTCCTCTTGTAAGGTTGCACTTGTTGAGGTTGCACGCTCCAATACCAAGTGCAATGTTGCGAATGGAAAGGAGAAAAATAGGGACCGACCCGATTCCGTTGGGCGGATGCAACTGTGGCACCTCGCTACTCCTTTGTAGAGGAGCGGGAGGACTTGCACCTCGTCCCTCTGGCTATCTTGCGCACTCCACCACAACTCTCAGCGACTAGAAAGCTTTGATGATAGTTGATTATCTTAAGATTTGATTGATAATAGTCTATAATCTTAAGCAGTTGCGTGTTCCACCGCCACCCAATTTGTATTCCTGTCCTTTTTAGTTGTTGCTGTCTCATTAATGCAGTTGCCGTTTTTGCCAAGTGATCGCCTGTATTGAAACCCTGTTTGTTCTGTTCGGCAGTCGCGGCACGCCTTCAAACTCCTACCCCATCAAAGTGTCAGTGAAGCACACGGCATCAGATAAAATTCTATGGACTGGAGATCAGAGGTGGGCTGCTCTCTGAGGTTGTGCTATGTCAGCTTGCAGATCACCCCCATTTTCCTCATCTGTGCTCAGTTCAGTTTGAGCACAGTTATATATGCCTGCGGGACTGTCTGTGAAGGTTAGCAGACGTTGCTTCATGGACGATAAAATGGTGGTTTCTGCTTGCCCATGGAAATATTGTTTGTACCAACATTCGCAAGCTTTATTTGCCAAACTCATTCAGTATCCTGCCCCATGCCATACTGTTTCAGATCCCTATTCCGCAAGCGACCTGCCGAAAGAGCTGCCTGCCAGCAAGCCATCACGGCGGCATGCTTGGCGCTCAAGGGCTAGCCAAGTGCCTGAAAACATACTGAGTGCGTGGCTGCAAATGTGGCGTCAGTGCACATGGCGTCCAGCATGAACGACCGAAGCTGCCTGTTTCTTTCTGGAACGGGGGACCTGGTTGGTGCTGCTGATGTACTGCCGTACGCAAGGGTGCTTCAGGTAGCGAGCACGTGGTCATCTGAGTGGGTTGGCGCATGCTGGCCAGGCCCTTGTTGCTGCCTCCAATGACGGACGTTGGTCTCAAAACAACCATGGCTTTTGATAAAGCCAGGGCCAGGGCCTTGATAATGAGGCAACAGCATGGTGCGATGGCATGGTATGTAAACCCTTTCAAAGAGGAATGAAGAAAAGGACTGCACCATTAGGAACAATCCTGGTGGCATGAACAAATAAAATAGACCATTTGAAATGGGGAGGTTTACATCTGGTGCAAGCACCAGACTAAGGGGGAGGCATATAATTGGTGCAAGCACTGGACTGCTCTCCACATTTCTGCGTGCTCCTCTGTGTTTCCACTCTTTCTTGTTTAGATTTACAGGATTTTAAGGATCAGCCATTGGTCAAAAAAGTGTGACAGCAAGGCTGCGTGTGGAATGAATGTAAATGACAAAGAAAGCGGAAAGTGGGGAAAATATCATGACTGAACACGCAGTGCAGCACTCTTCTGGCTGCAACACTTATCTGGTGTCAAACCTATGGTGTGGCCATAAAGGCACAGTGTTACGTCTGACATTTCAGAAACCATAAAGGTTGAGTACATATTTTCAACGGTGAGGCTCGACTACATCAAATCCAAGAGGAGCCCCACCAAGTTAGCCTAACTAGAGGTTACAAATTAGAGTTAACCTGTTCATCTGGATCCATATGGAGGGCCACTTATTGAAAATTCCTATTTTCTGGCTTTGATTGTGGTCCAAGAAAGCTCGTGAACCTAAACAAAGGATCAAGGCCAGTGCTGCAAGATCGCAGCGTAAGCTTGGAGGTTATGGGGAAGGGAAATGGCGTGGCAGCCGAACCATGTGTGTGCTGATGGGGAGCAAAAGGGTTAAGTTTTGAGGACATGCTACAGCCTACAGACCAACAGGCCTACAGCTTAAATCATACGGAACTACGGAACTACAGACCTACAGCCTACAGACCTAAACAGGTTAAGAAATGATGCAGCTCATGGTCTATGCAGTCGTGTGTCCTCGGTCGCATGGCTTTTGCACTTTGGGCGAGCTGGGGAAGATAAGGACCAAGCTCAACATCGCTTCTCGATAACCAGCTTTATAACAATATTGTCACGCCAGATTTATGCAGTGCCAGATTTATGCTGCATTGTGAGCCGGAGGTTGGTTGAGTTAGTTGGAGGAGTATTTGATCCCTTGCTCAGTTCAGCTAGAGCTGTATTTGAGCACGTCAAAGACGAACTCGCAGTAAT
>LFIK01004012.1_pt1 | contig 11940 bp, 9 predicted proteins | sample 643401 | NCBI WGS metagenome assembly LFIK01 (sample SAMN03777447, study PRJNA286221) | soda lake metagenome | biome: soda lake; feature: Kulunda steppe; material: water; isolation source: sample T5-Br brine of Lake Tanatar-5 | place: Russia: Kulunda steppe | collected 2010-07 | reverse complement strand
CGGCTACAAGGTCCGTTTCACCGACCGGGTCAGCCCGCGCACCCACATCAAGCTGCTCACTGACGGCATGTTGCTGGCGGAAATCCAGGGCGATCCGGAACTTCGTCAGTACGACACGCTGATCATTGACGAAGCGCATGAACGCAGCCTGAACATCGACTTTCTGCTGGGTTATCTGAAACGGCTGCTGCCGCGGCGTCCGGATCTCAAGCTGATCATCACCTCGGCCACCATCGACCCGCAACGGTTCTCGCGGCATTTCGATGGCGCGCCGGTGGTGGAGGTTTCCGGTCGGACCTACCCGGTGGAAATGCGCTATCGTCCGCTGCGCAGTGAGGACGAGGACAGCCGGGACCGGGACATGCTCACCGGTATCGTTGATGCCGTGGATGAACTGAGCCGCGCCGGCCCGGGGGATATTCTGGTCTTCCTCAGCGGGGAGCGGGATATCCGGGAAGCGGCGGAGGCCCTGCGCAAGCATCATCCACCGCACACCGAGGTGCTGCCGCTGTACGCCCGCTTGTCCGCGGCTGAACAGCAGCGGGTGTTCGCACCCCATGCGGGCCGCCGTATCGTGCTGGCCACCAACGTGGCGGAAACCTCCGTGACCGTGCCCGGCATCCGCTACGTGGTGGATACCGGCATCGTGCGGCTCAGCCGCTACAGCTACCGCACGAAGGTGCAGCGCCTGCCCATCGAGCCTATCTCCCAGGCCTCGGCGAACCAGCGGGCGGGGCGCTGCGGCCGGGTGGCGCCGGGCATCTGCATCCGCCTGTACAGCGAGGAGGATTTCCTCTCCCGCCCGGAATTCACCGATCCGGAGATCGCGCGCACCAACCTGGCCGCCGTCATCCTGCAGATGGAGGCGCAGAAGCTCGGTGCGGTGGACGAATTCCCGTTCGTGGAACCCCCGGACCGGCGATACATCAATGACGGCTACAAGTTGCTGCATGAACTGGCGGCCGTGGATACGGATCGCCGGCTCACGGAACTCGGGCGCAAGCTGGCGCGACTGCCGGTGGACCCCACCGTGGCCCGCATGCTGCTGGCCGGTGACCGCGAGGGTGCGCTGCGCGAGGTGCTGGTGATCGCCGCCGCACTGAGCATTCAGGATCCGCGGGAGCGGCCGCTGGACGCGCAGCAGGCGGCGGACCAGGCCCACGCGGAATGGAAGGACCAGCGCTCCGACTTCTCGAGCTACCTGAAACTCTGGGATGCCTGGCAGGAGGCGAAACGTGCGCTGTCGCGCAACAAGCAGCGCGGCTGGGCACGGGAACGGTTTCTATCCTTCATCCGGTTGCGGGACTGGGAGGATATTCACCGCCAGCTCAAAGAACTGGTGGGTAGCCTGGGCCTGCGGCTGAACCAGGAGCCCGCGGCGGAACTGTCTGTCCACCGGGCCCTGCTGACCGGTCTGCTGGGCAACGTGGCCACGCGTGGCGACGAGCAGGAATACACCGGGGCCCGGAATCTGAAACTGCTGATCTTCCCGGGTTCCGGTCTGGCGAAGCGGAGGCCTAAGTGGATCATGGCCGCGGAACTGGTGGAGACCAGTCGCGTGTTCGCGCGCACCGTTGCCCAGGTGGAACCGGCGGACGTGGAACGCTACGGCGCGCATCTGCTCAATCGCAGCTACAGCGATCCGCACTGGGACGCCGAGCGGGGCCAGGTCCGTGCCTACGAGACCGTGAGCCTGTACGGCCTGGTCCTGGCCGCGCGACGGCCGGTGAATTACGGCCCGATCGCCCCGGTTGAGGCGCGGGAGGTATTCCTGCGCCAGGGCCTTGCGGAGGATCGGGTCAGGTCCCGGGGCCGCTTCCTGCAGCACAACCGGGATCTGATCGAGTCCATCCAGGCACTGGAGGAAAAGTCCCGTCGGCGGGACGTGCTGGTGGACGTGGACCTGCTGTACGCCTTCTACGCGGAACGGGTGCCGGAGGACGTGTTTGACCTGAAGAGCTTCGAGGCCTGGCGGGGCAGGATGGAACGTGAGCAGCCCCGGTTGCTGTTCATGGAGCGCGCCTACCTGATGCAGCATCAGGCGGAGCAGGTCACCGAGGAGCGATTTCCCGACCAGTTCGCGTTCGGCGACCTGCGCCTGCCGCTGCATTATCACTTCGCGCCCGGCCATCAGGAGGACGGCGTCACCGTGCAGGTCCCGTTGGCCGCGCTGAACCAGTTGCGACCGGAACCCTTCGAGTGGCTGGTGCCGGGGCTGCTGGAGGACAAGGTCACCGCGCTGATCCGCGGGCTTCCGAAATCCCTGCGCAAGAACTTCGTGCCCGCTCCGGATTTCGCGCGCGCGGTGCTGGACAGGCTGACACCCGGAGGCGGCTCGCTGATCGACGGTCTGCGCCGGGAGCTGCGCGGCATGACCGGCGTTGATGTTCCGCCGGAACAATGGGATAGCGTGCGGCTTGAAGCCCATTTCCAGATGAACTTCCGGGTGGTGGACACGGTCGGCGAGACCGTGGCAGCGGACCGGGACCTGGCCGCGCTGCAGGCGCATCTGGCGGATCGGGCCAGCGGTGACCTGCGCGCCCTGGAAGCGGATACCGGCTTCGAGCGGGACGGCATTAGCCGCTGGGATTTCGGTGAACTGCCCGAAACCCAGGATTACCAGCAGCAGGGGGTGACCATCCGTGCCTACCCGGCACTGGTGGACGAGGGGCGTAGCGTGGCGCTGCGCCTGCTGGATTCACCCGATGCCGCCAACCGGAAGACGCGTGCGGGCGTGCGGCGCCTGATCATGCTGGCGCTGCGCGACCAGATGCGCTATCTGCAACAACGCCTGCCGAAGCTGGACAAGATGGCGCTGCAATACCGTTCGCTGGGTAACAGCGAACAGCTCAAACAGGATCTGTTGGCCGCGATCGTCGACCAGGTTTTCCTCAGCGGCACGGAACTGCCCCGTGACGCAGACGCCTTCAATGCGGTGCTGGAGCGGGGCAGGGCCGACCTGGTGGCCGAGGGAGAGCGGCTGGCCCGGCGCATGGCGCGCGTGCTGGAGCTCTATCACGACCTGCGCCAGGCGTTGAAAAAGCCGCGTGGGCTGGAGGGCATGGAAAGCGCCCGCGACATGGCCGAGCACCTGGATCATCTCGTCTTCCCGGGCTTCATGCTGGCGCTGCCGCCGGAACTCATGGAACACCTGCCGCGTTACCTGGAGGGCCTGCAGTACCGGCTGGACAAACAGGCCAGTGACCCGCGCCGGGACGCCCAGCGCACCCGGCAGATACGGCCCTGGTGGGAGCAGTACCTGCAGCGCCTGGAGCGACACCAGCGCCAGGGAATCGCCGATCCGGCGCTACTGGCCTTCCGCGTCATGCTGGAGGAATACCGGGTGTCCCTGTTCGCTCAGCCGCTCGGGACAGCCGTGCCGGTCTCCGACAAACGCTTGAAACAGGCCTGGGCCGACGTGCGCTAATCAGCCTGGCCCAGGGGTTGCGCGCCTGACAGCCGCGCCCCGCTTGGTGTAACATCCCCGCCTTTCCGGGGCATGGCCCCGGGGCATTTCCCGGCATCCAAACAGCGGATACGCACTCATGGAAATCAATCCCTTGTTGAATCAGGTTCAGGATCTGCGCGAGCGCGTCGAAGCGCTGAGGGGGTACCTTTGACTACCCTGGCAAGCAGGAGCGCCTCGAGGAAGTCCTGAGGATTCTGGAAGACCCGGATATCTGGAACAAGCCGGACGAGGCCCAGGCGCTGAACCGCGAGCGTGCCCAGCTGGAATCCGTGGTCCAGCAGCTCACGGACCTGGGTGATGGTCTGGCGGACGTGGATGAGCTGATCGAACTGGCCAACGCGGAAGACGACGAGGAGACCGTTGCCGCGGTGGCGGACGATCTTGGCGCCTACCAGAAGCAGGTGGAATCGCTGGAATTCCGCCGCATGTTCTCCGGCGACATGGACGGCTCCAATGCCTTCCTGGATATCCAGGCGGGTTCCGGCGGCACCGAGGCCCAGGACTGGGCGGAGATACTGCTGCGGATGTATCTGCGCTGGGGAGAGCGGCGGGGCTTCAAGACCGAGCTGATCGAAGTGTCGGCGGGCGAAGTGGCCGGCATCAAGAGCGCCACCATCCGCTTCGAGGGCGAGTACGCCTACGGTTGGCTGCGCACGGAAACCGGCGTCCATCGCCTGGTGCGCAAGTCCCCGTTCGACTCCGGAGGTCGCCGTCACACCTCCTTCGCGGCGGTGTTCGTCTCCCCGGAAATCGATGACAGCGTCGACGTGGATATCAACCCCGCCGACCTGCGGGTGGATGTGTACCGGGCCAGCGGGGCGGGTGGTCAGCACGTGAACCGGACCGAGTCGGCCGTGCGGATCACGCACATGCCCAGCGGGATCGTGGTCCAGTGCCAGAATGACCGCTCCCAGCACAAGAACCGCGCCACCGCCATGAACCAGTTGCGGGCCAAGCTCTATGAACTGGAGATGCAGAAGCGCCGCGAAAAGGCCGAGGCGGTGGAAGACGAGAAGGCGGATATCGGCTGGGGCAGCCAGATCCGCTCCTATGTGCTCGATCAGTCCAGGATCAAGGACCTGCGTACCGGTGTTGAAGTGGGGAACACGCAGGGTGTGCTGGACGGTGATCTGGACAAGTTTATTGAGGCAAGCCTGAAGGCGGGTCTGTAGCGTCGCCGTTGCGGCAAGCGGGCTTCAGGCGGCATCCGCCGGTGATGCTGCCCTGACCCGCGTGATCTCTTCCCGGCGCCCCGGCGCGGTGAATCAGGACAGGATGGAACATGAACAGCAAGGTGCAGGAAACCGACGAGAACAAGCTCATAGCGCAGCGCCGCGACAAGCTTGCCGCGCTCCGCACGCAGAGGCCGGCGTTTCCGAACGATTTCCGCCGTGACAGCTACGCGGGCGACCTGCAGCGGGAGTACGCCGAGCATCAGAACGAACAGCTGGAGGCGGAACCGGTGCGTGTTCGGGTGGGCGGCCGCATGATGGCCAAGCGTGTCATGGGCAAGGCCAGCTTCACCCATCTGCAGGACATGAGCGGGCGCATCCAGCTGTTCCTCAGCCGGGATGACCTTCCGGAGGGACGCTACAAGGAGTTCAAGACCTGGGATGTGGGCGACATTATCGCTGCCGAGGGCGTGCTGTTCCGCACCCAGAAAGGGGAATTATCGGTCAAGTGCGCCGATGTGCGCCTGCTTACCAAGTCCCTCCGCCCACTGCCGGAGAAGTACCATGGGCTCACGGACCAGGAGGCCCGCTACCGACAGCGGTACGTGGACCTGATCGTGAATCCGGAGGTGCGCGACACGTTCGTGCTGCGCAGCCGCCTGATCCAGTGCATTCGCAATTTCTTCAACCAGCGGCGTTTCCTGGAAGTCGAGACGCCGATGATGCAGCCCATCCCGGGCGGGGCGACGGCGCGGCCGTTCATCACTCATCACAATGCGCTGAGCATGCCGTTGTATCTGCGGGTGGCGCCTGAGCTTTATCTGAAGCGCCTGGTGGTGGGCGGCTTTGAGCGGGTGTACGAGATCAACCGCAACTTCCGCAACGAGGGCGTATCCACGCGGCACAACCCCGAGTTCACCATGCTGGAGTTCTATCAGGCTTATGCCGACTACCATGACCTGATGGATCTCACCGAAGTGCTGCTGCGGGAACTGGCCCTGGAGCTCAAGGGCGACACCCGCTTCGAGCACCAGGGCGAAGTTGTGGATTTCGGAGCGCCCTTCCAGCGCCTGACCGTGCGCGATGCCATTCTCGAGTACAACGCGGACGTCTCCGCCGATGACCTGATGGATCCGGAGCGGTTGCGGGTCCTGGTAAAGGCGGCAGGTGGCGCGGTCAAGGACGGCTACGGGCTGGGCAAGCTGCAGCTGGAATTGTTCGAGCAGACGGTGGAGCACCGGCTGCATAACCCGACCTTCGTCACGGAATATCCGGTGGAAGTCTCGCCGCTGGCCCGTCCTGCCGACCATGATCCCTTCGTCACCGACCGGTTCGAGCTGTTCGTCGGTGGCCGCGAGATCGCCAACGGTTTCTCGGAGCTCAATGATGCCGAGGACCAGGCCGAACGCTTCCGGCAGCAGGTGGAGGAAAAGGAGGCCGGTGACGATGAAGCCATGCATTACGATGCGGACTTCATCCGGGCCCTGGAATACGGGTTGCCGCCCACGGCCGGGGAGGGGATCGGGATCGACCGCCTGGTGATGCTCTACGCGGATCAGCCGTCCATCCGGGATGTGCTGCTCTTCCCTGCAATGCGGCCCGAGGGCAGTCAGGGTTAGTGCCGCGGCCTTCGCCCGCTCGCGTGGGTGAGCGAAGGCCGCTGTGATAGGGCTAGGCCGGTTTCTCTTCTGTGCCTGCGCTGACGGCGTAGGGCAGGGAGGCGAACCCGAGCTTCAGCCCGTTCACATCCAGATCCTGGCGGTTCTCGTGTTCGGTGCGAAGCACGGCGAGTAGTTCAACACCGTCCGGCCCCGGCGCAGCGGCTACAACATCACCGGCGTGTTTCCCTTCGCCGGTGGTGACCCGGTCGCCGGGCAGTGGCAACGGCTCGGACACCGGGCTGGTCAGGCGGTACATGCGCCTGTTTGTCTTGCCCAGGTAATGCATCCGCGCCACCACTTCCTGGCCCGGATAGCACCCCTTGGTGAAGCTCACGCCGTTCACCAGGTCCAGGTTAACGTGCTGCGGCACGAAAGCCTCGCCGGTCTCCTCATGGACCACGGGTTCGCCCGCCCGGATGGCCAGCAGGCGCCAGGCCCGGGGACCGCAGGCGCTGACGGCCGTGCTCAGGTTGCTCCAGATCGCGGCTGCCTCGCCCGCGGGGCACAATAGCAGGGTGCGCCCCTCCTGCCCGGGCAGTTGCACGGTCAGCAGGTCGCCCGCACGCTGCACTTGTCCTGGCGCGCCGTCGCGACTGCCGGTCACCTCGGTCAGCGCCTCCAGCGCGGTCGCTCCGTTCAGGCCGAAGGCGGCCCAGGCGTCCGAGACATCCTCGATCTGCACCTTTGCGCGCAGCACGAACATGCGCAGGCGCTTGAGCAGCGCCGGAATCAGGCGGCGTTCGGTCAACAGCAGGAAACCGCCATCCAGCCGCAGCACCTGGAATACCGCAAACAGCCGTCCTTTGGGATTGCAGTAACCGGCCACGCGCAGGGCATCCACAGGCATGTCACTGATGCTGTTGGATACCTGGGCGTGCAGAAATTCAGCCGCGTCCGCACCGGTTACCTGCAAAACACCGGTATCCGGCAGGGGGGCAATACCTGCTTCCTCGGTCAGCACCCGGGCTTCCGCGGCCGCGTCGCCAAAGCTCAGCAACCTGCCGTCGTCTTGAAAGACCGGGCTGTCGTCAGCCAGAAGTGTTGTCCAGTCCAGGGTCATGCATCCTCCGCATCAGTGCAGTGTGGGTCCGGTGCGCAGCCATGTTATGGCATACTTTCGGGCGTTTCAGAAACCGTACCGTTGCCTGCGCAAGCTGTACAAATTCAGATCAAAACCTATACACTGGTGTCACGGGTTAGGCAGCGAAGGAGCAGATCGATGGCTGACGAACGTCGCCCGAACGACAAGAATAAGGCTGAGACCGAATCGGAAAAGACCGCCGGACGGTCGATGGAGCCGGGCAAGTCTGAAACCTGGCCCCGGGAAATCGGTGGGCAGGAAGGGCCGGAACCCACCCGCTACGGTGACTGGGAAAAGGGTGGTCGCTGCACGGATTTCTGAGTGCTGCCGATTGCTTGCCGGCACGCGGCATGGCCTGGCATCGTGCGGCCGTTGCCTGCTGAATCGGGGCCGCCGTCTCCGTTTGGCCACGCCCCAACTTGCATCATCAACGGTCTCAGTTTAGTTTAACGGCGCCTGACGACCACGATCATCCAGTGGAGCTAGTCTTCTCATGCAGACCCAGAATCGTCCGCTGTCTCCCCATCTTCAGATCTACAAATTGCCGATGACGGCAAAGATGTCGATCAGCCATCGTGCCAGCGGTGTCGCACTGTCGCTCGGCATCCTGCTGCTGATTTACTGGCTGGCCGCCGCTGCCGCCGGGCCGGAGGCTTTCGCCCGTGCCCAGGGTATCGTCGGCAGTTTCCTCGGCCAGGTTATCCTGTTCGTATTCAGCTACGCGCTGTTCTATCACATGTGCAACGGTATCCGTCACCTGTTCTGGGACGCGGGTCGCGGCTATGACCTCAAGACCACCGACGCCTCCGGTTACGCGGTGCTCGGCGTGTCCGCCGCGCTGACGTTGCTGGTCTGGATCATTGCCATCGCTACCGGGGGTGCATGATGAGCCTGAGAACGCCGATCAAGACCGCGCGAGGCCTCGGTTCCGCCAAGGATGGGGTGCATCACTGGTGGATGCAGCGCCTCACGGCGCTTGCCCTGGCGCCCCTGGTAATCTGGTTCGTGTTTGCCATTGCGTCACTGTCGGGTAGTGACTACGAGACCGTGCGCGCCTGGGTGTCCCAACCGTTTACGACCGTGATGCTGGTGCTGCTGATTGCCGTGGTGTTCTACCACGCACAGCTGGGTCTGCAGGTCGTGATTGAGGACTATATCAGCGCAAAGGCGCCGCAGCTGACGGCCCTTATTGTGGTCAAGTTCCTCGCGGCACTGATGGCCGTTGTGGGCATCGTTGCCGTGCTTCGAATCGCTTTTGGAGGCTAGCTGAATGTCTAGCTACGAGATTATCGATCATTCCTATGACGTCGTGGTCGTGGGCGCCGGCGGTGCCGGGCTGCGTGCCACGTTCGGTATGGCCCAGCAGGGGCTGAAGACCGCCTGCCTGACCAAGGTCTTCCCCACCCGGAGCCACACGGTGGCGGCTCAGGGCGGCGTGTCTGCCGCGCTGGGTAACATGGGCGAGGACGACTGGCGCTGGCACATGTACGACACCATCAAGGGGTCGGACTGGCTGGGTGACCAGGATGCCATCGAGTACATGTGCCGCGAGGCCATTCCGGCCATCATCGAGCTGGAGCACTACGGCGTGCCTTTCTCTCGTACCGAGGAAGGCAAGATCTACCAGCGGCCCTTCGGCGGTATGACCACCCGCTACGGGGAAGGCACGGCTCAGCGAACCTGCGCCGCCGCGGACCGCACCGGCCACGCGATTCTGCATACGCTTTATCAGCAGTCGCTGAAGCACGAGGCCGAGTTTTTCATCGAATACTTCGCGCTGGACCTGATCATGGATCAGGAAGGCGCCTGCCGGGGTGTGATCGCGCTGAACATGATGGACGGCACCATTCACCGGTTCCGCGCCCATCAGACCGTGCTGGCCACCGGCGGCTATGGTCGGACCTATTTCTCCTGCACCTCCGCGCACACCTGCACCGGCGATGGTAACGGCATGGTGCTGCGTGCCGGCCTGCCGTTGCAGGACATGGAGTTCGTGCAGTTCCATCCGACCGGCGTTTACGGTGCGGGTTGCCTGATCACCGAAGGGGTGCGCGGCGAGGGTGGCTACCTGACCAACTCGGAAGGCGAACGTTTCATGGAGCGCTATGCGCCCAACGCCAAGGATCTGGCCTCCCGTGACGTGGTAAGCCGGTCCATGACCATCGAGATCCGGGAAGGTCGCGGCGTCGGGCCGGAAAATGATCACATTCATCTGCACCTGGAGCACCTGGGTGCCGACGTGATCAATGAGCGCCTGCCCGGTATCGCCGAGACCGCGCGCATTTTCGCGGGGGTGGACGTGACCAAGGCACCGATTCCGGTGCTTCCCACGGTGCACTACAACATGGGCGGCATCCCCACCAACTACAAGGGCGAGGTGGTGACGCTGAAGGATGGCAACCCGGACAAGGTGGTGCCGGGGCTGATGGCCATTGGTGAGGCGGCCTGCGTGTCGGTGCATGGTGCCAACCGTCTGGGCTCCAATTCCCTGCTGGATCTCGTGGTGTTCGGTCGTGCCGCGGCCCATCGCGCCGCCGAACTGGTCCGTGAGGAAGGCGGCTCTCACCGGGAATTGCCGGCGGACTCCGCCGACTTCGCACTGGACCGGCTCGACCGCCTGCGCAACGCGAAGGGCGACCGAAAGACTGCCGATATCCGCCTGGACATGCAGAAAAACATGCAGAACTTCGCAGCGGTGTTCCGCACCGGCGAAACCCTGGAAGAGGGCTGCAACCGCATGCAAGAGGTGTTCGCCTCTTTCGAGCAGGTGTCGGTGTCCGACCGCTCGCTGGTCTGGAACTCGGATCTGATCGAGACCCTGGAACTGGACAATCTGTTGGGCTGTGCGGTCACCACGATCGAGTCCGCACGGAACCGCCAGGAGTCCCGCGGCGCGCATGCGCGCGAGGACTTCACGGAGCGTGATGACGAGCAGTGGATGAAGCACACCCTGTCCTGGATGAGTGACAAGGGCAAGGTGGAGCTGGATTATCGTCCGGTTCACATGACGACGCTCACCGATGAAGTCCAGGTGTTCCCGCCCAAGGCGCGCGTCTACTAGGCCGCGCACACAGCGACGAGGTTGAATCGCAATGGCACAGTTCAAGCTTCCGGCGAACTCCAGGATGACTGATGGCAAGACCTGGTCTGCCCCCTCGGGCGCCGGTAAGATCAAGCGGTTCCGGGTCTACCGCTGGAATCCGGATGAAGGGCAGAACCCCCGCGTGGACACCTACGAGGTGGACATGGACAGCTGCGGGCCGATGGTTCTGGACGCGCTGATCAAGATCAAGAACGAAATTGATCCCACGCTGACCTTCCGCCGTTCATGCCGCGAGGGGATCTGCGGATCCTGCGCGATGAATATCGACGGTACCAACACGCTGGCCTGCACCAAGGCCTGTGATGACGTGGAAGGCGATGTGCGCATCTATCCGCTGCCGCACATGCCGGTGGTGAAGGACCTGGTTCCTGACCTAACCCACTTCTACGCCCAGTACGCGTCCATCAAACCCTGGATGCAGACGCAGACGCCGGCGCCGCCCGACAGCGAGCGGCTGCAGAGCAAGGAAGACCGGGCCAAGCTGGACGGGCTCTACGAGTGCATCCTCTGCGCCTGCTGCTCCACCAGCTGTCCGAGCTATTGGTGGAACGGAGACCGCTATCTGGGGCCGGCGATCCTGCTGCAGGCCTATCGCTGGATCGTGGACAGTCGTGACGAGAACACGGGCGAGCGTCTGGACGATCTGGAAGATCCGTTCAAGCTGTACCGCTGCCATACCATCATGAACTGCACCCGGACCTGCCCCAAGGGTCTGAACCCGGCCAAGGCCATCGGCGAAATCAAGAAGCTGATGATGGAGCGCCGAACCTGATCGTCACGGGCCGGGGGAGGCGCCTGCCTCGTCCGGCCCTGGCAGCTCGGTTATACACATGAGTGAACTTTCAAGACTCCGCTGGCGTTGCCGCAGAGGGATGCGGGAGCTGGATCTGCTCCTGGAACGCTTCCTCGACGGCGGCTATCAGAAACTGGACGCCTCGGAGCGCACGGATTTCGAACGCTTGCTGGATTGTCAGGATGACGATCTGTTTGGTTGGTTCTATCAGGATGAGGAACCGGATGACGCAGGGATTGCCCGACTGGTGGCTCGCGTCCGCGAGCACTATCACCGTTGAACTGACACGGTCGCGGCTGCGCCGTGTGCTATGCCTTTCCCTAATTCTTCTGACCCTGGGTGTATGGGGTTGCCTGCTGCTGTTTGCGCGTAGCCTGTGGCTGCTGCTCCCCGTGCTGCTGGTTCTTGCTGGCGTCTGGCTGGAAGTGCGGGCCGACAGGCGGAGTTGTCCGCAGCGGCTTTTCGTCCATCCGATGCAGGGGCTGTTATGGATAGGCGATTCGCCGCGCACATACGCCATCGACAGCGCCCTGTGTCTGCCATGGCTCGTGGTACTGCGCTGCCGGCCCGTGGACGGGCGACGGAGGTGGCCGTTCATCACGAACGTGCTCGTCTGGCGGGATAGTATGTGGCCGGCTACCCATCGGGCCCTGCGGCGCTG
>LFIK01004011.1_pt1 | contig 11941 bp, 11 predicted proteins | sample 643401 | NCBI WGS metagenome assembly LFIK01 (sample SAMN03777447, study PRJNA286221) | soda lake metagenome | biome: soda lake; feature: Kulunda steppe; material: water; isolation source: sample T5-Br brine of Lake Tanatar-5 | place: Russia: Kulunda steppe | collected 2010-07 | reverse complement strand
GACTTGGCATGTTTGTGGTCAAGGGTGCCCGTGGGGCACTCACCAGGGATGAGCGATCGCGCTTCCTCGAGGAGGAGGTCCCGGCCTTCGCACAGCGCGTGCGCAGGCTGGGTCTTGGCATGGATGCGGTTGTGGAACGGCTGCTGCAGGAGCGAGGCGAAGAGGAATGACAGACATAATCAATGCACGGGGCCTGTTTCAGGCGTTTGGCCGCATCCCCGCGATCGACCACGTTGATCTCGACATCCCCGCCGGTGCCGTGGTGGGGCTCATCGGACCCAACGGGGCCGGCAAGACCACGCTGCTGCGTGCCCTGCTGGGGCTGGGGTCGGTGCAGGGCTAGCTGTCCGTTCTTGGACGACAGCCCATGCAGGATCACGCCGCGCTGATGGAAGAGGTCAGCTTTATTGCCGATACGGCGGTGCTGCCGCGCTGGATGCGCGTGGATGAACTGCTCGACGCCGTCGATGGACTCCACCCCCGCTTTGATCGCGGGCTGGCAGAGACCTTTCTTGCGGCAACTGATGTCACGCCGCGGCGACGGGTAGGGGAGCTGTCCAAGGGGATGACCGTGCAGCTCCACCTGGCTATCGTCATGGCGATAGATGCCAGACTGCTGATTCTGGACGAGCCCACCCTTGGCCTGGATATCCTGTTTCGTCGGCGTTTTTTCGAGCAGCTCCTGAACGACTACTTTGACGGTGAGCGCACGATTCTCATTTCCACCCACGAGGTCGGTGAAGTGGAGCATATATTGACCCACGTACTGTTCATGCATCGTGGGCGCATTGTGCTCAATGCGCCCCTGGCTGACATTGAATCCCGCTTCGTGGAGCTGCATTGCACTGGTGCGGATGTCCCCAGGGCAGAGGCGATAGCGCATATCGGCAAGCGCAGTATTCTGGGCGGCAAGGCGATCATCTACGAGAACACTGATCGGCAGCTGCTCGCGGGACTTGGCGACTGTCGGACCCCTTCAATCGCCGATCTGTTTGTGGCCAGACTCAGCGGGGAGGTTCAGGCATGAACAGCAGTCGTTCACGGCGCGCCCTTGTGCTGCTGCAGCGCGAGATGCGCCAACACCGCCGGGCGTTCTTCTGGGCTCCCCTGCTCGTGTCCACGCTGCTTGCCGCCGGCATGCTGTTGAGCCTGGTCATGATTGACCGCATCAGCGTGTTTGGCGACACGCTGGTTCAGGTAATTGAGAAGCAGGTTGGCAGCGGGGGTGCCCCGATCGTCGTTATACGCGGTGAGAGAGTCATGCGCGGCGAAGCGGGCAGTCCTTCAGAGAGCGAGAGTGCTGAAGAACTGCCCGCGCGTCCCGCAACGCCGGGAATGCCCGAATCGGCCTGGGATTTCGCGAGGGACTGGGACTTCAGTGCCCCGCCCGGCAGGGATCGCGCTGCCGGACCCTCCGGCGATCCGGCGCCGGCGGTCAGCGGCCTCAATCCGCTGTTGAACGCTCTGCACAATATCCTGCTTCTGGTGCTGATGATCACCCTCTCACAGTATCTCCTGGGTGCGCTGTACGACGACCGCAAGGATCGCAGCATCCTGTTCTGGCGCTCACTGCCTGTCAGTGAGTGGGAGACTGTACTCAGCAAGCTAGGTGTTGCGCTCATCGTTGCGCCGGGCGTCCTGATCGGCATCAGCATCATCCTGCAGGCAGTCACCACGCTGTTGGCCATGCTCATGGTCTGGCGGCTCGACCTGCAGCCCATGGCCGTCCTCATGGACAATCTCGACCTCGGGCGCCTGCTTGTCGACCAGGTCGGGGGCTGGTTGCTCAGCGCGCTCTGGCTCGCCCCGGTGTGCGCCTGGCTCCTGCTGGCATCGGCTGCAGCGCGTCGCTCGCCATTCCTGCTTGCCGTCACGCCGGTGCTCGGAGCGATTCTGGTGGAAACCCTGTTCTTCAGGAGCAGCCTCGTCGTCGATGTGGTCGGCAGGCACCTGCCGCGCCTGTCGGACAATGAGTCAGGCGTGGTGTTCTATCTCTTTGGGCCGGACTGGCGGGCCATTGACTGGGTGGCGCTGTCTGGCGGGCTTGTATTTGCGACGGTCGCTACTGCGCTGGCAGTCTACCTGCGTCGCCATCGCTGGGAGATCTGAGTCCCCGCTCCAATCATTTTTCAGGTGAATGCCAAAGATATAATGCATCTATTTTAATTATGACAAATGAGTGGCTACACTTGAGGGGTGTTTCGCAAGCGCGGTGGCGCAAGGCGATTGGACTGACTCAGGCAGCGAGGAACAAGCATGGCGACTTACCAGGAGACCACGTCGGAATTTGCGCGGCTGTGTGCACAGCACGGTGATGCGTGGAGCAATATCAACCCGGAATATGCCGCTCGCATGCGCCTGCAGAACCGCTTTCGCACGGGACTCGACATCGCGCGCTACACTGCAGGCATCATGCGTGCCGACATGGCTGCCTACGATGCCGACACATCGCAGTACACCCAGTCGCTCGGTTGCTGGCATGGCTTCATCGGGCAGCAGAAGCTGATTGCGATCAAGAAACACCACGGCACAACCAGCAAGCGGTATCTCTACCTTTCCGGCTGGATGATCGCTGCGCTGCGCAGCGAGTTCGGTCCGCTTCCGGACCAGTCGATGCACGAGAAGACCAGCGTGCCGGCGCTCATCGAGGAGCTATATACCTTCCTGCGGCAGGCTGATGCGCGTGAGCTGAACCATCTCTTCCGCGAACTGCAGAGCGCACGGGACGGGGGCGATCAGGTGGCGGAAAAGCGGGTGCTGGACCTGATCAACAATTTTCAGACGCACGTGGTGCCGATCATTGCCGATATCGATGCCGGGTTCGGCAACGAGGAGGCAACCTACCTGCTCGCCAAGAAGATGATCGAGGCTGGCGCCTGCGCTATCCAGGTCGAGAATCAGGTCTCGGATGCCAAGCAGTGTGGTCACCAGGATGGCAAGGTGACCGTGCCCCACGAAGACTTCCTTTCCAAGATCAATGCCATTCGCTATGCCTTTCTCGAGCTCGGCGTGCCGGACGGCGTGATTGTGGCGCGCACCGACTCGCTCGGAGCCGGCCTGACACAGAAGATTCCGGTGTCGAGGCAGCCCGGTGATCTGGCGTCCCAGTACAACGCCTTCCTCGAGACCGAGGAAGTGCAGTCGGCGGATGACGTCAACGAGGGGGACGTCGTGATCAAGAAAGACGGCAAGCTGGTGCGTCCGGTGCGTCTGGCGAACGGCCTGTACCGATTCAAGCCCGGCACCGGCGAAGCGCGCGTCATACTCGACTGCGTTACCAGCCTGCAGAACGGCGCTGACCTGCTGTGGATTGAAACCGAGAAGCCGCACGTTGGCCAGATTGGCGCGATGGTCGACGAGATTCGCCGGCACATACCCGACGCCAAGCTGGTCTATAACAACTCACCCTCCTTCAACTGGACGCTGAACTTCCGTCAGCAGGTATTCGACGCCTGGCAGGAAGAGGGACGCGACCTGTCGGCCTATGATCGGGACGCACTCATGAAGGTTGATTACGATGCCACTGAGCTTGCGCTGGAGGCGGATCGCTGGATACAGGCCTTCCAGTCCCAGGCCTCTGCCAAGGCAGGCATCTTCCATCACCTGATCACCCTGCCCACCTACCACACGGCAGCACTCTCAACAGACAATCTCGCTCGCGGCTACTTTGGCGACGAGGGCATGCTGGCCTATGTGGAAGGCGTGCAGCGCAAGGAAATCCGTGAAGGCATCGCCTGCGTCAGGCATCAGGACATGGCCGGCTCCAACATGGGCGACGACCACAAGGAGTACTTCTCCGGTGAGCAGGCGCTCAAGGCGGGTGGCAAGGACAACACGATGAACCAGTTTGGCTGATCGCGCTGTCGGCAAGGCAATGAAAGGGCGGGTGAATCCGCCCTTTTTTGTTACGCTTTATGTACCTCAGGCCGTCGCGGCACCGGGCGGTGGAGGCAGGTCCCGGAAGGGTTCATCAATAGAGGCTGCAGGTTCGGTAAACCAGCGTGCACCGTTTTCCGTGACGTAGAAGTGATCCTCCAGTCGTACACCAAAATGGCCGGGAAGGCAGATCATCGGCTCGTTGCTGAAGCACATGCCCTCTGCCAGGGGCGTGTCATCGCCGCGCACGAGATATGGCGCTTCGTGAATCGCAAGGCCAATGCCGTGGCCGGTGCGATGCGGCAGGCCAGGCAGCTGGTAGTCCGGCCCGAGCCCTGCGCCCTCGATCACGCCGCGTGCCGCCGCGTCGATGGCGCCGCAGGGTTTGCCCGGAACCACCGCCGCGAAGGCCGCCTGCTGTGCGGCTTTTTCAACGGTCCATATTTCCCGCTGCCTGTCGCTGGGCTCGCCGAATACGTAGCTGCGGGTAATGTCCGAAATATAGCCTTCAACCTGGCAGCCCGTGTCTATCAGTACCATATCACCCTTTTCAAGGGCTTTTGGTCGGGCAACCCCATGGGGAAATGCGCTGTCGGGACCGAACAGGACAATGCAGAAATACGATCCGGCGGTGCCGGCTGCGCGGTGCGCGGCGTGAATGAATTCGGTCACTTCCTCCGTGGTGATACCCTCGCGAAGAATTCGCGCGCAGTGGCTGTGAATCTGCAGGGTGATATCCTTGGCGCGCTGCATGAGCGCCAGCTCCGCCGCACTCTTGCGTGCCCGGCAGTGGCCGGTGATGGCGGTCGACGCCTGCAGATGCGTGTCGGGCAGTGCGCGGGACAGGCCGTCGACGAGGAAAAATGGCGCGGATTCATCGACCGCGATTCGCTCCGGCGCGCGCCTGCCGTCGGACAGGATCGACGCGACAAGGCGATAGGGATCCTCGTGTTCTTCCCAGCAGTGGATCTCGCCCTCGAGGCCCATGAAGCCCTGCAGCGTGTTGCGCTCGAAAGCCGGGGCAATGTAATGCAGATCGCCCTCGGCAGTCAGCAGGGCGCCCACGAGACGCTCGCTGGGCGACCAGGCTGTACCCGTGAAGTAGCGAAGATTGGTGCCGGCATTCAGGTAGAGCGCACTGGCGCGATTGTCGTCGAGCAGCGAGCGCGCGCGCTGCAGTCGCGCCCGGTACTCGTCCTGAGCAATGGCCTGCACGCCATCGAGCATGGGGCGAATCGCCGCCAGCTCGGTTGCCGCATCGCTGCCGCCAACCCCTGTCGTCATGTCGATCTCCTGTGTCCGCAGAGTGCATGGGGCAGGCATGATAGCAGGACTGATGCGCCGGCGGTGCCCCGGTGCGGCAGGTCAGAATTTACAGGCACTGGAGCATCCGCATGCGCTGGAACGAGATAGACAGACAGGTATGTTCAGTGGCCCGGGCCCTGTCGGTAGTGGGTGAGCGCTGGACGCTGCTGATCCTGCGCGATGCCTTTCTTGGCACGCGCCGTTTTGATCAGTTTCAGGCCAGCCTGGGCATTACCCGGCATCGCCTGTCCGAGCGACTTGCCAGGCTGGTGGAGGAGGATGTCCTGCGTCGGGTGCTGTACAGCGACCGGCCAGAGCGCTACGAGTACCGGCTGACCCGCAAGGGGCTGGCACTGTATCCGGTCCTGATGACGCTCGGTCGCTGGGGCGATGACTGGATGGACCGGGGGGAGGGTCCCCCGGTGGACTACATCCACAGTGACTGCGGTGAGCGCACCCAGCCCGTGCTGACCTGCAGTCACTGTGGCGAGGTACTCCGGCCCGAGAGAGTCTCGCCACGGGTAGGCCCGGCACTTGCGCTGCACGCCACGCACACCTGCGTCGGTGATGCTAAACTGCCGGCGTTCCCACTGCTGGAGAAGACCTCATGAATCAGAAAGCCAATGACATCATCATGAATCGGGACGCGGCCGACGACATGGCGTCGGGCGCCTTTGAGGATGCCGCGCTTGAGCGGCTCAAGCGCAAGCAACGCCTTGCCGCGGCGCTGCGCATCTTCGGTCGCTTCGGCTTTGATGAGGGTGTGGCCGGGCACATTACCGTGCGTGACCCCGAGCACAGCGACCATTTCTGGGTGAACCCCATGGGCCGCTCCTTCAAGCAGATGCGCGTCTCGGATCTGCTCTGTGTCGATCACGAGGGCAATGTGGTTGAGGGCAAGGGGCTGCTGAACGGCGCGGCCTTTACCATTCATTCCCGCATTCACATGGCGCATCCCAGGGTGACCGCGGCCGCCCATTCGCATTCCCTCCACGGCAAGGCTTTCGCCAGCCTCGGCCGCAAGCTGGATCCGCTGACACAGGATGCCTGCGCCTTCTACGAGGATCACGCGCTGCTGGATAGCTTTACGGGTGTTGTGCTCGACCTCGCCGAAGGCGAGCGTCTGGCGGAGAGACTCGGTGACAACAAGGCGATTATCCTGCAGAACCACGGTCTGTTGACGGTGGGCGAATCCGTTGATGAAGCCGCCTGGTGGTTCGTGACCATGGAGCGTAGCTGCCAGGCCCAGCTGCTCGCCGAGGCAGCCGGAGAACCGAAGCCCATTCCCCACGAGTATGCGCTGCAAACCCGCGAAACCATTGGCTCCACGCTTGCGGGCTGGTTCAGCTTTCAGCCGCTGTATGACGTGATCGTTGCAGAGCAGCCGGATCTCCTGGACTGACCCGGTGACCTTTAATCCTATGCGTTGGGGCCTGATCCCCCAGATAATGGCGGGCGTCTGTCTTGGCGCCCTGGTCGGGCTTTTGCTCCCCGGGTTTGGCGAGTCGGTGGGTCTTGCCGGCGAGCTCTTTGTCAGCATGCTGAAAGCTGTCGCGCCGCTGCTGGTGATGCTGCTGGTCATGTCGGCAATCAGCAATCGCAACGAGAGCGGCAGCGATGGACGCAAAACCTTTCTTACGCTGCTGCTTTACCTGACCGGAACGGTCAGCGCGGCCCTGGTCGCCCTGACCCTGAGCTGGCTGTTCCCGCAGACGCTGATCCTCACGGATACCGCTCAGGGTGCGCCGCCTGCTGCGGTCGGTGAGGTGCTTGCCGACGTGCTGTTCAAGCTGGTCGACAACCCGGTGAATGCGCTGCTGACGGGAAATTTTCTTGGCTGCCTGACCTGGGCTGTCCTGCTCGGAATCAGTTTTCGCTCGGCCCCTGCTGTGTTTCGCGAGAATCTGGCGACCCTGGCAGGCGGTGTGGCGGACGTCGTGCGCTATGTCATTCGCCTTGCACCGGTAGGTATCTTCGGTCTGGTGGCGTCGACTGTCGCTACCTCAGGTGCTGGTGCGCTTGCGGGCTACGCCAGCGTGGCGCTGTTACTGGTTTCCGCGATGCTGGTCATGGCCCTGCTCATCAACCCGCTGCTGGTCTTCCTGCTCACCCGTGAAAATCCCTTTCCCGTGGTCCTGCGCTGTCTGGAGGGCTCTGGTATCACCGCTTTCTTCACCCGCAGCTCCGCGGCGAACATTCCGGTCAACCTCGCGCTGGCCAAATCCCTGGGGATCAGCGAAGAGCTCTACAGCATGACGATCCCGATCGGTGCAACGGTCAACATGGCGGGTGCCGCGATCACCATCACTGTGTTGACGCTGGCTGCAACCAACACGCTCGGCGTGGACGTGTCCTTTGCCGGCGCGCTGGTACTCTGTGTGGTGTCGGCGCTGGCGGCGTGTGGCGCCAGTGGAGTGCCGTCGGGCAGTCTGCTGCTTATACCGCTTGCCTGCTCACTGTTTGGTATTCCACTGGACGTGGCAATGCAGGTAGTCGCCGTCGGATTTGTGATCAGTGTCTTGCAGGACTCAGCCGAGACGGCGCTGAACTCCAGTACGGATGTGGTCTATACCTACGCCATCGACCGCATGCCGCTGCGCTGATGCAGAGCAGGGGCGACGCCCCTGCTCAGTATTCCACCGTGTTCAGTAGTCCACGCCCCGGCGCGCCTTTATGCCGCTGTTGAAGGCGTGCTTCACATCCTTGACTTCCGAGACCGTGTCCATGATGTCCTGGAGCGCCTTGCCACCGCCGCGCCCCGTGACCACCACGCTCTGCTCCCTGGGTCGACCATTGAGGACGGATAGCACCTCGTCCTCTGGCAGATAGTCGAATGCGAGCATGTAGGTGAGTTCGTCGAGCACCACCAGATCATAGCCAGGATCGCGCAATAGCGGCACGGCTTCTGCCCAGGTCCGTTTTGCTGCGGCAATATCCCCGCTGCGGTCCTGGGTGTCCCAGGTGAAGCCGGTCCCCATCTGGTAAAAGGTGACGTCGGGGCACTTGTCGCGCAGGTAGAGTTCCTCGCCGGAGAGCTGCTCGCCCTTGATGAACTGTATGACGCCGACGCGATGGCCATAGCCCAGGGCGCGCATGACCATGCCAAAGGCAGAGCTGGATTTCCCCTTGCCATTGCCCGTCAGCAGGATAGCTACGCCGCGTTCTGTTTCTGCGGCCTGAATGCTCGCGTCAACGCTGGCCTTCTGTTTTTCCATGGCCTTCCTGTGCCTGGCCTCGCGGTGAAGGTCCTGATCCTTGTCCTGATCATCCTGCATCAATAAAGCCTCAATAATCCCAGAGCGCGCAGACTCTATGGCGCGGCCTGTGCAAAGTCAAACGCCGGCCACCATCCGGGCACCGGGGTAGGGTAGAATCCCGCCGATGAGTCATGTTCTCGATACAGATACGCTGCAGGCCATTGCTGACCGACTCGGTCGCACGCCGCGCGGTGTGCGTGAGGTGGCGGTGGCCGACAGCCAGGGCGCGCCCATGGTCATTCGCGTTGCGTCGGTGGTCGATGGCAAGCCCTTTCCGACGCTCTACTGGCTGATCGACCCCGGGATCAACTATCGGATTGATCAGCTCGAGGCGCGGGGCGTGATCGCACAGCTGCAGGCACGCGTCGATGCAGAGCCCGCGCTGCAGGACGCCATGGCCCGCGACCACGCGCGCCATATCGACAGGCGTCAGGGCTACCTCACGGATGCCGAGCGCAGGCATCTCGACGCGAGCGGACAATGGCCCGCCATTCGTGAGCGCGGTATCGGCGGTATCGCCGATTTCACCCGCATCCGCTGCCTGCACACCTGGTATGCGGCGCACCTGGTCGATGCCAATACGGTGGGCGATCTGCTGGATGCCTGTCCGGACGCGCCGTCTGCGGGCTTCAATCGTCCTCGATTACCTCTCGATCCCTCGCTCTGAGGATCGTAACGGTTTACCCCGTATTCCCGGCGTAGTGCCCGGGCTACGGGTGACCATCGCCGCCATTCTCCTCGCCGGTCGCCGTGCTCTATTACGTGGGCGTGATGGGCTGGCTTATCCGCGTCATTGGTGGCGCCCTGAGCTGGCTCCTTGGCACAGGCCGGGGCAAATCACTGCTTCAGCCGTTTCGCCACGTAGGCCATGAACTCCGGCTGATTGGCCTGCATGTCAGCATCGATGCTCGCCGATATCCCGTCCCTTTCCATCATGGCATCCCAGTCGGCCAGTCCATCGGCAGCGGCGATGATGTCCATATCGAGCTGTCCAGGGCACACGAGCCTGGGAATGGCGAGGGCGTAGCGCAGGTACACGTCGGCCAGCGTCAGGCTGTCACCGCAGCAGTAGGGCGAGAAGCTTGCCAGCGTATTGACAGCGGCGATCCCGCGCTCGAGTACAGCCCTCACCTCGGTTTTCATTGCGTCCGGCGCCTGGCGTCCGCCAAGGGTGAAAGGCAGCAGGCGCCTCGCGGGCAGTTCCAGGTACAGCTCGGCGATTTTTACCAGCTGGCGAACCTGTCCGCGCGCCGAGGGCTCAGCGGGCAGTAGTGGCTTCTCGGGGTAGGCCTCCTCCAGATATTCGAGAATCACACTGGTCTCTGCCAGTGAGACTCCATTTGTCGTCGTGATGGCGGGCACCTTGCCCAGCGGGCTTGCGGCCAGCAGGTCGGGGTCTCCGGGGTACACCTTGTGCTCCTCGAACCCGATATCCTTTGCCATGAGGGCGTGCTTGACGATGTTGTAGTAGTTGGAAGAGGCGAAGCCGTGCAGCGTTATCATGTCCAGTGTCTATCCTCGTAAGTGTGTCTTGGATCAGAGATCAGTATACGCGAGTGGCGTGACCTGACCGTGGAAAGGGTGGCGACCAGCTCACGCGCGATATCAACTGGCATCTTCAGTGCCATGGCGCCCGAACCACTCGAGTATGTGTAGCACCTTGCTGATCATCTGGCTTGGCCGTTTGGCGATGAAGTGCGAGGCGCCTGGCAGCTCGACCAGCACAGTATCCACCTTGCGGTATTTCAGCGCATGGTAGAGCTGCTTGGCTTCCGATGGCGGTGTACGCAGGTCGTCCATGCCCACCATGACCAGGGTCGGGGTGTTGACCTCGCCCACCAGCGAAATGGGAGAGAAGCGCATGTACTCATCCTGGTGCGTCCAGGGCACGCCGGGGTAGCGCACCTCAAAGTACTGGAACCAGTTGTCGGCGTTCAGCAGCTTGCTATACCAGTTCATTACCGGCTTGACGACAGCGGCGGCGCGGAAGCGGTCGGACTTGCCGATCATCCAGGCGCTCATGATGCCGCCGGCGCTGCCGCCGGTGACGTACAGGCGCGTCTCGTCGATAAAGCCGCGCTGGATGACGGCGTCGATACCGCTCATCACGTCGTCGTAATCCTCGCCCGGATAATTGTGGTAGAGCAGGTCGGAAAAGGCCTCGCCATAGCCAGTGCTTCCGCGAGGGTTCGGGTAGAACACCACGTAGCCTGCGGCGGCAAACAGCTGCAGCTCGGGGGAGAAGCGTTCGCCGTAATTGAGGATCGGCCCGCCATGGTTTTCCACCAGCAGAGGGTATTTCCTGTCCGGGTCGAAGTCGGGCGGTGTCATGATCCAGCCCTGGATCTCCTGTCCGTCGGCCGGGGACACCCAGCTCATGGCTTCGCTGTGGCCCAGGTCGCGATGGGAAAGCAGGTTGCTGTTCAGGTCGGTCAGGCGGGTTGCGTCCCCGCTGCCGTCGAGAACCGCGATATCTGCGGGGTGGTGCGGTCGCGTGATGTTGAAGGCCAGTCTGTCATCGCCAGCTGCTGAAAAAGAGCCGCCGGGATAGGGCCTGCCGATGCTTGTGCCGCCAATGTCCGCAGCCAGCTCGCGGAAATCCCCGTTCAGCCCGGCGTAGGCCAGACGCGTTCTGCCTTGATCCTCATACTGAACATACAGGCCCTGGCTGTTCGCTGCCCAGGACGCGGCATCGATGCCTCGATCCAGAGAGGGTGCGAGTCGCCGCGGGGCCACTGACTCATCACCCTGTGCGACGTCGCGTTCGCCAGCAAGTGCCATGACGCGCAGCTCTGTGTGCTGGTACGCACGTCGACGGTCGGTAAAGCCCAGCCACGCCAGATGCTGTCCATCCGGCGACACCAGCGGCTGCCGTGCCGGTCCCTCATCGAAGGTTATCTGTCGCGTGTTGCCTGAATCGACATCAATGGCGTAGATGTGGCTGGTGCGGTGCTCGTATTCCCAGTTGTCATTGCGGTTGCTGCTGATGTAAAGCGTTCTGCCGTCGGGACTCCAGGCCGGCTGCGAATGATGGAAGCTGCCGCTGCTGATCTGTCGTGCGCTGCCACCGTCAGCGGGCACCAGGAAAACGTGCGTGAAGCCTGGCTCGATGTAACCGCTGCCATCGCGCTCGTGATGCAGGCGGTCGGTGATGCGCGCCGGCTCGGCCCACTGGGCACCCTCCGGCATCGCGGGCATGTCAACCAGTCGTGGTGGTGCATCCTTCAGTAGCAGACTGAAAGCGAGTTTCCTGCCTTCAGGTCCCCACGCCAGTTCGCCGGGTGAGCCACTGATCCGGGTGATCCGGGCATGCTCGCCCGAATCCAGCCAGTACAGGTAAACCTCGCTGTCTGCGGCATCGTCTGGCTTGCGTACATAGGCGATCCTGCTGCCATCCGGTGACCAGCGCGCCATTGATTCGTCGCCCTCAAAGCCGGTCAGCTTGCGGTGCGTGCTGCCGTCGCTGCTCAGCAGCCACAGGTTGCCCCGGCGACTGTCGTTCT